>Ga0105247_10001427_pt1 | contig 17344 bp, 18 predicted proteins | sample KBSS24metaG_FD_81519 | JGI IMG/M metagenome (GOLD analysis project Ga0105247, IMG submission 81519) | Switchgrass rhizosphere microbial communities from Kellogg Biological Station, Michigan, USA - KBS S2-4 metaG | ecosystem: Host-associated > Plants > Roots > Rhizosphere > Soil | place...
AAGGCCTTCGTCAGTTCTGGCCAGAGGTTAGACACGCGCTACTCCTTCCTCCTGGAGGCGGTCGCGCAGCGTCCGACGGGCTCGGTGCAGTCGCACTTTGACCGTCGCGCTCGGTGCGCCCGACAGCGAAGCGATCTCACGTATTGACATCCCTGCGTAGTAGTGCAGGAAGATGACTAGGCGCTGCGGCGGAGAAAGTTCGGCCAAGACCGCGGTGACGTCGGACGGCAGGGCGCTTTGCAGGTCGGCTCGTGCATCCGGAGCTTCCCCCGACGCAAGCCGGTCGTAGCGCCTCAGCTCGGCTGCAGCCACCCGAAACGCCGTGCGGTACAACCACGGTAGCGGTTCGCGCACGGAGGCCCGGTGATCGAACAGGCGAGCAAACGCCTCCGCTGTCGCTTCGTCAGCGATGTCTCGGCGACCGGCGCTCATCGCGACTATGGCCCGCCAAACCTGGCCCGCATGCTCTCGAAAAACCGCTTCGATCTCTTGTTCGCTCGCGATTGCCAGACCCCCTCAATTGCCGTCGTTCGTCGTTACAGAGCGTATGGGCAGGAAAAAGGTTCCATCGTGCTTCGCCGGTGCGCCCACCCGGCAGCAATGGAAGCATCCCTCATCGGCGCACCTGCTTGCGATCAGTCAATCCTCAGACAGCCAACCAAGATCTGGTGTGGAGCTGTCGGCCTCGCGGGTACGATTTCGGCTCAACCATACGGTTGCACCCGAAGCGGCGCGGGTGGGGTTCAAACCGACGAACAACCTTGACGCCAGGTATCAAGATCTGATCTCTGCAAGGACGTTGCCCTCAAGACGGGGCCGATCGCATCCCAGCTCCTCCCGCTCGGCGGTTGCGGAGAATCTGACAAAGCATCAGCGACCACTAGTCCACCCGCCTCGACAACCACCATGCCGTCATGATCCAAGGCTTTTCGGCACGGAACCATTCAGGCCCCGGGATCGTCGAAGAAGCCAGACCCGGCACTCATTGGAGGACGAGTTCCAGCGCGCCGGCGGGACCAAACCTCGTCTCAGAATCGTGAACTACTTGGACTTTCGTGCCAGGCCATGTCCGCGTTCGTTTCAGCGATCTAGATCCTATTTCCATCTTGACCGCTGACCGATCGCCCTGATATGACCGCTCGGCGAGCAAGGCGGCGCACGCGATCCGCATTGGCGGTACATCGGAATGGGGGCAGTAAATGGAGACCCGGTCAGACTCTCTTGACTTCTCTGCTCCGCTATCCGGATCCGGTCCTAGAGCAGCAACCACGACGCTTCTATTCCCGCGCTCGGTTACGGCCGCAGCGGCCGGGATTTCCGGCTTGCTCGCTGAGTATGGCAGTCACGATGATCACCACGTCGGCCGGCTTGAGATCCGCCTCGACACAACGGTGAATGCCAACACCGTGACCGTGGACGGACACCTCGGTGTGCGCGACTGGTCTGGGAACTGGGACGACCAGTACGACGGCGTGATCGATTTCGTCGTGCTGGCCGAGCTTGAGTCCGCGACCGCGCCGCCGCCACGACCAGACCTGGCTATCGTCGGGGCAGAGTTCAACCAGGCCACGCAGTTCTTCCAGGCCTCCTCGTACCTCGATCCAGGAAACTGGAGACCAGATAACTCGGTCTTCTTGATCGAAGGCAAAGACACCGGGGTGCGGGTGTTCGTCGACTGGGATCGGTCAGCCGGGCTCCCGCCGATCGCCCAGCTGACCGGCGACCTTGTCGTTATCACCGGCTCGTCCACTGTGACGTTATCTCCGATCAACCCAGGCGGTTCAATCGTGCCTCGCGCCGCGGCCACCATCAATCAGGCGGTCGCCAACCATACGCTGAACTTCAGGATCCCGGGGGGACTGTCCGCTGGAACGGTCGGGATTAGCTGCCGCGTCTTTGACGCTTCCTCGACGGCCGCTCGAAGCGCGGCTTTTGAGCGTACGCTTGTTTTCGTCCCGGTTGAGCCACTGAACATGTTCTTGGTCGGGATTCAGACGCTCGCGCCCGCAGCGGCTGCGCCGAGCCAGGCGGCGGTGGCCGGATCGCTCGCCTTCTTGAAGAAGACCTATCCGCGCGGGCTTGTCCAAGCGACGGGTTTCACGACTGCGACGCTTGCTTCCCAAATTGCCGGGTTGATGCCTTCAGGCGGCTGCGGCCAGGGATGGAGCGACCTACTGGATATTCTGCGGGATCTGAAGGGCGACTCAGACGACGTCTATTTTGGCGGGCTGCCTGCGGGCATTTCGGCGGCTGGCGTCGTCGGATGCTCGCCGGTGGGCGAGCGGATTGCCGCCTCCTTCATTGACATACCGTTCGCCGTAGCACACGAGGTTGGGCACGGCCTTGGCCGAAGGCACGATCCGTGCCGGACATGCAGCAGACCGGCGCAGGATCCTGACCCTAGTTATCCCCAATACGACAACTTCAACTCAGACAGCATCGGGGTGTTCGGGTTCGACCCCTCCGCGAACACCGTCTTCGACCCGGCGAACACGCTGGACTTCATGACCGCGTTCTTGCCCCCCTCGGCCTGGATCAGCCCCTACACTTACGGCGCTTTGGTTGGCTCCGCGGCGCCTGGGTCGTCCACCAGCGGCGGGCTGACCTGGGCCGGCGGGCTCCATCGAACCCTTTTTCTGCGTCTCACGATTGATCGCGACGGCAAGGTCCATCGCGATTGCTCGTTTACCTACCCGGCGCCGCCCCAAACAAGCGGTTGTAAAACCGACTTCGGATACGAGCTTCTTGACAGCGATGAACAGGTCGTCGATTGCGGTGTGCTTCATTGTCCCTGCGTTGAAAGCAGCTGCGAATGTTGGCCGAAGCGCATCCGAGATGCGATTCCCCTGCCCGACGATGCGACCTTCCTTGTCGTCCGCCACGGAAAGAAGGAAGTCTATCGCGAAGAGTTCGGCGATCCGTCCGACGTGCGCTTGGCGCCGGCCGAGCCAACCGACGATGGTGTTCGGCTGCGATGGCGTGCTGAGGCAGAGGAAGACTGCTGTTTCCTGGTTCAAGTACGAGATCAAGTGAGCGACAACTTCCGGGGTATCGCGGCGCGGTCTGCGGACAAGTCGATCGACATCCCAAAGACGCTATTCACCCACAAAGGAATCCTCAAGGTTCGTGTGCTGATGGCGTGCGGAATCACCACAAGTGCCGTCGAAACCGAGGTCGAACTGCCCGACTGGCGGCCGAAGGAGATCGTGCTCGACCTGCTGGACATATCGCGCACTGAAGACGGGCCGGATCTACTCCCTCCGGTTGTATCAGTGCTTGCCGTCGACTCGGCCGGTCGTGAGGTGAAGCCCTCGGCGATCGTTTGGTATGACGAGAAGGGGGGCCGGGTTTCACAGGGATCTTCACTCGACCTGAGGACGCTTCCCAAGGGCAGCGGTTTGATTCGCGCGGTTGTGAAGAGTCATGGTGGTCGGACCGCCGCTATGTCTTGGTTAGTTGAGCGTACAGACGCCGGTTTTTACCTACATGCCAAAGTGGTTGACCCAAGGCGACTTGTTAGTCAGGAACCACATTCTCATCCTCATCCTCCGAGAGAAGTAGAGCCCGAGTAGCTGGAGGGAAGTGCTAATGCAAGTCATAAACGCATCTCATCCGTTCGGCCCCGTCTCGGGGATGGGACCCCAGACCTCGACGCAGACGGTCACGTTCCCATCGGCCGTTGCAAGCGCCATAGCGATTCTGACGGGGTTCATCGCAGAGTTCAGTCACGGCGACGATCACCACCTCGGGCAACTTGACGTCCAGGTGCAGGTTCCGCCACAAGGCGTCAACGGACAAAATGTCACGGTCCAAGTGATCTACGGGCTACGCGACTGGTCGGGGAACTGGGACGACGACTACGACGGAACGGTATTCTTCGCCGTGGTTGGGGAGTAGGCTGGCAACGAAGCGAATCCGTGAATCAACGTGGGTCCGACCCTTGGCTAGGTGTAGCTAAGGCGATCGGACTGGGCATGAAACGGGGCTCGGCTTCTCCACCCTCGTCGTGGTGGCCCGGGTTGAGCGGTTGCCGTCCGGGTTGGTCGTCCGGGCGCGGCCGGTGTAGGCGCAGCAGAACGGTCTGGCTGGAGCGACCAGACGAGCCCATAACTGTCGTCCGACCTTTTGGCATGCCGACGCTGGCGCTTGACGATCTGAACAACCAACTGGAGCCGGTACTGCTCGAACCGGCGATCTCGTTGCCCCGCGCGCTGCAGCGCGCGCTCTTTGCCACGCATTACCCGCGGCCCAGCAGTTCGTCGTGGTCAACGACGTGCCGGTGCGGGCGCCGTCGGTTACCTCGCACGGCGATTCCTGCGCGGCCATTCGGGTGGCACGGTGTTCTCTTCGGGCGTTCTACATCGCTCAGAAAGTTGCTCGGTCGCGGTTCAGCGAACCGGCGCCGGCTGACGAACTGACGCCGGGCACAGCCAGTCGAATAAGCGAAGTCGAGCGGGTTCGGAGGGTGGAGCATCCAGTGGAGCATTTCGCTGGACGCTCTGAGACGCTGTGAGCGACTTTCAGACGGGGAGCGGCAGTTCTACCGGCTCGCGCAGACGCTCGCCTCGGCGCTCGCACCTCGGCGACGCGCGCTCGGATCATCGACGAAAGCGGCGAGCCACTAGCCGCGTTCGACGACTTTCGCCGTGACCCCGAACGGAACGATCGCTGCCCGTGCGGCTCGGGCGTCAAGCTCAAGCGCTGCCACGGCCGCTGAGCACTCCGCGACCGGCGTTGCGCCAGTTCCGCGCCCAAGGGCGAACTCGACTGTACCGGCAGGCTGGCGCTCGAACGGCGCATCCGCATGTCCGTTTACACGGAGGATCGGTCAGACGTTCACAGAGAAGCTGGGCCGGTCAACCAGCGAAGTGGGTGACGTGCCGTCCTTTTGGCGGATACGTTGCCGGGTGCATGAGCGAGCTAGCAGGTAGCCATATCAAGGCAGCCCGGGCGCACAGCGTCGTCTCGGAGTTCGAGGCGGAGCTCGGCCGATTCATCGCCTCGACCCCGTACACGCTGTCCGGCACGTTCGACCCTGTGGCCGAGGAGTGGGTCGTGCTTGTCCGGTCGGCCGCCGACCCGCCGCTTCTGCTAGGCGTCCTGATCGGCAACGTCGTCCACAATCTTCGCTCGGCCCTTGACCACTTGGCGTGGCAGCTGGCGTTGCGAGCGGGAGCCGAGCCTTCGTGGCGGACGCAGTTCCCAATCTTCAGCGCCGAAGCGGCCTACGACCAGAAGAGCCCACAGCAAACTGCAGGCATGGCAGCCGAGGACGTTGCGCGGCTGCGGGCGCTGCAGCCGTGTCACGACGCGGAGCCGGCGGTGCAACCGCTCGCGGTGCCCGCCTCTCTGTCGAACATCGACAAGCACCGTGTGCTCCATGCCGTCGGAATGTCACCGATCACGAGTCAGTTCACGATCTCAAGTTTGGGCGACGTGAACGCGATCCGGTACATCAAGCCGATCGCCACGCCAATCGACGGCGCGGAGATGGCCCGGATCGGGATTGCCGACTTCGGACCCTCCCCAAGCTTGGAGGTCGGCGCTCGCTTGGATCTGAATCCCACGAACGCGAAGGCCCACGGGACTCGACCGAGATGACTCTCGCGGTCGGCGGCGCGGGCACGTCGATCGAGACCGGACGGGTGGACGACTGTTGGGCGAGTCTTCCGGGACGGCCACCCGGGACGGCCACCGCAGGCGGTGCCTCCGATGCCGAACTGGCCGTAGATGATCTATGGACAGTTGATGTAATGACAGCCGGGAAGTCCGGGATCGAACCAGTGGAACTCGGCGTCGGCCCTCGGCACGCTTGCGTCCACATAGCCAACGTCCCCGTTACCCGCCAACACCTGTACGAACACGTTACCCGTCGGGCCGCCGGCAAGTTCGACAGAGATCCCTGGATGGTCTTGAGCGAACTTAACAACGTCTCCGTTGGGAGCGGACGCTGTAACGATCGCGACGGGCCCAGCGTCGGAGCTACTTGTTGATATCGAATGGATCCCTAACCCCAACTTAGCGGCGGCGCTAGCAATTGTAGAGTTGAGGTCCGACTGCGAGCTCGGCGAGAACGTCGGGTCATCGAAGAAACGGAATGACGGACGTCCTTCTGTGAGGCCGGCCGAGTCCGGGACGATCCCCACTCCCACTAGTGCTGCGCCGTTTGGGAGTTTCGCGGTGAAGGCTTGGATGAATGCTTCCCATCGGGCCGCTGTCAGATCGACGGGGCTTGCCGATGCGCTGGTCTGCGCCAAAAAGACCTCGTCTCCGTCCTTTCCGCCCCATCCCGTCGGGTCCTCGGCTTGCATCAGATTCTCCGCGATGATCACTTTAGTCGGGTCGGTGGGTGGCACCGTCGCCTGCCACGTTCCACCCGACGTTTGTGAACTGTCGGTTGAGGACCTATCACCTGTGGAGCCGGTGAAAGACGTGCCGCCGCTGGTCGAACCGCAGGATGCGACCGTCTCCGACATGGCCAAGCCGACCACGAGCGTTGTTACGGATCTACGTCTCAGCCGGGGCATCCGGTGCCGCCCAAATCGAAGTGAACGTTGAACCCGCTAGCTAGGCTTCCCACGAACCAGTCCGAGCTAGAGAGTAGGTGATCGCTTTGGCAAATAGCAGAACCGATTGTGGTCCAAGTCGTGTCTGACTGGCCCGGCGTATGGACATCAGACGTACGCGACCACCGCATCGTTCCGTTCAAGCCGAAGTCGCCTTCCAATCCATCTGAGTTGCCCGCTGGATCGATATTTGCGCCTGCCGATATCTGATCGTTGAACTCCGAAGTGCCCCACCGGATCTCCTGCTTCAGAGACCCGTCGATGTAGATCGCGGCGCAGTATGGTGTGTGCCCGCTCGCGCAGGTATTGTCATTCTTGCGCTGATCACGGTACACATGTACTTCCCCCGAGGGAGGCGTACCCTCTAGGAAACATGCGTCCAGCGAACTATCGAATCCGCGATTCACCCCATTCGTGCTATTCGTGCCGCCGCAGGTGGTTAGCGAACTATGCATTCGAATCTGACCCGCTTGCGCGAAGCTTGTATTCGTCGCAAACCCATTCACGCTCCAGTCACCGTACTCAGCTGTCTCAAGGTTGAAGCCGAACGGCGAAGAGACCGCCGCCTCCGTCCCCCGTAGATGACACGAGCCGCCACAGTTATTACTGTTATATAAGTACCAAAATCCACGGGTATTCGTGGTGGCCTGCGCTGACGGCGCGAGAACAAGCACCGTAAGAATCACCGCGCAGACAACTGACCCATTGGCTCGCAAGTGAGTCACCTACGACCCTCCCCGTCCTGGCCTCTAGTTTCATGTGATACTAGCCTGATGGACGCGTCATGTCAAGGAACCCGTCAGCACGGGCGCGCCTAAGGTGGGGAACGGTCTTTGAGTCCTGATCAGTGTGCGGAGGTTTGTTGCGGCCGACCCGGGCCCATTCCGGTGCCCGATATCCAAGAAAACAGGCTGTCGGCCGCCGCGAGACGCTATAAAATCGGCGGGGCTACATAGCTGGGGCCTTACACGCGTGTTGGGCCGTTGACTGTCATGAACGGCGGTCGGCACGGACCTTCGCCAGGCGAGGTTGCTGCCGTTTGGCGATACCCTTGTCATCGAAAGAGCGTGACTCAGAAAAGTCATCCCTGTTCTACGGCCCCCGACGATCCGGTCTCTTTGCGGGCTCTGGCTGTCCCGTCGAGCAGGGAGACGGAAGCACTCGCCGAGATCTTCGATCAGTATCGCGCTCACTACGGCGAGGCGTCCGATGTCTCCCGATCGGCGATCTGGCTGGACGAAAACCTCAGGACCAGCCGCCTCCGCGCGTTCGTTGCTGAAGAAGGTTGGCGGTTCGTCGGTTTCGCGATCACGATGGAGGTTCCGGCTTCGTTGGGGCTCGCCCACTTCTGGCAGATCAAAGACCTGTTCGTCCTGCCGACGCACCGACGGCTCGGAGTTGGTCGCGCCCTTCTCGCCTCCGTCCGAGAGGCGGCGATCGCGTCGGGAACGCTGCGGCTGGCGTTGCAGACCGAGGACGACAACGACCCCGCTCTCCGTCTCTAAGCAGACAGCGGCTAGCCCCGATCAAGGGCTAGTGCCGGCTGATGCTGCCGCTCGGGCCGGAACCTCGTTAGCGGGCGTCATCGGCAGGGTCGCCCGCGGGCAGGTCGACAGTCTGCACCCATCGGCCGCGCGAGCGCAACAAGCTGCTCGGGACCCGGGCGCGCCGGGCGGGGTATCGGTGCAACCCCGGCGTGGCTGATCGGTCGCCGCGCAAGGAGCAGATGGTGGGCCAGCGTGATCGTGGGCCGGCGTGATTGTCGACATCGCCACCGCGGACCCCGCCAAGTCGAGGGGTCCGAACTGTGGCGGATCTGGTGTGTGGGGACTGGTTGGGGACTGTGTGAATCGCCAGCAAACCGCGATTTCGGCTATTCGGCGCGGCGCGCGGTCCCGCTCGGGCGCAGACGCGGTCGCCTTGCTTTTGGCTCAACCATCGGCCATCGTGGCATTCGGAGCGGCGGGGGTGGGATTCGAACCCACGAGCCGGGTTGACCCCGACTGCCGGTTTTCAAGATGTGATCTCTGGACAGAGAACGGTGGGGGCCGGTCTTCAAGACCTGATCTCTGCGCAGAGAACGCTCGCCCGCGACGTCGCAGTCCTTTCCTCCGCCACGCGATGCCGCGGCGTCAAGCGGGTTTGTGTGCGCAACTGGCTATCGTCAGGCTGTGCCTGAGAGCGTCTTCATCAGCTACGCCCACGAGGATGCCGAACTCGCGAGGTGGTTTGCACGCGAACTGCAGGCCGCTGGCTACCGGGTTTGGATCGACGAGGGCGAGCTGCGAGTTGGCGATTCGCTGATTGAGCGGATCTCGACCGGCATCCGCGGCGCCCAGTTCGTACTCGCCCTCGTCAGCACTGCGTCCGTGGGCTCGAACTGGTGTCGGCGCGAGTTGTCGATGGCGATCAGTGGCGAGCTGCGCCCGACCGGTGTTCGTGTGTTGCCGCTGCGAGTCGGCGACGTTGAGATGCCGGTGACGCTTGAAGGGGTGTTCTACCAGTCGGTCGACCCAGCCGCGCCGGCAATCGAGCCCATTTTGCGAGCCATACGGCACGATGCCGCCGAGCGGGAAGATGTCGGCTCGGCAGATGCGGTCGGAATGTCGCGAACGGCGGAACTCACCGGGCCGATCACGATCGAGGGGGTGATCGTGGCGGAGGTCGGCTCACCGCGGAACGATGGCTCGCGCGGTGCTGCGCTCTACTCGGTTCCGTTGAAGCTCTCCCGCGCACCGACGGCGCGGTGGGTGCGGTTCTTCGTCGCCGCTTGGGACTCACCGCCACGATCGACGAGTCGGCACAGGCCGGGCATAGCTTCGGTGGTTGGTGATCAGATTGTTCTCGCCGGTACGACGATGGAGGAGATCGAGCAGGTGCATCTGACGACGCTGCGGCTGGCGCTTGATGAGGCCAACCGGCAGGAGTCAGACGGTCAAGCCGTCGAGACGGCCGAAGCGCAGCGACAGGCCGAAGTCGACCAAGCGCACGCGGCTGAGGTCCGAGCCACCGCCGGCCGCCTCCGGTTCGACGCTGATGCGCACGACCGGATCGGCCCCGATGATCCATTGATCGTTGTTTCCGATCTCCGGGTGGAGTTGATCGACCCGGCCGCTCAGGCGCAGTCACCGTATCCGCCGTCGCCGAACCAGCTCGTGATCTCGATCATGAACGGCGGCACAGGGCCCGGCTTTCAGATCGAGGGCAACGCCCATTTCTCGTGGAGCGGCGGCGCGTGGCAGGCGCTCGGCTGTTTCGACCCGATACCAGCGCTGCCCGCGGGCGTAACCCTCGAACGGCGGTTCCGTGCCTCCGCCGGCGCTCCATGGCCTTCGTACGTGACCGCAGGCTTGGTGCGTATCGAAGGCCGCTGCCGGGACAGGCGGGACCAGGAGCACAGCTTCGGGGACCGATCTGAACCTATGAAATAGGCAGGCTCTATCCGTCGTCGCAGGGAGCCCACGCCCGGCCGTAACTCCCCGTGCCGGTCGGACAAGAGCGATGAGCTTCGCGCTGCTCTGGCTTTGTCGTCGAGCCAGCCGTTACTCCACCAAGCAACGACCGTGTGGATTGGAGTCCTCCAGAGGCCGGTTACACCTAGGCGCGTCGTTCCGCCTCCGAACTCCGATCGAAGAGGCCCGCCTCCGGCGCTGGTGGGAAGGAGCCTTTTTCGTCAGTCTGAGGGACTTCGCCACGACAGCATTTCGGTGGGAGCACCGGTGCCGGCCGCTGCGTATGAGATAATGGAGCCATCTAATGTCACAACGGTGACTGATCAAGGAGCAACAATGAGCGATCATCACGAAAAGCAGCAGAATATCGTTGTCGATGGTACGAAACACGAGTGGAACGCGGAGCTGATCTCTTACGACGAGGTCGTGAACTTGGCATACGACAACAACCCGCCTACCGGCGAAAACGTCCTCATCACCGTGGGTTATAGGCGCGGCCATGGAGAGAAGCACGAAGGAGATCTGGATCCCGGCCAATCGGTCAAGGTCAAAGACGGGATGATCTTCGATGTCACAGCGACTGATCGCTCGTAGTCCCGATCTAAAAAGGCTGCAGGACGAGGGCTATGACGTCACTACACGCGGCGCCGCGCTTCTCGTGCGAGACGTGCCATATTTGACCGCTGAACGCCAGGTCAAGCGCGGAACGCTTGTCTCGACTCTGGAACTCGCCGACGACGTCACCGTCAACCCTGTCGATGACCATGTCGCATTCTTCGCCGGCGAGAAGCCGTACAACGCGGGAGGCACTCCGATCCCGTACACGATCGGCGAGAACCTCGGTCAGTCTTATGGGGGCCTGAACGTCAATCTTCAGTTCTCGGCAAAGCCGAAGACCAGCGACGGCAAGTACCGCGATTACCACCACAAGGTTGAAACCTACGTGCGTCACATGGCTGGAGCTGCCAATAAAGTCGACTCGACAGTCACGGCTCGCACCCATCCCATCATCGTCGAGGACGAGGAAGAGACCGTTTTCCATTACGTAGACAGTGCATCGAGCCGGGCCGGGTTGGAAGTCCTCATTGAGAGACTCAAGGTCGGCTCGGTTGCGATAATCGGCCTTGGCGGAACTGGGTCTTATATTCTCGATCTGCTGGCGAAGACTCCGATCGGCAAGATCCATCTTTACGATCGCGACACCTTTCATCAGCACAATGCGTTCCGGGCGCCTGGAGCACCGACAAATGCCGAACTAGCGGCAAGACCGACGAAGGTTAAGCGCTTTGGAGACATCTACTCGGCGATGCGGGGCGAGATCATCCAGCACCCCTACAACGTGACTGAAGCGACCACGGACGAGTTACGAGAGATGGACTTCGTCTTTATCGCCATCGACAGTGGCACGGCGCGGAAGGTGATTGTCGATAAGCTTGAGGAGTTCGGCGTCGGGTTCATTGACGTCGGTCTTGGCGTGAGGGAGAAAGGCAACCTTCTGAGCGGGATGGTCAGAACCACGACCAGTACGGCCGAGAACCGATCGTTGAAGAACAAGCTCTCGTTCGGCGGGGGCGGTGACCAAGACGATTACGCCCGCAACATCCAGATCGCGGAACTCAACGCCCTGAACGCCGTTCTTGCAGTTGTCAAGTGGAAGAAGATTGTTGGCTTCTACGGTGATATCGAGCACGAATATCACAGCCTATATACTATTAATGGGAACTATCTGATAAACACGGTGGGTTCGTGAGCCGGCTTGACGTTGTCCGCCCAGAGTTCGTCGAGTATGTGCCAACTGAGCTCGAGGAGGGCGTTCTGTACATCTCGATTAGATATAGTACAACCGTCCATAAGTGCCCCTGTGGCTGCGGCAGCAAGATCACGTTGCCGATCAATCCCGCGCAGTGGCGTTTGATGTTTGACGGTGAGACAGTTTCTCTGTGGCCATCTGTAGGGAACTGGAGCTACCCCTGCCAGTCGCACTATTGGATCGAGCAGAACAGGATCGAATGGGCTGCGAGATGGTCTCCGGAAAAGATCGCGCAGAACCGGACGCGGGATAGGTCGACTCGAGAGCGATACCTGAAGTCGCGGTGCGGATCCTCCGTTGCCGTGCCGAACGACCGAGGATCCCATCGAGGCGTCCTCGATCGCATCCGTGGTTTGTTCCGGCGATGATCCGAGTAGCGTCAGGCATTGGCGGCGACGTCTCCCCGGAGGTATCCGCGGCGATCGTCGCGTCTCATGCCGCCACCAGCACACACCTCCGCGGACGCGCGTCGGCACGCGAACTGATCGACCAGGGGTTCGCCAGTGACGTAGAAATGGCGACAATGCCCAACGTCTCGGATGCCGCTCCGGTCCTCGGCAAGGGGTTCTTCTCAGGCGATTCCCCACACTAACCCGGCTGTTTTAGCCAGCGACAGCTTCCCGAGCCCGGACGGCTGGGCGACTGTTGGGCGACTGTCGAACTGGCCGCAAACGCGCCGTTCGACGACCAGCAAGAACTCACCAAGTCCGCTAGGCAGGCGATCGATGCGGCTCACATTCTGGCTCAACCATACGCCCTCGCGGCTATCTGAGCGGCGGGGGTGGTGGGATTCGAACCCACGAGTGACCTTGACGACCACTGCCGGTTTTCAAGATCCGATCTCTGTAAAGAGAACGGCGAGGACGGGTCATTGAGACGTGACCAGTGATCGGAGGTTGGTTATGGCCGACCCGGGCCCATCCCCGTGCCCAAACATCCAAGAACAGGCTGTCGGCCGCCGCGCGACGCCGCCAATCTGCCAGAACTGCGCAGGAATGCAGTTCGCCTCGCGTCGGGTTGTCTTGTCTCACGCGTCGTGAAGTAGCGTCTGGCCGAGGTAGCCGCCAGGCTGTACGCCGGGTGGCACGGCGAAGATTGCGCTGCCGGTGTGGACGATGTATTCGTTGAGCCGGTCGTGAGCGGCCAGACGCTGCTGAATCGGGATGAACTGGTGTCGCGGGTCGCGTTGGTAGCCGGCGAAGAAGAGGCCGGCATCGAGCCGTCCGTCGGCAGCAGGCCGTCTGTGTAGTTGTACCCGCGGCGCAGTATCCGCTCCCGCTCGCTCCCGAACCGGCGCGGATTGGCGAGGATGATGTGGGAGTTCCGCGGTTCTTCGGCCGGGGCGACCGGGTCGAATTCCTCGGTGCCGCCAAACGGCGCGCCGCTGACCTTACGGCGGCCGAACACGCCTTCCTGTTCATCGAGGTCGCTCGAGTCCCACTTCTCAATATGAGTCCGCACACGGCGCACGACTAGGTAGGTGCCGTCCTGCATCCATGCCGGTCCCTCGTCGCCGACCCAGACGTTGGTGTTCATCTTCGCCGTGTCGTCACCACGCAGGTTGTTGGTGCCATCCTTGAAGCCGAGTAGGTTGCGACCGGTTTCGGAGGCGGGTGCGGAGCCCGGCGTTTTGGCGAACCCCGTCTGCGACCAGCGCGGCTGGGCGGCGTTCATGTGCCGCGCGATCCGCGTCAGGTTCCGCACCGCGTGAAACGTAACCTGCGGGTCATCGGCGCACGCCTGCACGGCCAGGTCCCCGCCGCAGCGGGTTGGGTCGAGCCGGTCGGTCGGAAAGGGCGGCAGGTCGACCAGCGCCGCTGGTCGCATCCCGGCCAGTCCATAGCGCGAATCAAACAGCGGTGGGCCGAACCCGACCGTGATCGTAAGCCGCGAGGCGGCCAGACCGAGCGCCTCGCCCGTGTCCGATGGAGCCCGGTTGCCCGCGCTGGGACCTGGAAGTAGATCTCCCTCACACATCGATCGTGCCGCGTGCGACCAGGCCTCAAGCAGCCGCTCAAGCTCGCCGCGCGATCCGGCCGTCGCATCGAAGGCCTGAAAAAGTATCCGCGCCTGCGGCGGCGTCGTGATGCCGGCCTGATGGGCCCCGTGAAAGCTGACTCGGCCGCGTGCGACGGAGACGGTGCCGGCCATGCCGCCGAACGCGAGCGCGCCCGCGGACAGGCCCGTCCGCGCCAGCATGGTTCGCCGTGTCACCCCCACCCAACAAACATACCGCTCAATTCCCGCCCGGCAAGCCGGCTCTTCAGGTACGCGGTGGTCTCACCCTCCAGCCAGGATCGTCGTCCGGCGGCGCTGGAGTCGGCCGCCCAGCGTGAGCTCGTGGTGGAGCACTGGACGTCTCCGGGCAGCTATACGGGTTCCGAGTGGCCGCCTCACCGTTTACGTGTGCTGCCAGCTGGTGGAATAAAAAGTGTGAGCGGGGTCACTTGACGAGTTCGGGTGGATCAAGGATTGTGCCGCCGCTAGTCAAACAGACTTCCGCGGCGGCTGCGGGGGTCTCCGCGAATGGGGGGTTCGTCGTGGGGGGTCGTTGGCCTTGGGCGTTTCTGGTGGTCGGTGTCGTCGCTGCGCTGTTGGGGCTGAAGGGTGAGTCGACGACGGCGTCTGCGTCTGGCTCAAACACGCTGCCGGCGACGGCGATCAGCTTTAGTTATTCCGCGGCTGGGAGGCTGGCGAATGTGGTTGAGGATCCATCGTTGTCTTCGAGTCCGGTCGCGAAGTATGGGTATGACGGGGTGGGGAACATCACGTCGATCGCGCGTACGGCGGTGGCGGTTGGCTCGGTGACGACGCAGGGGTTCTCGCCGACCGTGGGGCCGGTGGGGAGCAAGGTTTGGCTGCTGGGGACGGCGTTTAGCGCGACGCCTGCGCAGGACACGGTGAAGTTCAATGGGACGACCGCGACGGTGGTTGACGCGTCGAATACCCAGGTGGTGGCGGTCGTGCCGGCGGGAGCGACGACCGGTACGATCTCGATCGCGACGCCGAGCGGGACGGCCACGACCTCAAGCACGTTCACGGTTGCCGCGCTACCCGCGCCGACGATCTCGGGCCTTTCGGCGAGTATCGCGGCGGTCGGGACGTCCGTGACGATCACTGGCACCAACTTTTCGACCACGGCGGTGAACAACTTGGTCGCTGCGAACGGGATCCGCGGGAAGCCGTCGACTGCGACCGCTACCAGCATCGCGGTTCCGGTGCCGTCGAATGCGACGTCGGGACCGATCACGGTCGCCACGGCAAACGGCAGCGCCACGAGTTCTGCTGATCTGTTCGTGCCGCCGTTGAAACCCGATGGGACCGGGACGTTCGCGGTCTCTGATGTTGGCTGGACGGGACGCACAAGCGTCGGCGGGACGTCGACCGTGTCGACTGCGAACAGCAAGATCGGGTTGGATTTGTTCAACGGCACGCAGGGCGAACGAGTTGCGATTGAGATGTCGGCGGTGACCGGGATCAACTCGCTTGCCAGCGTGTCTATCCTGGATCCCACGGGTCGGATCATTGCCAGCCACTCGGTGCAGTCTCCGGGGTTCATGGACACTTTCACGCTGCCGGTCTCGGGCAGCTACACGCTGTTGTCGCCGGCTGGGAACGCTTGTCCCTGTTCAATCACCTATCGCGTGGTCGATGTACCTGCGGACATCAGCGACACGATCACGCCGGGCACGGCGAAGCAGGAGACGTTCGTTGAGGGTCAGAATGCGAACTTGACGTTCTCTACGACGGCTGGGCATCAGATCAGTGTTCAGGTGAACAGCACGACGCTACCGGGGATCGGCACGATCCGACTATTGGATCCGCTGGGCGCGGTGATCGCTCATGGCGGCACGTCGGTCGGCGTCTCGATCGGCTCGACCACCGTGTCTCAGACCGGGCAGTACACGCTCGGTCTTGACCCATCCGGAACCGACACTGGGACGCTGTCGGTCACCGTAACCGACACCGGTGGTGGTGCGGCGCCACGACTGCCGACGCGATTGCGATCGATCCGCACGGGGCCGTTGTATCCCGATTGGTGGCGGCCAACCCCGGGATCGCCCGATTGGTATTCACATCGTGGAACCGCTGCGGCGACGAGCTTGGCGCCGCTACGCGCGGCTCGGGGTGTGACCGCGCTGTCGGGTCAGGTGTTGACGATCGGCGGTGCGCCTCTTGCCGGTGCCAGCGTTACGGTCGGGAGGCACCTGGCAAGGACCGATGCGACAGGCCGATTCATCGTTCGCGGACTTACCGCTGGCTGGAAAGCAGTGGATATCGATGCAACCAGCGTCCATCGCGGCGGCGAGTCGTTTGGTAGCTACACGGAAAGCATCCGGTTACGCGCCGGGCAAACAACCACCCTCGCCGGCGTGGTTTGGATGACCGCGCTTGATACCGCGCATGCCGTGACGCTGCACTACCCGCTCTCGCGTCCAGCTGTGGTCAAGAGCCCGTACATCCCCGGCCTTGAGTTGCGCATACCGGCGGGATCGACCCTGACCGGCACCGACGGCAAACCCGTGACCTCGATTAGCATCACTCCGATGCCGGTTGATAGGACACCGTTCCCACCCCCTGGCGCCGGTGACTTCCCGATCTTTTTCACAATCCAGCCGACTGGCGCGGTGATCGCACCCAAGGGCGCTCAGATCATTTATCCGAACACGTCACACGCCTCGCCGGGCACGACGATGCCGCTTTACCAGTACGACGTCGACGAGCACGGCTGGCGAAAGTACGGGCAGGGCCGCGTGACTGCAAGCGGCAAGCAGATCGTGTTTGGAATGCGCTCTAACCTCACCGAACTGACTGCGGTCGACATCGACTTCGCCGATCTACCGTCGCCCTTCGGCCCTATCGACAACTTCTTAGGCGGCGACCCCGTTGATCTTGGGACTGGACTGTTTGCGTATTCGAAGACCGACCTGGTCGAACCCGGCTCGATGCCGATCTTGATCGGCCGCTCGTACAACCAGTCTGACATCACGATGTCGTCGCAGCCCACCCGCGCATTCGGAAACTCGATGAACTGGACGTACGGCGCGTTCCTCTACGATCCGGGCGCCATCGGAAACTTCGACGAACTCGACCTGATCCTGCCAAGCGGCGGCCGAGTACCATTCCTGCGGATCTCACAAAGTACCAATCCCGACGACTCCGTGAGTCCTCTCCTGTTGCGTGCCACCTCCAGACCAGGCACCTTCTACGGAGCCGAACTTTCCAAAGCCCCGTCCTCCGACGGGCGATGGCATCTTCGCCTCGCTAGCGGCGAGGAACTAACGTTCCTGACGTGCTGCACGACCACGGGCGGCCTCATGGCTGGAGAGCAGGATCGGTACGGGAACGAACTCAACATCAACTACGTCAACCTCCAACAAACCTCGATCGTGAACTCCGCCGGCCGCTGGGTGAACCTCACCTGGAGCGGCAATCCCAACGGCCGAATCACAGGCCTAACCGATCAAAGCGGACGTACCGTCTCATACAACTACACGACCAGCGTCTCGCCAGCC
>Ga0105247_10001431_pt1 | contig 17320 bp, 35 predicted proteins | sample KBSS24metaG_FD_81519 | JGI IMG/M metagenome (GOLD analysis project Ga0105247, IMG submission 81519) | Switchgrass rhizosphere microbial communities from Kellogg Biological Station, Michigan, USA - KBS S2-4 metaG | ecosystem: Host-associated > Plants > Roots > Rhizosphere > Soil | place...
CCCTCCGGTGGGCCACTGCCGATGTAGGCGGCGACGTCGTTGTCCTCGCCCTGAACCAGCACGACGCAGTAGTTCATGCCGCTCCTCTCGAAAATTACCGGCATACTGCGCCTCTCGACGCCGACGATGGTGCTCATCGCGTCACATCCTCCCTGCCCTCCAGCCGATCCGCCGTCTCGCGCAGGAGCTTGATGGCGCCGTCGCGCTCAATGTTGCTGACGTACTGCGAGATGCCCGGCCCGGTGCCGTCGCTGACCACCAGGAAGAACAGGGCCTTGCCGCGCGACGACGGGCCCGACGGCAATTCCGACTCCACCGTGCGGGCCAGGAAGGTGAAGTAGTCGCGCAGCTCGACCTCGGTCATGTCCTTGAACAGTTTCATTGCCTCTCCTTGCTCTGTGAATGCCTGGCCTGTCTTTGTTCAAAAGCCGTGCGGCCCTCCAGCAACAAGCTGGTGCCGAGACCACCCCTACCCGGATCAGGGAGAGGGGCGAGAGAGCACAGGGCCGCACGGCTGGCTCACGCCCCGCGCGGCGGGAAGCCCTGCGGCAGCTGGTCGGCGCCGATCGCCCGGGCGACGGCTCTGTGCGCTGCCACCAGCGTGGTGTTGATCTCCACCACCGTGCCGGAGGACTGGACGAGCTGCACGAGCCGCTGACACGCCGCCAGCAGCTCCGGCGCCGCCGCCATCAGGAAGGCGTCGGCGTTTCGCCCGCTGTCGATCGTGGCGATGATGTGGCCCTCGTCCTCGCTGTCGAGGATGGTCAGCTCGCCCTCGCTGAGAGGGATGACATACCACGGCGCGGCGCTGTGCGTTTGCGGTGTGGTCACGGCTGCTATCCTTTCGCTCTGGCCAAACACACGGCGAGGGCTCGCCTGGTCTGCTCGGCCCCGGCCATGAGGCTAATGTCGTGGTCTGGGTCGCGGGCAATCTCGGCCATCAGTTCGCCGATCAGGGTGAGGGCCAGCTGGCAGGCCCCTAACGGCTCGGCGTTGACCTCGACGGGGGCGCAGTCCCGGTCCAGCTCGATGGTGCCATCCTCGATGCCGGCCGTGATCTGGTCCAGGACGCCGCCCATGTGGTCGCACTCGGCGCGCGTCATGCCGTAGCTGGCGCCGCCGAACTCGTGCTCGCCGAAGAACAGGACGATGACGCCGCGCTTGCGGTATTTCGTGGCCAGCGATTTGGCGTCGGCAATGGTCGGATGTTCGGTCACGAGGGTCTCCTGTCTTCGGGCAGGCGGATGGATTCGGCGATGCCCAGCGTGTGCCACAGAGCTTCGTCGCCCCCTGTGAAGACCGGGTGTCGGTCCTCAAACTGCCGGCAGCGCTCAACCAGCTTCGGGACGTAGACCTCGGACCAGTCGCCTCGGGTCACGACCACCGTGCCGCAGCGCTCGCACAGGTCGATGCGCTCGACGCCGACGTCGTTGCACAGGCAGCCAAGGGTGTGCCCGCAAGTGGTGCAGCTCATGACTGGCCCTCCGGCGGGTCGGGGAAAACGTCCTTCGCTGCTTGCCTGCACCATTCCTTAAGCTCAGCATCGCTGCGACCGAGAAGGCCGTCCCACGATTTTGAGATGTCGCTGGCGTGTGCCGGTTCGACCTGCTCCCAGCCCGAAGCCTGGAAGCACAGAAAGCAGAGCTTGTCGTCGGTCGGCGCCACATGAGAGACGCACTCGCCCTTGCAGTTCTTGCAGCGAAAAATCATGATTGCACCTCCGGCGGGTCAGGAATCAGGTCCTCGCAGTGGTAGTCGGCAGCTTCCGTCGCCTGCTCGCAGGCGCGACGCAGGCGAAACCGGACCTCCTCCGCGTCGGAAGAGTCGCTGCCCTGGATGGCGTCGAGGACGCGCTGAAACTTCGCCACGCCCGCCTCGATCCACTGCTTCAGTTGACGCGATTGCTGGTTCATGGTCACGCTCCCACCGCTTCGGGGACAGCCTCACCGGCCACCGGCACCGCTGCCGGCGCCTTCCACGTCTTCGCCTTGCGCTTGACGGGCGCCGGGCCGACGTCCGCCAGCAGGCTGTCCAGCGCCGCCAGACCGTCCGTGACCGCCGAGCGGAGCTGGCCGGCCAGCCGCCGGGCCTTCGCCAGCCGCGCCTTGAGCGCCTTGTTCTCGTCCTCCACTGTCTCGATGTGGTCGATCCGCTTCTGAATCGCGGCCAACGATGTCCTTGTCATGTGGTCTCCTGTTGCGGGCGAACGGTTGCGGTCACTGTCTCGCCTTGATGTCCTTGGCCGTCTCGATGAGCCACCGGCCCAGAGCGATGATCTTCTCCGGCGTGCTGCCGACCAGCGCGAATTCGCCGTTGCCGGTGACAAGGCGCAGGCACAGCGTCAGCGGAACCCCCTTCGCCTGGTTGATGCCGGGGCCGGACTCCTGAAGGTAGACGTCGGTACGCTCGTCATCCTCCCAGTCGTAAAGGCCACCGGGCATGAGGTACTCGTCGCCGTTCATGGTCCTGTCCTCCTGTTTGTGGTCACACTTCCGGCCCCTCGCCGACGTCGATCTGTTCGCGCCATTTCTCCTCATCTTCGCGGAGCCGGTGGTTAAAGACGCCGTCCCGCATCCCCGCCGTGAACTCTTCCACCATGACATCGGGAAACAGCCGGACGACCTCGGACTCCGGCAGTTCAATGCCGGCTGAATCACCCTCCACCCAGCCGGCGTGATAGCTGTCGCGTGCGTCCAACATGGCTTTTTCCTTCAGCAGCCCGATCAGCGGCTTCGTGATGTGATCGGCTGCCAGCCTCAGCAAGCGGTTCGTTTCGTCCTCCACGACGCGGACGCGCTGGTACTCCCCGGCACGCTCCAGCGCCTCCCGGATGCCCTGGCGCAGCCGCCGCAACTCCAGCGGCTCGTCGTGCGTGTCGTGGTCGCCGTTCTCGATTTTGAGGGCGCCGCAGCGCGCGCACCAGAACACGCGGCGCGGGCCGTCGTTGAGGCCGAGGTTTTGCAGCGTGGCATCACAGATCAGGCAGGGCATCGTCACTCCCTTTTAGCTGAGGTTCACAAGGTCGTCCCAGAGACAGCGCCGGCACACCCACTCGCCCCTCTCCACGCCGCCCACGGCGAACGTCGTCCAGTCCTTCCCGTCACCGCAGTCGCGGCACCGTGGCACCTCGACGTGGCCGGTGCCGTGGCAGAGATTGCAGCGGAGGGCCGGGTCGTCGCCACCACCTGAGCCACCGCACTTCGGACAGTCCATCGTGGTCGTCTCCGTGGGGGGTGGCCGTGGCGTTGGCGGCGCGCCACGACGGTATAACTCTCGCCGCAGAGTTACGGACCCGCCGTGCCGGTTGGGCGATGGCTACCTGCCTCGTTTCACAGCCTCTTCCATTTGCTTGGCCAGTCCCGAATACTTCGCAAAACCGACTGGATTGAATGGCTCCGGAGCCTTCGCTGTCAGATCAAACTCGTAAGCTGCTAGTTTGCAGGCTTCCAAAAGGGACGCGCTGCTACTTTCCTTCCGACAAGATCCATTGCACCCAACATGCCCGCAGTCCGAGCACTTGCTGGCCCCAGACGCCAGCGCGCCGATGTCAGCCACCAATATTCGACCGTGGCAGCGAGCCGCGCGAGACTCCAGCAGGTAAAGGGCAGATTGCAGTAGCCCAATTGCCAAGGTCGTTTCGGGGCAAGGTATTTGTCCGTTGACGTACTCCGACCTCTGAATGAGCGCCCGCAGCACCTCTTGCGTTGTGGTGCCGGGGTGAGAGCCGACGTTGCCGGGGTACTTTTCACCCTCGCGTTTGACGAACGTGAGCCGCTGGACAAGTTCACCGTCCAGAGAGTCTAGAAGGTATTCATGGCCGGGGTCGATGACTTTCATTCCTACCGCCTCCCGCCATCAGCGAGCTTTCCGAACCGTTACGATCAGGTTCGGGTACTTCGCCGCCGCCCACCTCTCCACCACGTTCTTGAGGCCGTTGGCCTGCGTCAGCGGGCTGGTCTGACCCTGCGCTCCGATGCTCTCGACGATCCAGTTGCACACACTGCGGGCCTCGCCGATCTCATGCACCCGGTTCCGCTCCTGCCGCTCGCGTTCGAGGTCGGCGTCAACCGCCAACCGCTCCACCTTCGTCGTCGTGCAGCGAAGTAGCATGGCCGCACAGCTGGTGCCGACCGGCTCCGGTGTGCCGACGAATCCGTCCACATCGACGCGGGCCAGCCAGACGACGCGCTTCAGGCCGGTGCGACCACAGCAGGAGCAGGTGTCATGGTCGTTGTTGACCCCCATCACCTTGTAGGCCGTCGTCGTCGTGGTCGTGTTCATCGTCGTCCCCCGGTTCGTGTGTGTGTGGTTTGCCGTCTGTTAGGAGTATAGGGGTGTCAGTCACCAGTTGTCAATAACATTTTTCCACAATAACACAAGATTGCCGATTGACCTGAGCCGCTGACGTAACGTAAAATAAAGTTGCGAGCCGCTGTGCCACATGTTTCTATTTCTTCAACGCTTAGGTGCTTCGTGAGCCAGAATCCTTCGGCGAGTACCGTTCCCATGAGTGGCCGCAAGAAGCGCGAGGACACCACTGTCAAGATTGCTACCCGGGTCTACATCAAGGCCAAGCGTGTCGCCACCTACCGCGACCTCCCCCTGGCCGAGTACCTGACCGACCTGCTCGAAAAGCTGGTGGACCGGGACTATGGCAGGATGCGCGAGGCGATGAACAGGGAAGACGACATCAAGGACGAGGGCAACGAATGAACGTCCAGGCCATCAAACACGCTGTCCGCCAGCGTGACAGCTTCAAGTGCGTCCAGTGCGGCATAACCGCCGAGCAGCACATCGCCAGGTACGGCAGAACGCTTGATGTCCATCGCCTTGTGCCTGGCTCCGTTTATCGTGCGGAAGAATGCCAAACGCTTTGCCGGAAGTGCCACGGTCCTCGGGCAAGGCGCAAGCGTGGTACGCCTGATCTCGGTCGGCGTTTGCAGCCCCTTTGCTGTTCGCTCAAGCCGCGTCTTTTCGCGGCGCTTCAGCGCTACCTGGCCAGCCGGCGACCAGCGCCCAGCCTCTCAGGCGTCCTCAACGTTGCACTTGACGATTTCCTCCGAACCGAAGGCTACTGGCCACCCGCACCCGCGACGAAGTAGCCTCGCCCCTCTCATACCGCGCCGCCGGCCGGCCCCGCAAACGACGGAGGCATCCTACCGCGGCCGGGCTCAGGTGCCGCGCCCGTCCCCGGGCGAACTCACCCCGGCCGTTCGACCTCTCTACTCCCCACGGACTCCAGCCAGCGGCGCAGGGCCAGCCGACGCCCCTCGGGCGCGTTGACCGTGTAGCCGCTCGTGGTCGTCAACAGCACCCGCCGGCCCGTCAGCGTGGCCAGAACGCCCTTCAAACGCCCGTCGATGGACTCGTCCAGGGCCGTGGCGATCTCCTCCCTGGACATGGCCTGCGAGCGCAGGAGCAGCTCCAGGACGCGCGTCTCGGTCTGGCTGAACGGCAGCCATTCCTCCTGTGGGAGTCCGCTGCCGGAGTCCTGCAAGCGCACCGCGATCTCCACGTCCCCGACCTGGACGCGGACCCGCTTTCCTCCACGGCCACCACTCCTCCGCTGAGCCATGGCGCACCCGTCGAGTTGTTGTTGCTGCTGTCTTCTTGAAGTGTACGAAAGTTTACAGCATGTTGCAGGTGCGTTTCAGGGAGAACTCCTCCTGCGTTTCGCCCTGCGATGCGCTCGAACCGAAACGGCCTCTGTGTTGTGATGTGTCCATGAGCAAGCACATCCCTGTTGAAAGCGCGCCCCCCGTCGTCAAGGCCCACGTCCTGTACCCCACCGCGGTCTACCGCTCCGGGCAGCTGGCGCGGCTCCTGGGGCTGGCAGCGACCACGTTGCGGCGCGAGAAGCGTGCCGGCCGCATTCGCTACAGCCGCCGCGCCGGCCGGGACTTCTACCTCGGGCAGTGGGTCCTGGAGTGGCTCCAGGCCGGCGAGGTGTCGCGCCCGGCCGGCGCAGTTCCCCGCCACCCTACCTAGTCGTAAACGGCGCGAAAAAGTGGACATGGATTCCGGGAATTTTCTCTCTCATTTTTCCCCGGTTCGCCTTCGCGCCCCGACGGCGAGACGGTATGAGACCCCGGCAAGGACGTCGTGCCAGGCAAAGGAGGGTGACAGGCATGGAGAGGCGAATCCGCGTTTACGTCGTGCATTTCCCCGACCGGCCAGCGCTGCAGCTGCAGTGGGAAGACCCGATCACGGGCAAGAAGAAAACGCGCTCGGCAAGGACCGCCGACGAGGCCGAGGCGAAAATCAAGCGCGGCGACCTGGAGGCCGACCTGAACGCCGGTCGTTTCCGGGACTGCGGCAAGCTGTCCTGGGAGAAGTTCCGTGAGGCGTTCGAGGCCGGGCACGCCGCCGGGCTGCGGCCGCGCAGCCAGGACAAGTACGGCGAGGTCCTCAACGTCGTCGAACGGCTCATCAACCCCGGGCAGGTCGGCGCCATCAACGAGCGCGTGCTGACCAGCCTCGTCAGCGGTATGCGTGAGGAGGGCTATGCCGCCATCACCATCCGCGGACACCTTGTCGCGCTGCGGACGGCCCTGCGCTGGGCGGCCGGGCAACGACTCCTCGCCGCCGTGCCGACCTTCCCCACGGTCAGGGTTCCCCAGAAGAAGCCGCAGCCGGTGCCCTCGGAGTCCTTCGAACGCCTGCTCGGCAAGGCGCCCGATGCTCTCTGGCGGGCCTTCCTGCTGGCAGGCTGGTGGGCGGGGCTGCGGATCAGCGAGGGGCTGGAGCTGCGCTGGGAGGAGTCCGAGGAGTGGCCCTGGGTCGATTTCGCGCAGGATCGCATCGCCTTCCCGGCCGCCTTCGTCAAGGCCGGCGTCGATCAGTGGGTGCCTCTGCACCCGGTCCTCAAGGTGGCGCTTCTGGCGTTGCCCCGCGAGCACGAACGAGTCTTCCCGCTCAGGACGGTCCACGGGGACCTGATGCCCCGCAGCACCGTCTCGCACCGCGTCCTGCGCATGGCGAAGCGAGCGGGCGTGAAGATGTCACACCACACTTTGCGGAAGGGGTTCGGCTGCCGGCTGGCAAAGCTGCTGGGCAAGGGCGGCGCCGCGGCGCTGCACGAACTGATGCGGCACGCCTCACTGTCCACGACACTCGGCTATTACGCCTCGGTCGATGACGCCAAGGCAGAGGTGATCGGGCGGCTGGAGTGATGCTTACAACCTTGCTAACAGCCGGGGCCGTCAAGCCACACGAGCTGTAGCCGGAAATCGTCACAAGTCGTTGCCACAACGGAGAGGGCGGGATTCGAACCCGCGGTAGGGTGTTACCCCTACACCGATTTAGCAATTCAGTTGCCCGCCCATTCCGCTCCCTTCCCGGTTCAATCTGGATGGTCTGTGATGGTCGGACAGGTGAAAAGCAGGTTGAAAGAAGCTGGCAGGCAGGTGGCAACGGGCCGCTTTCCTAACAGTCCTGCTTACAAATGACTTCACCGATGCGGAAAACATCGGTGCCACGGTTCAGCTCGCCGGCTTGTTATTGCCCGGCCGCGCCGGTCGTGGCACCGGCGGCAGCGGGATGGCGTCGTAGTCGATCCGGGGCAGCCGTGCCGGCATGAGGCCCCGGTAGTACGCCTGGTCCCCCAGATGCAGCCGCAGGCGTGCCAGGGCCAGCCGGCGGATGTGCTCGTCGTTGTACACCATCGCGTCGTGCAGCTGGTCCCAGAACCACCACTGCGCGGCGGACTCGGTGTCCCAGACTGAAATAAGGGCCCGGTGGAGGGGGTAGGACTCGGCGAGGTTTTTCAGTCCCGCCCGGTGCTCCTGCCAGCGCGAGCACTGCGCCCGCACCTCCGCGCGGTCGGTCTGGAGCAGAAACGCCCGCAGGTCCGACACCGGAGGTAGCTCGGGGGTCGGGTCGTCGGGCAGAGCGCCCTGGCCGACCAGCAGTGCCGCCAGCACGCGGAACATCAGCGGCTCACCTCGATGGGCTTCCTCGGCTTCTTCTTCGACGGCGGCGGCTGCGTGGCCCGACGCACGATGTCATAGGTGCCGACCGGGATGGCCACGGGCGCGATGAACGTGACCTTGCCGTTGGCCGCCACCCCGGCGTTGAAGGTCAACGAGAACAGGCGGCCCGTCGGGGTCGGCGTCGGTGTCGGGGTCGGTGTGGGTGCGGGGGGCATGGGATCTCCGGTGAGGGCGGCGACATCGGCCAGCAGGGCGGCCAGGTTGAGGGCGTTGGGGGCGATCTGCTGGGCGTTGACCCAGTCCTGGGAGCTGATGGCGATGTACAGCTCATCGCAGTAGGTGGAAAAGAACGCGGCAGTCATCTGCTGGACCATGCCCCAGGTGACACCACCGAAGTTCAGGCCGCTGTAACTGGTGTTCCAGATGGCATGGCCCCCCCACGAGCCGGGCTTGCCCCGCCCGGTAGCGCCGCCGGCCGGGACGTCCCACTTCTGGCCCGCGCTGATCTGATCGGAAGCAGACAGGGGCAGGTTGAAGCCGGGATACAGACCGCCCCCCAGCCACAGCGCCGTCTTCATCTCGGCCGGGTCCTTCGGATTGACCGAGGCATAGGCCAGGATCTTGCGCCCGCCGATCCCTGTTTTTCTCCAGTAGTTCAGGACATCCAGCATGTTGCAGCCGTTGTCATTGGCTCCCGTGGTTGGGTTATAGCCGCTGACAGCGCTGTAGGCAGAAAGCGCCTGGGTATCGGGGATCACCAGCGCCTTGCCGGTGACGTTGGCACTCCAGAGCATGACGCCATGAACCGGGGCCGCGATCGCACAGATGCCCAAACGATTGTTCAAAACCACGCCCCAGGGAACCGTGACCTTTGTGCCCCAGTCCTCACTGACCGGGGGCGTCGGCAGAGCCTCCCGGTCCAGGTAGTTCTCCAGCTTCAGCGTGCGCGGATCATCCCGCGCCGGGAGCTTGCCCAGCTTGACCGTCGAGAAGTCCACCAGCGGCGCGGGAGCTTGCTTGCGAGCCATTATCGGTTCCTCGGATAGGAGCAACTGCCCCAGCGCGCCTTTCGGCCAGCCACCCTCTGTTCCAGCAGGGTGATGCGGCGATCGAGTCGCTTGCGCTTCTCGCGGAGCCGGCAGAGCTTCCTGTACACAGAACGGAGATTCATGTTCCTTCCGAAAGAGAAAACCGGGCGTCTACAGTCCAGGTACTCTTCGCAGTCCTTGGTAATGCGCTTCCACCCAGCGGTGGGCCTCGATGACAGCCACTATCAGATGGGCCGCCTGAAAGGACCGGGTCGTGGTGTCGGCAAAGCCCAGTTCCACCTGCCAGCCGCCGCGGCCGTCCACGCCCAGCGCCGCCAGGAACACCTCCGTGATCCCCGGCTTGCCGTCGCCGCCCTCACGCCAGTGCGTCAGCAGTTCCGAGATGCGCCATTCCATGCTGCTCACCGGGGAAGGAAAACCGGGTAGGCCGTCCTGACCTACCCGGCTGCACCACACTGCCGGGCTGGGATGCCGGCAGACGCTCAAGATTTCTTCTTGCTGGGCGGGCTGGCCGGCGTGACGCTCGTCGGCCCCGGAACCGGCAGAGGCACAGCGGCATCCGCCTTCGCCGCGACCGACGTGCTGAAGTCGGCCTGGGTCTTGATGCCGCCTGAGACGGCGGCCACGTTGTCGGCAGCGGTCTGGAGCGCCGCCAGCGTGCTGTCGGCCACCGTGCCGGTCAGCCCGGCCACGATCCGGTCGATGTCGTCCGAAATCTTCTGGAGGGTGACGCCATCAGCGGTCAGCGCCTGAGCCTGCTGGTTGGTGGCGTCATTGATCTTGCCGATGACGTCGAGGAGTTGTTGTTCCGTCGCCATGATGCTTGCCCCTTGAGTCTTGAGGTCTCGCAGGAGGCCGAGCAGTTCCGCGAACGGCCCGACCTCCTCGAAGACGTGAGTGACACGGATGGAAAAGTCGATGCTCATACTTGCCCTACCCGGAACCTCTTCGCACAGGCCGGACACCAGCCGATAAACTGCCGCACCTGCCCCTTCGGCGGGAAGTGCAGACTGTCCCGCAGCACGCCCCAGCCGTCCGCGGCTGCCTGCTTCGGGCAGGACAGCACGCGGACGGAGCAGGAGGGCACCACGCACTCAATCGTTACCGCATTGCGGCAGGCAGCCATGTCACGCCTTGCCCATGCCGGCGAACACGCTGTCCAGCACGTTCTGATGCGTGGCCGTCAGCGCCACCGTGGCCGAGGGGCTGCCGCTGGTGAGGTCCGCCTTGGCGACAATCCCCGCCGTACCCGAACCGCCGGCGCCGCCGAGGTCCACCGTCGCCGACGGCGGGCTGGGCGCCACGACGGCCTGGTCCGTGGCCGGCGTACCGCTGGAGCCGTCCACCGACACCGCGACCTGCACCGTCTGGCCGACGTCGCCATTGCCGGGGACGGACAGGTCCAGTGAGTCCGTCAGCGCCGTCGTGCCGGATGTCACCTGCACGGGGGCGCCGCCGTCCACCGTCCAGGTGTAGGTCAGCGTGTACGGGACGTTGTCGGGGTTGTTGACGCTGGCCGTCGCCGTGATGGTGTCGTTGGTCTTCGGGCTGTGGTTGTCCAGCTGGACATACGGTGTGACCGGGGCGGGGTTGCCGACCGGGGGCGGGCAGGTCTGCGGCGGGCAGACGCAGGGGGTGCAGCAGCAGGTCGTGCAGCAGGCCACAGGCGGGGTTGTGCAGCCGCCCCCGCCACCGCCGCCCGGAGGAGGCACGCCGACCGTACCGCCGACCGTGGCGGTGTCCGTGGCCGGGAGCGAGTCGTCGGTGCCGTCGTTGGCGACGGCCTTGACGCTGATCACGTCGCCGGCCACCAGCCCACCGGCCTCGGCCGGCGTCAGCGTGTCGGTCGTGGCCGCGGAAGCCGGCGTCGTCTTGACGACGGTGCCGTTCTTGCTCCACTCGAAGCTGTTGGTCAGGGTGTCGGTGGTGTCGGCGTCGGTCGGGGCAGCGGTCGCCGTGAGGGTGTCCGTCGCCGCCGGGGCGTGGTTGTCCAGGGTGACGTTCTCGACGGGCGGGGTGTTGCCGACGATGGCGCTGGCCGTGGCCGGGTCGCCGTCGAGGCCCTCGCTGTGCGGCACGACGGACACGGCGACCTGATCGCCCTTGTCCCCATTTCCGGGTGCCGACAGGTCCAGCGTGTCGGTCAGGGAGCTGGTCCCCAGCGTGTCCTTGACATCGGTGCCGTTGACGGTCCAGTGATAGTCCAGCGTCACCGGGGCGTTGTCCGGCGAGGCGGTCGTGACCGTGGCGGTGACGAGGTCATTGGTCAGCGGTGCCAGGACCACGGCGGGGACGACGCGGCCCTCCAACTGCTCGACGTCGAGGCAGGCGCGGACGGGTTGGCGCTCGGCCCTGCGCGGCCGGGTGGGGCGGAAGATGCGGGAAATCAGACTCGTCATGGTGCAATCCTCCATCGGGGTAAAGGGCGAAATCATCTGCGCTTTCATCAGGTCGCCGGACTTCAAGGCTTCCTGCTGCTGCTGGTCCATGCCCTTACTCTCCGGTCATATCCAGGTCGAGCGCCTGCCCGGCCCGGATAAAAACGCGCTTCGTTTTCGTGGCCTTCGCCGTGATCACGCTCACGTCGAAGTAGTACGTTCTCGTGTCGTCGGGCAGTGTCCGCGTCAGCCAGGTCCGCTTCGCACCGCTGCCGGGAATGTGCTCGCCGTCGATCTTGAGGACCGCAGTCTCCGGCAACGTGATCCTGACCAGCCCCTTGTCCGCCGGCGCCTTCTCTGGCAATAATCTGTCTGGGATAATCGGGATCGTGGGATCGGGCTTGACGGGCGGCACCTTTTTCGGCGGGAACAGCAACAGCGCCGCCCGTGCCGTGGCCAGCCTCTCCTCAAGCATCGCCACCGCTGCCTCGGCCGCGGCCCGGGCCGCCTCCAGTTCCTTCTGCACGTCGGCGTCGGCGGCCTCGATCTCCTTTTGCAGCGCCCCGGCCTGTTCGCGCAGCTTCGCCGCCTTTGCCCGGGCGGCGTCGAGGCGCGACAGAGGCGGGATCGGCGTGTCCTCGGCGGGTCGGGCGAGGGCCGGCCAGGACAGGCACAGGGCCAGGCAGAGGTTTCTGTGGCTCATCGGCGACCTTCCTGTTAGCAACTCTCGAACACACCGTTACGCAGGTAGCCATGCCAGCCACAGCAGTGCTTCAGGATCGAGTCCATGACGGACAGCGTCGTCACGTCGAGCACGCTGCCGCCGGTGACTCGCCACGGGTTCGTGAAGTGCTCGCTGGCCACGAAGGAGATCCCGCCCCAGACGCCACACCCCGGGCAGGCGATGGTGAAGCCTTCGATCACCCCCCTGTTATTCGTGATCGGCGTCATGCCGCCGGGGACGCCGCGGATGATGTGGTCGGCACCCACGCTATCAACGCTGTACGTCAGGTGGGCCTTGACGCCGGTTCGCTTCGGATCAATCTGCGGATGATCACTCATCAGCGCCCCCGTCGTGTGCTGGAGCGGATGTAGAAGCCGAATCCCGGCGAATAGTGGTGATACCGATAGCCGCCGCCGATGCCGATTTGCAGCCCCGGGTTGGGGTAGTAGTAGGGGCTGTAGTACGGGTTGTAGTAGGGCGACGGCGCGTACACCGGGGGCGGGTAGTAGTAGGGCTGCGGGGCGTAGTAGGGCCGGTAGTAGGGGTACGGGGCCGCGTATTGCGGCTGGGGTGTGTACTGCTGCTGGGGCGCGTACTGCGGCTGCTGCGCCGGGGTCGCCTCCAGAATCGCCAGCAGGATCACCGCATACATGGGAGCCTCTTTCGTGTTAGTGGCGTCTGGCCGGTCCTGCCCCGGCTGAATACGGTCACGGTCTATCGCGGTTCTCCAACCTCTTGTCAGAGGCAAGCCGGATCGTGTCGCCTGCAAGGCCGGCTTTTACGGTTCCCTCGCTGCGTGTCATCTCGCCACGCCGCAGACGCCCTGGTGTTTGCAAGGGCCGGTGGGGGCAGGAACAACCCCCACCGGCGGCTACCCGTCCCCCTCGCCGGCCACTCCCCAGCAAACCGGCGAAGGCTTCCGCGTGGTCACGACCCGGCTGAGGCAATGCCGCCCAGCGCCTGCCCGGCCGCCTGGCCGGCGGCGGCGAGGATCTGCGAGGGCAAGGGCGGCAGCTGGCCGCCTCCGCCGCCGGGAATGGGCGCGGGTGGGTTTTGCAGCGCCGTCGAGATGTGGACGGCCGGCTCCTGCCAGATGCCGACGCCGCGGGCCAGGACGTCGTAGAACTCCTGGATCATGACGGCGTGCATGGTCAGGTACTTCCGCACGCCGGCGTCATTGATGTCCGCCTCCGTCACGGGCAGGTTGGCCTGGACCTTGCTCATGAAAGCATTGGCCGCGTGGACGGCGGCAATCATCAGGTCCAGGTTCCCTTTCTCGATGTCAGCCATTGGGGTGCTCCTCTGAAAACTGGAATGTCGGTTCCTTCGCCGAGACGGTCTCGGGGAAGAGAGGGGTTGCGTTTTGCGCCTCGCCGATGCGCTTCTCGGCGATGGCGAAGTAGCCGGGGTCCTTCTCAATGCCGATGAAGTCGCGCCCGGTCTGGGCGCAGGCCACGCCGGTCGTGCCGCTGCCCATGCAGAAGTCAAGAATCGTCTCGCCTTCATTCGTGTAGGTGCGAATGAGGTAAGACATCAGGCCGACAGGCTTCTGAGTCGGATGTAGTCCTTTCTCGACATTCATCCGCAAGACCGTCCGAGGGACACGAGTCCCGTTGTTGTCTGTGAGTGTTCCGTCGGCAACATCCGGCTGCCTAAGCCACTCACGGTGCGCCTTACCGCTTATTGCGCGGTAAGGCGCACCGTGAGTGGCTTGCGGGTTGTATGTCGGTTGCCGCTCATAGAACACGCATACGTCCTCATGCACCTCGAACGGCTTCCGCTTGGTATTGAGAAAGTCCGTGCCATTCTCTTTTTCCCAGACCCAGCAGTAACGGAACCACCTTCGATTGCTCATTACCAGCGCTGACGTAAACGGCTGGCTGGCCGTTAGCACCACGGCGCCGTTCGGCTTGACGACGCGCCGCAACTGCTCCCACAACGGCACCAGAGGAATCACGCTGTCCCACTTGCAGGCGGTCGTTCCATACGGCGGGTCGGCACAGACCATGTCCACGTTCCCCGAGGGGAACGTGGACAGTACCTCCAGACAGTCGCCGTGAATCAGTCGCATTCAGTCCTCAGCGGACGTCCGCGTGCGTGGTGCGAGAATACTGCTGGTAGCCCACCGGCGGCAAACGGCGCGTCTGCGGCGACAGGGGCACGCTGAAGGGCGGCGTCGGCATCCCCTGCTGCGGTGCCGGCTGGCCCTGCGGTGCCGGTGACAGGGGCGCCGGCTGCTGCGGGTAGGGCTGCTGCGGCGCGGGCGGTGCCGGGGACAGGGGCACCTGGTAGGGGACCTGCGGCGCCAGGGGCGCGACGTAGGGCACCTGCGGAGCCAGGGGCACCGTGTACGGGACCTGCGGTTGCAGGGGCACCACATAGGGCACCTGCGGGGCCAGCGGCACCGTGTACGGCACCTGGGGACTGAGCGGCACGGTGTACGGCACGGTCGGCGCCAGCGGCACGGTGTAGGGAGGCGCTGCGTAGGGCGCGACCGGAGCCACATAGGGGGCCACGGGCGCGACCTGCTGCGGCACCACGATCACCGAGGGCGGCTGCGAGGGTGCCGACGGCGGGCACGGTGGGCAGGACATCGGCTTGGCGTTCAGCTGGGCCAGCAGGTCGGCCATGCGCTGCTGATTGCTCTGCAGGTCGCGGATGGCGTTCAACAGCGCCGGGTCGTTCTGCGGCACCGGCGGCGGGTAGGCCGGCCGGCAACTGCGATTGATCAGAAGAAAAAACGCCTGCTTTTCGTGCCGGTCCTTGAAGCGCATGTGCTCGGTGTGCGACAGCGAGGTATGGACCACGGTGCCGTCGGCATCCTGCACGATCTCCCCGATACGGGGCCGCTGGGACTGCAACGGCAGGACCAGGAACAGTAGTAGTGCCGACGCAAGGGTCTTCAAATGCCACCGTCTTTCTTGGCTGGTAGGGCCTGGGGTTGTTTCCTGAACGTGTTCTGGAACTCCTGCCAGAGCTTGACGCCCTCCTCCTTGACGACGGGATCGTTGATCAACTTCTTGAGCCACTGCGCCGTGTGCTCGGCCACATCGACGTGGACGCTGCTGGCCAGTAGCGCCGCCAGGTCCAGCAGGTGGTTGGCGTCCTCGAACAGTTGCTCGTTGGTCATGACCATTTCCTCTTGCCTCCATCGGGTAATGCACTGCCCCAGTTCTCTGCGTCTTTGTCTCAGACGCCGGAGCAGGTTCATGGCGACGCCTCCAGCTTGTCGGCCAGGGCCTTCGCGCCGGGGGCGTCGAGCGTGTCCACGTCGATCACCGGGCCGACCTCCTGCGCGAAGGTCTTGAAGTCGGCGGGGTGGCCGCCCTCCACCAGCCGCAGGTACTTCACCAGCGAGTCCTGGGTCAGCCCCCAGATCGAGCCGCCGTGGACCACGAACTTGCGTACCGTGCCGGTGGGGATCTTCTTGGCCATCGGTGTTACTCCTTTTCCAGCTTGTCGCAGAGCTTCTGCACCTCCGGCGGCGTCAGGCCGGAAAGGTCGATCGGTTCCGCCTCCACCTTCTCGGCGCAGGCGTCCAGGTCGGCGGGCTCGCCCTGCAGGGCAGACCGAAGGAACTGCCGCAGGGCGCCCTGCTTGATCTTGTAAATGCCGCCGCAGAGGACGTAGCGCGTCTTGCCGTCGCCCGACTTCAGCTTCACCTTCTCAGCCATCGTTTACCTCATGGTTCGCAGCAGGTGGTCCAGCACCATCAGGGAGGCCCGCTCCCCGTAGGCCAGGCCGGTGTTCAGCCGCCAGCCGGTAATATCGGACACGGCGTGGATACAATTGGTCGCTCCCGGTCGGTAGCGGCCATCGAGGGCGACGTAACCGACACGTCCGCTGGCCAGGGCGTAGGTCTGCACGCAGGCGCGGTTCCACAGCCCTACCGTGGCGGGGTACGGTCCCCATGTCGTGACCTTCGCGCCGATCTTCTCCGCCCACTCCAGCGTCCGTGCTTCCGACCAGTTCTCCCCGGAATCGGGTCCATGCAGGAGACGCACGCGATCGGAGGCTGTCATCCAGCTCACACAAAGGCGTTCCTGCTGGCTGTCGTCCGTCGTCCGTACCATCACCAGCCAGGTATGTGCATGGATGGGGCTAGACCCCTTCTGGTAACTACCGACAGTGAGCGTGAAGCTGTCGGCCGGGGCCAGCGCCGGCACGAGACAGAGCAGGAGGATTGCGCGCAGGTTCACGATCGCGTCACTCCGTTGGGCCGCACGTTCATTTCGATCCGTTCGCCACAGGGGCACAGCACGTCGATCTTGCCGCCGAAGATACTCAGCTCGACCTCGTGCTTCCGGTCACAGACGCCGCACAGGAAGGTCACGGCAAGCGCTTTCGGCACGCGCTCGCCGATGGGGAAGGCGAACTCTGCCGACTCGCCCGCACTGATCTTCACCGGCTCACCGGGACCAATGATCTTCATCAATCCACCAGCAAGTAGGGTTGGCCGTCCGCTGCTTCTTCAATACTGATCCACATCAAGGGGCCGGTGTCGAAGGTGATCGTCACAATCCTCCTGGTGTAGCTGACACTTTCGACTCGCCGGCCCTTGACGAATTTCAGCGCCTTCTCGCGCTTTTCGCGTTCAGCCGCCCAGAGCCGATTCGCCAGCAACTTGCCTGAATGCTCAGCCTCCCTGACACGCTGAAGGAGCGGCATTCCAGCCAGCGCCGCGCCAATACATCCAGCCAACAGCAACGCAAGGACTTTCATCAGGGCCTCTGTACCAGAGGAACGTCCCGTAGCGGGACCGCCGTGGCCGTCGGTCAGGTCGGCCCGCCCCGCGGCGGCGGGCTGTAGCGGGGCGAGGGGCGACTCGGTTCCGGCCCCCGGTAGTCGTACTGCCGCTGCTGCGGCGCCCAGCCCGACGGCAGCACGCCGGCCCCGTCGGGCTCGTAGCCATTCCGTCGCAAAAACGCTACCACCGCCTTGTGGCTGGCGTAAATTCCATGCGCTCCGCCGACCACTTCCTGCCGGCTGCGCGGCCCCGTGTAGCCTGAGACCACGCCAACCAGCCAGCCGTTCTGCTCGTCGATCAGGGCGCCACCGGAGCGGCCATGCCAGGGGCGCTCGCGCGTCAATGTCCGGCCGCCGCCGTCGTCGCGCTCGAGGATCGTCACCGGCCGCATCTGCGGCGGCAACTGCAGCTCGTCATAGCCGACCGACAGGCAGCGCTGCGGCGGCTGGGCGCTGGCCGGGGCCACGGGGACGCAGTAGGGCAGCTCGGCG
>Ga0105247_10001434_pt1 | contig 17288 bp, 13 predicted proteins | sample KBSS24metaG_FD_81519 | JGI IMG/M metagenome (GOLD analysis project Ga0105247, IMG submission 81519) | Switchgrass rhizosphere microbial communities from Kellogg Biological Station, Michigan, USA - KBS S2-4 metaG | ecosystem: Host-associated > Plants > Roots > Rhizosphere > Soil | place...
CGCCGAGGCGCACGTCGAGGCCGTCCTTGCTCTTCTTCGCCGCCTCGGCGAGGTCCATCGCGCGCCCCAGATCGGGCGCCTCGATCGCCGCGATGGCCTCGTCGACGAAGCGCTCGCGCGCCGCCGAGTCGTCGGGATCGGCGAGGACGACGGCGCGCTCGACGCTCCCGCCCGCCATCGCGGCGATCGTCGCGGCCTGCGCGGCGGCGACGCCGCGCGTCACGAGCAGGTCGCGGATGACGTCGTCGGGGAGGGGGCCGAAGCGGACCCTCTGGGTGCGCGATCGGATCGTGGACAGGAGGGTGTCCGGTCGCGACGTCAGCAGGATGAAGTGCGTCCCGCGCCCCGGCTCTTCGAGCGTCTTGAGGAGCGCGTTCGCCGCGGGGGTCGACAGCTCGTCGCAGCGGCGCAGGACGAACACCTTCGCCCGCCCTTCGTGCGGCGGGAACGCGGCCCGCGCGAGGACGAGCGTCCGCACCTGATCGATCGACAGATCCTGCGTCTCGGGGGTGCGCCGCCCGATCGCGCCGGGCTCCTTGTTGTAGAGGCCGCGCTCGAGGACGATCACGTCGGGGTGCACGGGGCGCGTCGTCTCTTCACGCGGGACCGCGCGGGTGCACGCCGAGCAGTCGCCGCAGGCGCGCGCGTCGCCGGGCGCGCGCCGCTCGCAGATGAGGGCCTGGGCGAGGCCGAACGCGGCGAGCTCCTTCCCCACGCCGTCGGGCCCGTCGAACAGGTACGCGTGATGGACCCGCCCGTCGGCGAGCGCTCGCTCGAGCGTGGTCACGGCCGTGGGCTGCGCCCGCACGGCGGAGAGGAGCGAAGGCATGAGCGGGCCGGAGGGTAGCACCGGGCGGCCATCGCGAGCTTGCGCCGTGCACCGCCGCGAGGACGCGGCGGATAAAGGCCGATCCAGCCGCATCGGATCCACAGCGAACGTCCCACCTCGGCGCCTCGTCGAAAACGATCGCAGATCCGTGTCGACCATTCGGCCACGGTCGCGGAACGTGCTTTGCAAACCGCACGCGAACATGGCGAGCACCGCGAAGCCGACGAGCAACGTGACCACCGGATCGACCAGCATCCCGGCGCCGCCCGCCGCGCGCAAGCTCGACATCCCGCGCCCGTCGTCGACGACGAGCTCGCTTGCGAAGAAGCCCGTGACGTCCGCCGCGCCGTCGCGGCCCCAGGTGCCGCGCCCCGGCGCGAGCGCCGCGCCGCCCGCGCGCGCGTCCGTGGCGCCCGCGGCGCCGGCCTCGTCGAGAGCGCCGCTGGCCGTGGCGCCCGCGGCGACGCCGCCCGCGCGCGCGTCCGTGGCGCCCGCGGCGCCGGCCTCGTCGAGAGCGCCGCTGGCCGTGGCGCCCGCGGCGACGCCGCCCGCGCGCGCGTCCGTCGCGCCGCCGCTTCCGGCTCGCGCTTCGGTCGCGCCGCCGCTTCCGGCTCGTGCGTCGGCCGCGCCGCGGTCCGTCGCGCCGCCGCCGCCCGCGCCGGTCGAAGCGCGCGCCACGCTCCACTCGATCGACCTGGAGCTCGTCGAGGACGACGTCGTGCCGCTCGACGAGGAGAGCGCGCTCCTCGACGCGATCGAGGAGGTCCGCTCCTCCGCCCCGCCGCCCCAGGTGTTCGCGCCGCCCGCGCCCCGGCAGACCGGCAAGCGCCTGAAGGCGGTCGTCATCCCGGCCGAGGAGGTGCGCGCGCACCTCGAGCGAATCAGCTCGCTCCCGCCGATGCCCGCGGCGAAGGCCGCCGCGCCGGAGCCGGAGCCGTCGAGCGTCCGCTTCGAAGCGGGCCCCGCGCCGTCGGCGATGGCGCGCGCGTCGAGCGTCCCGCCGCCCCCCGCGTCTGCCGCGCCGTCGAGCGAGCCGCCTCCGTCGGTCCGTCCGAGCGTCCTGCTGCCGATGTCGTTCATCCCGGCGAGCGCCGCGCCGGCGTCGGTCGCGCCCGCGCCGGCCGCGCCGCACCGCGCGCTCTTGCTGTCCGCGACCGACGTGTTCGACGTCCTCTTCGACGCGATGCACGAGCTCCCGTATTTCGAGACGGCGGTCGAGGGCGGCAGCTACTGCCTCGCGACCGCGCTGTCGGCGCTCCCCGCGCGGGCCGGCCTCGTCCACCTTTACGACATCGACGCGCGCGAGTTCGTCGTCGTCTACACGCACGGAGACGGGTACGAGCGGACCCTCCTGTCGCGCGCCTCGGAGTCCGACGCGGTCCTCGCGCCGGCGATGTTCCGGCACCGCGCGATGGCGGTGCGCACGCTCGGCACGACCCGCGTCGAGCGCCACCGCACGAACGCGAGCGTCCTCGTCGCGCCGGTGCTCGACGGGGGCCGCTTCCTCGGCGCGATCGAGCTGGTCGATCCTTTGCCGGGGCACCCGTTCGACGAGCGCGCGATGAACGCGCTCACCTACGTGGCCGATCGCTACGCCCAGTTCCTCGCGGAGCGGGGCGTCGCGATCGGCAACCTCGTGGCGCTCGCCGGCTGATCGCGCCGCGCTCGGAGGCGGCGCGGCGCGGATCGAGGCGGGCTACTGCGACGTCACGACGGCGTGGATGGTCTGGACGATCACGCCGTCCGCGACGAGGTCGACCTCGGTCTGCCCCTCGCGGAGGCCGAGGAGCGCGTACACCTTGTCGCCGGCGGCAGGATCGATCTCGAGGATCGTCGTGTCGTGCGACCGCACCTCGCCGACCATCGGTTTGCCGTCCGAGTTCACCGGCGCGATGTGCGCCGTCACCACCGCGCCGACCGGCACCTGGATCTGCGAGCGCGTCACCGACGACGACGGCTCGCCGTGCGACACGCCGTCGATCGTCGTGTCGCTGTACGACGCCGTGCACCCCGCCGCGGCGAGGGAGCACGCCGCGGCGACCAGGGCCGTGGAGGCGGACGTGCGGCGCGACGTCCGCGCGCCGAGGACCGCCCGCGAGGACCGCGCCCGCGTCACGGCGCCACCGTGATCGTGACCTGGGCGGTCACCTTGTCTTCGGTGGAGGCGGTGATCGTCGCCAGGCCGGCCTTGACCGCCGTCACCGTCGCGAGCGGCGTCGCGCCCGTCGCCGACGCCGACGCCACCGACGCGATCGTCGGATCGGAGGACGTCCACGTCACGCCGACCACCCCCGCGAGCGGCTTCGCGATCGGATCGAACGCCTGCACGAGGAGCTGCGTCGACGCGCCGGGCGGCAGCGCCGCGCCGTTCCCGCCCGTCGCCCCGCCGTCCGCGCGCGCCCCCGCGTCCCCGCCTGCGCCGGCGACCACGCCGCCCACGGCGACGATCTGGATCGCCGAGACCGGGCTGATGTGGATGGGCGTGAAGTCGATGACCCGCCCGTCGGTCGTCGTCCGCACGACCACGTTCGCTGTGCCGGGCCTCAGCGCCTGGAGCTGGTCGGTGATGACGCTCAAGAACTCCTTCGAGACCGGCTCGATGTTCGGGTTGCCGACGTCGGACGCCGCGCCGTTCGCGCTGTAGACGAGCTTGAACCGGCCGTGGACCGCCACCTCGGCGGGGAACGACGACGGCGCGGCCGAGCCGCCGCAGGCGGGGTCCTGTTGGACGTCGACGCATTGGTAGGCGAACGTCCCGTGGCCCAGATCGCCGGTGCGCCCCGGTGACGACGACGAAGAGTCGCCCAGGCCCGAGCACGCAAAAAGACACAGGCACGGCAGCGCCGCGCCCAAAAAGGAAGATCGGTGCATCGCTAAGTCCCTCCAGCGCGCGATTTTAGCGCAACGCCGCGCCGCCGTCGCACGTCGAACGCACGCCCGCGAGGGACGGGTGGGGGCCTCTGCCCTCCGAAGGAGCGTCACACCCGATGGCCACTGCAAGGAAAGCGGAGTGGCCATCCGGCGCGCCGCGCGGCGTCACGTCTCGTCGTCGTCCTCGATCATCCGGAGCTCGCGATCGACGTCGGCCTCGGACGTCGCGCCGACCGCGGCGGCGCGCTCGCGCGCGAACATGCGGTTCAGCGTGCGCCGGTCGATCCCGAGGACGTCGGCCGCGCGCGTCTTGTTGCCGCCGGTCCGCGCGAGGACGCGATCGATGTAGCGGCGCTCGAGGACGGCGAGCGTCGGCCAGTCGGCGGTGAGCTCGCCCGGGGCCTCGGGCGCCCGCGTCTGCCACGCGCTGCCCACCTCGGGCGGGAGGTCGGCGGCGGTCACCACGCCCTCGCGCGCGAGGAGCACCGCGCGCTCCATCGCGTGCGCGAGCTCGCGCACGTTGCCGGGGAAATCGTAGGCCGCGAGCGCCTCGAGCACCTCGGGCGCGACGCGCGGGATCGGCCGGCCTTGCTTGGCCGCGTGGCGCGCGAGGAAGTGCTTCACGAGGAGCGCGATGTCGCCCTTCCGCTCGCGGAGCGCCGGGACGCGCACCGTCACCACTTGCAGGCGGAAGAAGAGGTCTTCGCGGAAGCGCCCGGCGGCGACCTCGGCCTTGAGGTCGCGGTTCGTCGCCGCGACCACGCGGACGTCGACCTTTACCGTGTCGCTCGCGCCGACGCGCCGGATCTCGCCCTCCTGGAGGACGCGGAGGAGCTGCACCTGCGTCTTCGGCGAGATCTCGCCGATCTCGTCGAGGAGGAGCGTCCCGCCGTTCGCCTCTTCGAAGAGGCCGCGCTTCATCCCCACCGCCCCGGTGAACGAGCCCTTCTCGTGGCCGAAGAGCTCGCTCTCGAGGATCGACTCGGGGAGCGCCGCGCAGTTCACCGCGACGAACGGCCGGGCCGCGCGCGGCGACTTCGCGTGGATCGATCGCGCGACGAGCTCCTTGCCCGTCCCGCTCTCGCCGACGATGAGCACGGTGGACGTGGTCGGCGCGACCTGCGCGACCGTCTTGTACACGTTGATCATCGAGCCGGTGGCGCCGACGATCTTCGCGTCGTCGCGCTGCGGCGGCCCCTCCGGCTCGGGGTTCGGGCTGGCGGCGAGGCGCTTGCGCGCGACCGCCTCCGCGACCATCCGCTTCAAGAGCATCGGGTCGATCGGCTTCGGGATGTACTCGTACGCGCCCTCGGTCACGGCGCTCATCGCGCCTTCGACGTCGGCGAAGGCGGTCATCAAGATGACGGGGAGCGACGACGTCGCCGCCCGCACCTTGCGGAGGACGTCGTGCCCGCTGCTCCCCTCGGCGAGGTGGATGTCCGAGAGCACGAGATCGTAGTGAGCGAGGCGGGCCATGCTCGGGAGCTCGCCGGCGCTCTCGAAGAGGTCGACCTTGTAGCCGTCGGAGCGCAGGACGCGGGCGAGGAGGTCGGCGAGCGTCTCGTCGTCCTCGAACAGGAGGATCATCCCCTTGGGTCCGTCGACATGGTGTTCAGTGCGCCCATCGGTCGCCATCGTCATCCTCCTGCGGGACAGAGTGCCTCGGTTGCTCCAGCCCGTGCGGGCTGCGATCGGCGGTCCTTCGCGATTTCGAGCTATATTCGATCTCCGCTGCCGTCCAGGCGGCGGACTTCCGCAAAAGGTGCGCCAAGCGGGCGCGACGGAGGCCCGGGTGGCGCGGGCTGGAGGTAAAACGGCTCGTCATGGATCCCGTCCGGCTCGCCGAGCACGTCCACGGTCACGTGGGGTGGCTCGCGGCGGCGCTCGTCGCGCACCCGGCGGTCCTCCTCCGCCGCGCGGGACGGCGCGCCGGCGCGTCGGTGGCGCTCGCCGTCGCGGTCCCCTCCCTCGCCGGCGCGCTGGGCGTCGCGATCTACGGCGAATACCGCGATCGACTGCGCCAGCCGATCTTCGCCGCCGCGCCGCGCGCCGGGTGGCTCTTCGAGCGCAAGGAGCACCTCGCGTTCGGCGCGATCGTCCTCGCCTGGTGCGGCGCGTGCGCGTACGTCGCGGAGCGGCGAGCGTCGCCGGCCGGCGCCGCGACCCTCCGCGTCGTCGCGCGCCGCGCGTTCGCCGCGTCGTCGCTCCTCGCGATCGCCGCCGCGGCGCTCGGCACCTGGGTCGCGGCGACCCGGACGTTCTAGTTCACCATGGGCGCCGCTACTCGCCCTTGGCCGCTACTCGCCCTTGAACGAGGCGGCGCGCTTCTCCAGGAAGGCCGCCATCCCCTCGCGCTGGTCGGCGCTCCCGAACAGCCCCGAAAACCCCTGGATCTCGAGCTCGTTCGCGACCGAGAGCGGCACGCCCTCGCCGCGGAGGAGGACGCGCTTGCACTGGGCGATCGCGAGCGGCCCCTTCGACGCGATCTTCTCCGCGGCGGCGTGCGCCTTCGCCAGGAGCTCGGCCGGCGGGACGACCGCGTTCACGAGCCCGATCCGCAGCGCCTCCTCGGCGCCGATCATGTCGCCCGTCATGCACATCTCGCGCGCCCGCGCGATCCCGACGCGGCGCGCGAGGCGCTGCGTGCCGCCGAACCCCGGGATGACGCCGAGGTTCACCTCGGGCTGCCCGAGCTTCGCCTTCTCGCTCGCGTAGAGGAAGTCGCACGCCAGCGCGAGCTCGCATCCGCCGCCGAGCGCGAACCCGTTCACCGCGCCGATGACGGGGAAATGCGCGATCTCGAGCCGCCGTCCGACGCGGTGCCCGAGGTCGGCGAACGCCATCGCCGTCGCCGCGCTCATGCCGCGCATCGCCGCGATGTCGGCGCCCGCGGCGAACGCCTTCTCGCCCGCGCCGGTCAAGATCGCCGCGCGCACGCCGGCGTCGCGATCGAGGTCGGCGAGCGCCTGCTCGAGCGCCGTGAGGAGCTCCTCGTTCAGCGCGTTGAGCTTGTCGGGGCGGTTCAGCGTGAGGACGGCGACGGCGCCTTTGCGCTCGACGAGGACGGTGGGCATGCGCCGCCTTCTGCAACGGCGGCGCGGCGCTGTAAAGCGCCGCGCGCGCTCGCGCTCGCCGTCGCCGCGCGCCTCGTCAGGCCGGCGCGATCCGCTGCCCCTTCGCGTCGTAGGCGTAGAAGCCGCGGCCGCTCTTCTTGCCGTGCCAGCCCGCGGCGACGAGGTTCCGGAGGAGCGTCGGCGCGCGGTACTTCGAGTCGCCGAGATCGCGGTGGAGCACCTCCGCGATGAAGAGCACCGTGTCGAGGCCGATGAGATCGGAGAGCTCGAGCGGCCCCATCGGGTGGTTCAGGCCGAGCTTGGCGCCGGCGTCGATGTCCTCGGGCGTGCCGAGCCCCTCCTGGAGGACGAAGCACGCCTCGACCAGCATCGGGATCAGCATCCGGTTCACGAGGAAGCCGGGCGCGTCCTTGCTCGTGACGCACGTCTTCCCCATCTTCTCCGCGAGCGCCTTGATCGCCTCGTACGTCTCGTCCGACGTCTGCACCGCGCGCACGATCTCGACGAGCTTCATCAGCGGCGGCGGGTTCATGAAGTGCATCCCGATGACCCGCGCGGGGCGCGACGTGACGCTCGCGAGGCGCGTGAGCGAGATCGACGACGTGTTGCTCGCGAGGAGCGCGTGCGGTCCGAGCGCCTCGTCGCACCTCCTGAAGAGCGCGAGCTTCAGGTCGACGTTCTCCGTCGCGGCCTCGACGACGAGATCGCACCCGGTAAAATCGGCGATCGACCCGATGGGCGCGATCCGCCCGACGATCGCGTCCTTGGCCGCGGCCTCCATCTTCCCCTTCTCGACCTGCTTGCCGAGGATCGCGTCGATCTTCGCGCGCCCCTTCTGCGCGAGCTCGATCGTCGCGTCGGCGAGCCGCACGTCGAGGCCCGCGGTGGCCGCGACCTGGGCGATCCCGCCCCCCATCTGCCCCGCGCCGAGAACACCGATCGTACGAATGTCAGCCATGTGCGTATCTCCTGGGCCGTGGGCCGTCGCGCGCGATGGTGCACCTTCGCCCCGCGCGCGACCAGCCGATACCGCGCGCCGCCGGCGCCTGATACACCATCGCGATGACGTCCGCGCGAAGCCTTCGAGGTGCCGCCGCGATCGGCCTCGCGGCGGCGCTCTCGGCCGGATGCGTGAAGGCCTCGGCGACCGAGCAGGCGATGGCGCTGAGCCGCCAGCACCAGGAAGAGCGCGCGATCGACGTCCTGCGGCGGCGCCTCGCCGAGCGCCCGGACGACCTGCCGGCGCGCCGCCTGCTCGTCCGCCTCCTCGGCGTCACGGGGGATCTCGGCGCCGCGCGGCGCGAGGTCGACGAGCTCGAGCGGCGCGTCCCCGAGGGCGACCCGGTCCCGTGGATCGAGCTCGGCCACGCGTACGAGCTCGCGCACAGGTTCGAGGACGCGCTCGCCGCGTACGACGACGCGGCGAACGTCGCGAAGGCGTCGCCGCTCGGCCCGCGCGAGGGGGGCATGCGCTGCGCGCGGTGGGGCGAGGTCGACGAGGCCCGGCCGCGCCTCGAAGAGGCCGTCCGCCGCGGCGCGCGCGACGCCGAGCTCTGGCACGCGCTCGGCCTCGTCCGCCTCCACCAGCGCGACCTCGCCGCGGCCGAGGAGGCGTACCGCGCCGGGATCGCCCAAGACCCCGACGGCGTCGAGAACGTCCTCGGCCTCGCGACCGTCGCGGTCGTGCGCGGCGACGCCGCCGGCGCGCTCGCCGCGTACGGCGCGATCCTCGCGCGCCGCCCCCGCTACGCGCCCGCGGAGGTCGGCCGCGCGTGGGCCTACGGCAAGCTCGGTCGCGCGGAGGACGCCCTCCGCGCGCTCGATCGCGCCGAGCGCCTCGGCGCCGCGCCGGCGAGCCTCGCGAGGGCGCGCGCCCTCCTCCGCGCCGCGCCGCCGGCCTCGCGGCCCTCGCCGCCGCCGCCGACGTCAGCCCCGCCGGAGTCGCCGTCGGTCTCGCCGGTGACGGCGCCGCCGGCGTCGCCGCCGCCGGACGCTCCGCCGTAGCGGTTCGCTCAGTCCGTCGCGCGGCCGGGCGCCTGATCGAACCGGGTCGCCGTCGCGGCGCACGCCGGCGCGCCGGCGCCCAAAGGGAGGCGGATCGACACGGTCGTCCCCGCGCCGACGCGGCTCGTGACGCGGATCTGGCCGCCGAGCGCCGCGACGATCCCCTGCGAGATGAACAGGCCGAGCCCGGTGCCGACGCCGACCGGCTTGGTCGTATAGAACGGGTCGAAGATCCGCTCGAGCGCCGCCTCGGGGATGCCGCACCCCGAGTCGCTCACCTCGACGAGCACCGCGTCGTCGCCGTCGCTCGCGGTGCGCACGTGGACGAGGTGCTCGGCCGGGTTCCCGTCGGGGATCGCCTGCGCGGCGTTGACGAGGACGTTCAAGAACACCTGCCCGAGGCGCGACTCGTTCGCCCGGATCGGAGGGATCGCGCCGTACGATTTCACCACGCGCGCGCGGAGGCGGATCGTCGACCACGCCATCTTCAGCGTCGAGTCGAGGATCCGCGCCACGTCGACCGCCATCGCCGGCGCGTCGTCGGCGCGCGAGAACGTCTTCAGGTCGTTCACGAGCGACTGCATCCGCTCGGCCCCCTCGCGCACGAGCTCGATCATCTGCTCGATCTGCTCGACGCGCGCGGCGAGCTGGTACGACGCCGCGTCCTCGCCGAGGCTCTCCTCGAGCGCCCGCGCGCGCGTCAGGAGCTGCGGCAGGCCGCGCCCGGCGAGGACGTCGAGGTTCGCCTTCACGTAGGCGAGCGGGTTGTGGATCTCGTGGGCGAGCCCCGCCGCGAGGATCCCGAGCGACGCCATGCGGTCCGACTGGAGGAGCGTCGCCTGCAGCCGCCGCCGCTCGGTCACGTCGCGCGCCATCGAGAGGATCGCCGCGCGCCCGTCGAAGTCGATCGGGATCGACGTCACGTCGCACGCGACGATCGCCCCGTCCGCGCGGAGGAGCCGGAGCTCCTTCGGCCCGGGCGCGTCGAGCAGCGCGCGGTCGCCCTCGTGGACGAAGTCGCTCACGGGCCGCCCGACGATCGCCGCGGCCGACGCGTGGCCGAGGTGCCGCACGAACGCCGGGTTCACGTAGAGGTAGCGCCCCTCGTCCGACGTGACGCCGACGATGTCCGGCGCGGCGTCGATGACGGCGCGAAACCGCGCCTCGGATCGGAGGAGCGCGTCCTCGGCGCGCCGCGGGTCGGTGACGTCCTCGACGGTGCTCGAGACGAGCACGGTCGACCCGTCGTCGGCGACGACGCGCGTGTTCCGCCACTCGCACACGATCCGCCGTCCGTCCCGCGTGAGGTTGTCGTTGACGCTGAGGTCGCCGCCGCGCCCTTCGAGGACCTCGCGCCACACCTGTCCGACGACCGGTCCGACCTCGGGGGGCAGGAGGAACGACGCCTCGCGCCCGAGCACCTCCTCCGCGGTCCACCCGAAGACGCGCGCCGCGGCCGGGTTCCACTCGACGATCCGGAAGTCCTGGCCGAAGACGACCACTCCGAGGGGGATGCGGTCGACCAGCGAGCGATAGCGCTCTTGCGACGCGCGCAGCGCCTGCCTGACGTCACCGTCGGTCTCTCGTCCGAAGCGTACCGCCCCCACCATACTGCCTTCCACCCCGCTGATCTGAATGGTACACGGCTCGCACCCGCCCCGCCGGGACTTTGCGTATGCCTCCCGGGATCTCGTCGAATGCTCCGTCGTTGCGCTGGCTCCGCCGGGCGCTCCGCCGCGCGACACCGTGGGCGCTGTCGCTCGCCGCCGCGATCGCCCCGCGCGCGGCGCGCGCCCTGGACAAGCAGGGGAGCGCGCACGGCGGCGCGGTGTCGGCGGGGGGGCTCGACGACGACGCGTTCGACGTGTCGGGGGCGCTCACGCTCGGCACCGCCGTCGTCAACCCGAGCTACGCCGCCCGCCCGGACAACACCGGCCTCGCGCTGATGCGGTACGCCGCGCACGCCGACGTCGACGCCGTCGGGCGCAAGCTGTCGATCCCGCTCGACGTGAACCTCTTCTCGGACCGCACGCGCCGCGGCGCCGGCGTCTTCGACCCGAGCGAGCTCGACGTCATCGGCGGCCTCACCACCACGCGCCCCGTCGGCCCGGGCGACTTCGAGCTCGGCGCGCGCGTGGAGCACGATCGCCCCGTCGATCGCGGCCTCTTCGCCGGCGGCCAGTTCACCCAGACGTACGCCGACGTTCGCGCGCGCTACCTCTACTCGCTCCGGAAGATCGCGCCGAGCGTCGGGCGCGACCTCGTCGACGGCGACCTGTCGGGGTGGGGGACGCTCGGCTGGTTCGCCATCAACCCGTCGTACGCCGCGCGCCCCGACAACTCGGGCCTCGCGCTCTTCCGGTACACGGCGCACACCGAGCTGTCGGTGTGGCACGACCACATGTCGCTCGGCGTGGACGGCACGTTCTTCACCGACCGGCGCGTCGCGGCGCTCCGGCCGTCGGAGTGCGATCTCACGTACGAGGTGATCGGGCGCGACGGCGTCTTCGAGATGCACCTCGCGTACGAGCGCGACATGCCGGTCGACCGCGGCGGCCTGGTCCAGTCGTTCGTCTACGCGCTCCTCGTGTACGACTTCGATCTGCGCCGCGACGTCCTGGAGCCGCTCGAGTCGCGCTCCCACATCCCGTCGCCGTAGGCGCAGGTCCGGGCGATCGCCCCGCGAGCACGCGCCGGCCGCGGAGGAGCGCGCGCCGGTGTGCTATCCACGAGCGCCCGTCATCCTCTGCTAGGGACACCAGGGAGGCCCGCCATGGACAGCAAGAAAGCTCTCGCCGAGGTGGACGAGCTCATGGACGAGCTCGACACGCTCCTCAAGAACCCCGACGTCGGCGCGGCCCTCGCCGAGGCGAGCGTCAACGTCAGCCTCGCGATGGTCGCGGCGGATGGGCTTCGCGCGTATCTTCACGGGGACAAAGCGCGCGCAGCCGACGATCTCGGGACCGTCGCGGAGGAGATCGCCGCTCGTCTCGAGGCCGCCGGCCGCGACGCGAAGGATCGAAGCAAGGAGAAGCCCTCATGACCTCCGCGAGCATCCCCACCCTCAAGACCGGCCGCTCCCACCCTCACCCCGAGCCGCTGAGCGGCGCGGCGTACTCGGCCGTCGAGCTGATGCCGGGCGACCGCAACGTCGTCCTCCTCGATCAGCGCCTCCTCCCGTCGCAGGAGCGGTACGAGTTCCTGAGCCGCTTCGAGCAGGTCGCGGAGGCGGTCTCGACGTTGATGGTGCGCGGCGCGCCGGCGATCGGCATCGCCGTCGCGTACGGCGTCGTGCTCGCGGCGGGCGCGTCGACCGACGGGCGCGACGGCTTCCTCGCGGCGATGCAGGGCGCGGACGGCGTCCTGCGGCGCACGCGCCCCACGGCCGTGAACCTCGCGTGGGCGCTCGAGCGGATGCGCGTCACGACGCACGCCGTGGCCGACCTCGCCCCCGGCGAGCGCGTCGCGCGCCTCGCCGCGGAGGCGCGCGCCATCCAGCGCGAAGACGTCGCCGCGTGCCGGCGCATGGGGGCGCTCGGCGCGGCCAACGTCCCCGACGGCGGGACGATCCTCACCCACTGCAACGCGGGCGCGATCGCCACGGGCGGCTACGGCACGGCGCTCGGCGTCCTCCGCGCCGCGCGCGAGGCGGGCAAGAAGATTTGCGTGCTGGCCGCCGAGACGCGCCCGGTGCTCCAGGGGTCGCGCCTCACCGCGTGGGAGCTCCACAAGGACGGCTTCGACGTCCAGGTGATCACCGACTCGATGGTCGCGTCGTTCATGGCGGCCGGCGCGATCCAGATGGCGATCGTCGGCGCCGACCGGATCGCGCGGAACGGCGACGTCGCCAACAAGATCGGCACGTACGGCGTCGCGTGCCTCGCGCGCCTCCACGACGTCCCGTTCGACGTCGCCGCGCCGTGGAGCACCGTCGACCTGAGCTGCCCCGACGGCCGCGCGATCCCGATCGAGCAGCGCGGCGATCGCGAGGTGACGCGCATGGGGAGCATGGGGATCGACGTGGCGATCGCGCCGGACGGCGTGGGCGCGCGCAACCCGGCGTTCGACGTCACGCCGGCGCGGTTGATTCGTGCGATCTACACGGAACGGGGGATCGTGAGCCCGGTCGGCGAGTCGGGCCTCGCGCGCCTCGCCGCGGTGTGAGCTCCGCTCGGCGGGCGCCGAGCCGTTCGCGGAGCTCCGTCAGGTGCCGTAGCGCGCGCGGTGCCCTTCCTCGATCGCCGCCTCGAGCTCGGCCTGCTCTTCGAGCGTTGCCGCGAGGCGTGTCGCAAAGTCCCGGATGATCGGGTCGTCGTCGTCCTGCCACGCGCGCGCGATGCGGGCTCGGGTCAGGTCGTCGTCGGCCAGGCTCGGGACCGATTCACGCGTGCTCCGCATGCGCGCCGCGACCTCGCGCGCGACCGCGCTCTCCACGCCGAAGCGACGAATCAACTCGCGTAGCACCGGCGGCAGGACCGGGTGGTTCGGCGTCACGATGCTCGCGATCATCCGGCCACGGCGCTCGTCGGTCCCCACCCAATCGAGGACCGACGACGGCGGGAGCGGAAGCCTTGATCGCGCGAAGCGGAGGCGGAGGACGAGCCTCGCGGAGGATGAAGGTGATGTCTCCAGCGCACCCGCGAGGGACGCCCACGCCGCTTCATCGTCGCGTCCGAACGCAGCTTGAAGAACGGGCCATACCGGATGGGCGCTCCCGCGGTCTCGCCCGAGCATCGCGAGCGCGGCATCGGTGGCCGCGGCGACGCCCCCGTGGTCGACGAGCTGCTTCGCGACCCTCTCCCAGTAGTGCTCGGCCACCCCCACGATCTCGACCGACGCGGCGCTGGAGACGGCCTCCTCGACGAGCGCGCGCGCGGTGGCGAAGTCGTCGGGGCGCCGGGCGAGGATGCCGTCGAGGACCTCGAGCGCCGCGCCGACGGCTTCGACCGTCCCCAAGTCGAGCAGGGCGCGGACCAGGTGGAGAAGAGCGGATGTCGCGACCTCTGCGGAGGCGGCGCGACGTCCGAACTCCAGGAGCGCCGCCGGGTCGATGTCTCGCTGGGCGACGATCGGAATCAGCGCGAGGACGCGTTGGTCGGTGAGCCCGACGGCGGCGGCGGAGGCGAGCAGCGCGAGCGCCGGTCGCGACGTGTCGTTCACGAGATCGTCGAGCAGGCGCCCCATGCGCGCCTCGTCGAGGACCGACGCGAGACCTTCCACGTACGCCGCGACGAGGCTGCTCGACGTCGCGTCGTCGGCGCGCGCGATCAACTCCGGCAGCAGCGCGCCCTCGCGATCCTGTTGCCCCACCGCCCAGAGGAACGGCCGAGCCCGTCTCGCCTCGCCAGAGAAGAGCCAGTCGACCTCGGCCGAGAGCAACGAGTGGTCGCCGGCGAGCCCGTCGCGGGCGAGCGCCGCGTCGACCGCGTCCATCCCGCGCCGCTCCGCGGCCGGCGGCCAGCGACCGACGGCGTCGCGGAGCCGCTCGCCGTACACGGTCGGCGCGAGCGCGCTCTCGAGCTGGTCGAGCATCGCCTTCCCAGTGCCGAGCCATGCGCCGTCGTATGCCTTGACCTCGTCGATCTCGCCGCGGAGCGCGACGCGCTCGGACGGCGAGAGGACCGGTACGAGCTGTGCTATCGCGCCGAGCGCGTCGACCGCCATTCCACCACGCACGCCGCCGCGGACGTGGTCGAGCGCGATCGCCTTGGCCCGTGCTGCGACGGCGAGATCCTCGTCGCGTGCCCCGTCGACGAGGAGGTCCCAGGCGGCGCGCCGGGCCCCCACGGCCTCGTCGACCGTCGGGTCGCGCGGCTCTCCGTCGGGGGAATCGCCGACGAGGCGAAATGCCCTCGTCTCGAGGACCGCCTCGACGCCGCCGAGCGCCGTGGACCTCGCGCGCGGTTCTCGGTCGAGCAGCCGTCGCTTCAAGAGAGCCGTTCGCTCCGCCAGCGGGACGTGGACCGCGCTGAGCTCGATGGAGAAGATCCCCCTCCACACGGCGGTCGCGTTGTTGCCGTACGTCTCGTTCTCGGCTTGCGCGAGGCGGAACAGAGCGGCCTCGGCGTCGGCGAACCCCTGCGTCCTCCCGACGACATGATCGAGCGCCCACACCACGTCGCGACGGTGCCAGTCCTCGACGCGCAGATCGTCGATCGACGCGGCGTCGACGAGCTCGCGGAGCACGGCAGCGGTCGTCGCGGGCGCCTCGCGCGCGACGAACATCAGCCGCGGCCCCACGAGGTGCCGCGACGTGAGGTCGGAGAGCGCGTGCGCGGCGTGGAGATCCTCGATCGCCGCGCGCGCGAGCGGGCCGCGCAACTCGGGGCCTAGGTCGAGGACGCTGAGCCGCTCCAAGAGCTGCTCGAGCATCTCCGGCGCGCGCTCCTCGAGAATCCTGCCGCCGTTGTCCGGTCCGCCGGGGCCATACATCCGCCGGAGCACCTCGCGCTCGAGAATGAGCGGCGTGACGTACGCGAAATCTCCGCCGAGTCCGGGGCGGACGAGCCCTCGTTGACGGCACTCGTCGCGGAACTTATGCAGGGCGGGCCAGTCGGGGAGCATGACGGCACGGGCGATCTTCTCGCGCTGTGCGGGTTCGCTTCGCTCCAACACTTCGCCACGCGTCAGGGCAATCGCCGCGAGCGCGCGGCACCGCTGCGAGCGAAGGTGCTTCCGCGCGCTGTCGGTGTTCGCTTCGTGCCGCGACGCGAGCACCCAGTCGACGGCTTGATCGAGGCTCGACGGAGCGCGCCCCACTTCGGATGCCTCGCGGGCGAGGAGAACGGCAAAGTACGGGAAGCCTTCGGCGAGCTGCGTGATCGTTTGGACGTCGCCGTCGCCAAGAGAATGCGACGCGCTGTCACGTACGAGCGCCGCGATGCCGGCAGGATTGAGCGCCTCGATCGGCCATTGTCCAAAGAGAGTCTTCCTCGTCAGTGCCTTCACCGGAACGATCACGACGAGATGTGATCTCTCAGCCCTTCCTGCTTTGCTCATGAACAGCGTGGCGAGATCGTGCGCGTCGTCTTCGGAGCAGTCGTCGACGACGACGATCGCGTCGGGGTGTCGATCGATGAAGCCGCTCGAAAGCGCCTCGTGCGCTTCTCTCTGCGAGTACGCGACGCGCAGCCGGTCGCGAAGCGCGACGTTCGCTTGCTCGAGCGCCCACAAGACCGTGCGCGTCTTTCCGATCCCCGACGGCCCGAAGACGAAGCTCACGCGATCGCGCGCGCTCCCCCCAGAAGTCGCGAGATGCGCGGTGAGGGTCGCCGCTTTGGCGGTGCGCCCCTCATCGTCTCGGAACGGCGCTTCGACGCGATCCTTATCGTGATGGTCACGCCACTCGCGGTAAGGATGGAGCTCTTTGGTGATCCCGAGCTCGTCCCCGAACCGAAGCAGGAGATCCTCTGGTTTTCGTTGAATCAGGAACCGGTGAACGTCGTTCGCGTCGAGGATCTCGATGCGATCGGCGATCGGCGCTGTCCCCGGCGCCGGCGCGCCTACACGCTTTGCAAGCTCGCGGACGAGGTGCTCTTTTGGCGTCGCCTCGACCTTGTCGCGTTCCCTCAGTTCATCGAGAAGTCCCACCTGGCTGATGAACAGCTTGAAATGGCCCCCTTCGGCGAGAACTTGGACCGCCCGCTTGCCGCGGTTCGGATCCTTCGCATCCTTGAGCGCGAGCTTGAGCCAGTCTCCGGTTTTGCAGCTATAGGCCGTGCGCCCGATCGCGTCATCGGTCAGCGGCTTGAGCAGGTATTTCTGCTGGTAGGCGAGCCTCGAGATCGTCGGCGGTCGCTTCACGGTCAGCAAAATGTCGCGACCGCCGTCGCCGGTGTAAGGCCCCGCGGGGCCGTCGGGCACCGGGTCATCGTGCCGGTCGAACGATTCCGTCTGAACCATGTCGTAGCAGAGGTCTTCGAAGCGCTTCGCGTCGAGCGAGGCGATCGCGGACACGTCGAGGTGGCTCCATCCACTACCGCCTAGGGTCATCGTTCGCTCCGCGCATCGCGCCGGTATCGTACCCCCGTCGCGGCCCACTTGCTTCACGGGCCGGTGTCGAAATGCGCCGCTGCCGCGGGCGCGCGCTTCGCCGTCGTTTGACCCCCGCGCGGTCCGCCACTAGGTTCGCTCCGTGACCGCGCCGCCCGCCCCTCGATTCGCGCCCAAGCCGCCGTGGCTCAAGGTCCGCGCCCCCGGCGGCGAGACGTACGCGCACCTGAAGACGACGTTCCGCGCGCTCGACCTCCACACCGTCTGCGAAGAGGCGCGCTGCCCGAACGTGGGCGAGTGCTGGAACGAGGGGACCGCCACGGTGATGCTCCTCGGCGACGTGTGCACGCGGGGCTGCCGCTTCTGCGCCGTCACCACCGGCGACCCGCGCGGCGCGGTCGACGTGCGCGAGCCGGAGCACGTGGCGCGCGCGATCAGCCGCCTCCGGCTCCAGTACGTCGTCATGACGATGGTCGACCGCGACGACCTGCTCGACGGCGGCGCGTCGCACGTCGCCC
>Ga0105247_10001435_pt1 | contig 17264 bp, 16 predicted proteins | sample KBSS24metaG_FD_81519 | JGI IMG/M metagenome (GOLD analysis project Ga0105247, IMG submission 81519) | Switchgrass rhizosphere microbial communities from Kellogg Biological Station, Michigan, USA - KBS S2-4 metaG | ecosystem: Host-associated > Plants > Roots > Rhizosphere > Soil | place...
ACCATCACCGGCCACGCCGGAGCCGTCTACTCGGTCGCTTTCAGCCCCGACGGCCACACCCTCGCCACCGGAAACGCCGACGACATTTCCCAGCTCTGGAACATCAGCCAACCCGGGCAGTCCCACCCGATCACAACCCTCATCGGCCACCTCGGTCCGGTCGCAGCGGTGGCTTTCAGCCCCGACGGCCACACCCTCGCCACCGGCAGCGCCGACGACACAACCCGACTCTGGAACGTCAGCCAACCCGACAAAGCCCAGCTACTGACCACCATCACGGGCCATACCGGGACGGTCTACTCGGTCGCTTTCAGCCCCGACGGCCACACCGTCGCCACCGGCAGCATCGACAACACCACCCAGCTCTGGGACATCAGCCAACCCAGAGCGGCCCATTCCCTCACTACCCTTGCTGGTCATGTCGGGACTGTCGATTCGGTCGCCTTCAGCTCCGACGGCCACACCCTCGCCACCGGCAGCGCCGACCACACCGCTCGGCTCTGGATACTGGATCCCAGGGAACTTGTCGACGGAATCTGCGCGGACGTCACCACTCCCCTCACGAGAGCGAAATGGCCGGAGTACGTGTCCGGGATCAGCTACCGACGAACATGCGAATCCTGACGAGGCGGCTGGTCAGCACGTTTTGACTCTCGCCTTGCCCGCACGGGCGCCACGCCGTCAACCCCGCCGGCGGGCCACCGCGCGGATGGTCATGTGGCGACGGAACAGCCCAGGCCGGCCGATTGGCCAGCCACCGCCGAGACGCGACAGGCGGCGAAAAAGCCCTCAGGCAGATGCTCGGGCGCGCGAGCAAGACCTACTCCATCGAGCCCGAGCCGAGGACCCGACTTTTATCACGTAGATCGCTCCGACAAGACCCCCAGCCTGTGACCTGCATCGATGGAGAGGTTGACCGCGAAAAGTGTGCACTAGGCGACTGCCCAGGCCCCGATTGAGGCGGCTGTCTGTCTACAGATCCAGCTGGTCGAGGGGGTGGAAGGGGTCAGGCGGCATCCCGGGCTCGGGGTGGCTATCGCGGCCGGGTGTGGGGGGTGGCTGGCCGCCGATGCCGACGAGGTCGTGAACGAATGTCGCGCGGAAGGGGCAGTCGACGGGGCCGGCGGGGTGGGTTGGGGTGCAGCCGCAGTTCCAGCGGCCTTCGTCGAGGCGTTCTACGGCGGAGCTGAGGAGAAGGCGGGCTTCGATGAGGAGGGCGCCGTCGAGGGCGAGGGTGGGTGTGCCGTCGTGCTGGCCTAGGTCGCCGCTGATCCGGACGGCTACGTCGGCGGCCAGGTGGATCATGCTGGCGGTGTCTTCCGGGTCCTCTTGGCCGTGGTCGTTGGCGAGGGAGATGGTCATGGCCAAGGCGGCGAGGGCGCGTCCGGCCTGGGCCACGCTCACGGTCATCGGAGGGGCATGGTCGGCCGCTTCCAGGTACACCGCGCTCTGCTCGGCGAGAGAGTCGACGATCATGCCGATTGCGTGGGGGGTCAGATAGCTGGTCAGGGCGGTCCGGGGCGTGACGCCGAGCTGGTGGGCGACGGCGTCGACCCGGCCGGCGATGATGGTCGCCGCCTCGCCGGCGGTTAGGCTGATTCCCCGTTCGCTCGCTTCGTGGCGCAGCAGGTCGGTCGTGGTCCGGAACGCCTTTGACGCGCGGATGTCGCTCATATCGGTCACCGTCCTGACCGGCGGGCGGGCGTGGATGCACGGTGAACGCCGGCCGGTCGGGATGCGACCGGCGGCAGGGTGTGGGTAGCGTCGGTGGACAGGTTCACCTCCCCGTTCTGGGGGTGATCGGCATGAATGGTCCACGCAACCAGACCGGCGGCCACGGTCCGATCTCGATCCGGCGGACAGCGGCCGGCCATACGGCCGGATGCTGGTTTGTCGACCCCGACGGGCGTCGCCGGAGGATGTCCGCGGATGGGCCGACGCCAATGGCGGCCTGCCGGCGCCTGCTCGAGGAGCTGGTCGTCCGCCTCAGCCAGGAGCATCGAGAGCCGATCATGCCGGACACGCCGGTAGCTGTGCTGGCCGAGGCGTGGTTCGCCGAACTGGCGGCCCGGGACCGGTCGTCCAGCACGATCAGCCAATACCGCTACCGATTGGACCGGCAGATCCTGCCCGCCCTCGGCCACCTGCCCACCTCGAAGCTGACCGTCGCCCGGGTCGACCGCCACCTCCAGGCGGTAGCCGCCGTGCATGGGCCGGCATTGGCCCGGATGGTCCGGTCGGTCCTGTCGGGTATGTGCGGGCTGGCCGCCCGCCACGACGCGTTGGCCCGCAACCCGGTCCGCGACACCGGCCCGATCCCCATCACCCGCCGCGGCCGGCCGACCGTGCTCACCGCCGACGAAGCGGTTCGGCTCGTCGCCACGCTCGACGCTGACCCGATCGCCCGCCGGCGGGATCTGCCCGACCTGATCCGGATTCTCCTGGCCACCGGCATGCGGATCGGCGAAGGCGCCGCCCTCGCCTGGGACACCGTCGACCTCGATGCGGGGACGGTCACCGTCCGCGGCACCGTCGTGCGGGTGCGCGGCCGGGGATTGGTCATTACCAGTCAGCCGAAGACGTTCGCCGGGTTCCGCACCCTGTTGTTGCCGCCCTGGGCCATCGCCATGCTTCGTTACCGCCTGGCCCACCGGGCCAGCGGCGGGGCTGCGGCGGCGGGGCTGGGACGCCGGCCGGTGTTCCCCGCCCCGGTCAGCGGCGGCTTGCGGGACCCGTCGAACACCGCGGCCCATCTGCACGTCGCGCTCGAGGCGGCCGGGCGGGGCGAGCTGTCCTCCCACGTCTGTCGGCGTACGGTGGCCACCCTCATGCACGAGGCCGGGCTGCCCAGCGACGCCATCGCCGACCAACTCGGCCACCGCCACAGCACGATCACCCGCAGCAGCTACGTGGTCACCAGCGCGGTGCACAGTGGCGCCGCTGAGGTCCTCGCGGCCCTCAAATTGTGGGAAGTCGAACCGTGAGAAGACCGACCGCGCCGCTCCAGCCGGTCCCACCACATACTGCGCCCGATTGGACAGCGCTCCGGCGTACGCTTCAAGACCCGGCATCCGGCACCCCCGGACCGTCGACGACCACCGCGTCGTACCGGCCACCCGGCACCACCCGCGGTGACCATCCCAGGGGGACAACCCGGGCGCCGCCGAAGATCAAGACGGGCGAAGTGCCTGGTAGCGTGGGCCGTCAGGGACTCGAACCCTGAACTCACCGGTTAAAAGCCGGTTGCTCTGCCAATTGAGCTAACGGCCCTGAGCCCCTCTGATGGTACCTGGCGGGTCGCTCTTGCTCGGCCCGGAGGTCGGAGCTTGGACGCTGCGGAGCAGGTTCGGCGCGAGCCGCCAGCCAGCCACGGAGTAGCGAGGCCGTGGCAGTCGCCGGCTCGGCTCGGATGGTGGCAGCGCGTCAAGGGCGGTGGAGGCCAGGTACCGGGACTCTTTCCGCGATGGCCGCGCGGACGCGGCGGAGGAGCGGGCCGATCCGGTGGGACCGACCGGGATCTGGGCTGCGATCGGGTGCGACGCCGGCAAGATCCAAAAGTCGGGAAGAAGCCGTGGAACCGGTCGCCCCCATGGAGGGGCCCGCCCACAAGGTCTGTTGGAGAAACTGTCTGGGGAGGTCGGCTCTCGGTCGCCGTCAACTCTGAACGGCATCCTGACGCAATCGGCAATGCGTCCGTCTCGTATTCTCGGGGTGTCAAGTAGCTGAGGGTGGAGTGGGGTCGGTGGTCATTGAAGTGGTGGGTGTACTCGTCGAGTACGGCGGCGGCGTGGCGCTCACCGTAGAGGAGGATTCGGTCGGTGCCCTCCTGGCGGACGGAGCGGATGAACTGAGGCTCCGCGTAGCGGTTCGCCTGCGGCGTGCGCGGTGGGGTTTGCACGACCTGGATGCCTTCGGAGGCGAACACCTCGTCGAACGCCCTCGTGTATTTCGCGTCCCCGGTCGCGGATCAAGAACCGGAACCCGTCGAGGCGTTCGTCGAGGTCCATGACATGTTGCCGTGCCGGTTTAGTGACCCAAGCTCCGGTCGGGTGGGAGGTCACGCCGAGGATATGGACACGGCGCGTCCAGATCTTCATCACGATCACGACGTAGAGCCGGCGCAGGGTGATGGTGTCCAGGTGGAAAAGTCGGTGGCCAGCAGGCCAGCGGCCTGGGCTCGCGGGAAGGTGCGCCAGCTGGCGTCGGCGTGGCGCCGGGCCGAGACCCGCACGGGCGAGGATCCAGCGTACCGTGCCCGCGCCGATCCGATAGCCCGTCCGAGCAGTTCGCCCTGGACGCGTCGGTGGCCCCAGGTCGGGTTGTCGCGGGCCAGGCGGATCACCAGCGTCCGCGGCTCGTCATTCACCGGCGGGCGGCCGGTCCGGTGCAGGTAGGTCCATTGTCGGTGGACCAGTCGGCGATGCCAAGCCAGCGACGTTGCTGGGGTCACGAGGAGGTGTGACCGGTCTCCCGGGGCAAGAGCCGGGCTAAGCCGGCCAGGATCCGCAGTCGGGTCAGGTGAACCGGGGCCGCCCGACCTGACGGCGTAGGACCGAGACCTTGTAGCGCGGCGCCAGCAACTCCGCCGTGCGCGCGGCGTCGCCGCGCGTCCGCAAGACCAGCCAGCCGAACACATCGCCATGTACGTCAGCCGCACCACCATGAGCCATGATCATGTAGCACCGTGCCGACAGCGAAGTCGCAGGTCAACAGCCCGAAACTGAGTTCTGGCACGGGATGCCCCCGGCCGGGGGCGTGGCGCGGGATCGCTCCCGGCCCGACCCTGTTGCCGGGCCGCGGCCTGCCCCTGATCCGGGTGCTTGCCACGTTCATCTCCGGAACAGCGGGCCGCGAACGCCACGGTCCCGAGGTCAGGCCCGGGGTGGGCTGTGGGTGGCGATGTAGCGCTGGAAATCGGCGTTGGTACGCAGACCCGCGGGCAGACCGGTCCCGCCGCCGTCGAGGGCGGCGAGCTGCTCGGCGTGAACCTGCTGGAGGTGGGAGGGCTGCGCGGCGAGCGCGGCGGGGGTGGGCGGCGCGACCGGAGCGGTGACGGTCGCGAGCGGGTCGTCGGTGCGGGGGATGGTCAGGGTGAACGCGGCGGCGATGTCGGGGGCGGCGGCGTCGCGGCGGGTGAGAGCGGGCAGCGACCAGCGGTGTTCCACCGTGGCCAGCAGGCTGGTGTGATCAAGCGGGGTGATGCCGGTCGGGACGCGGAAGACGGTCCCGGCCTCGATGAGGGGGCTGACGAGGACGGTGGGGACGCGGGGACCATAGCGGGTGAAGTCGAAGCCGAACTGTCCGGGGCTGTCATCAGGCGGGATCGCTCCCCAGGGTGGGGGCACGTGGTCGTAGCAGCCGCCGTGCTCGTCGTAGGTGACGACCAGCAGCGTCTGGTCCCAACCCGGCCCGTCCCGTAGTGCCCGGTAGGTGTCGAGGATGAGCTGCTCGCCTGCGGCCACGTTGTAGTTGGGATGCTGGCTGTTCCCGGTCGAGCTCCATGACGGTTCGAGGAAGGCGTACGCCGGCAGGGTGCCCGCGGCCGCGTCGGCCTGGAAGTCCGTGAACAGCCCGAAGTGCGACAGTGCCGCGGCTTTCGTGTCGGGGAAATCGAGCCGGGTGAGTGGGGAGTGGGTGTCCCCGTAGATCCGCCACGGGATGGCATGCTGGCTGAGAAGCCCGAAGATGCTCGGCACGGTGAACGACTTGGTGGCGTCGTCCATGTGCCCCTGGCTGTTGGCCGCGCAGGCGAACGCCCGGTTGGGCATCGTCATGGTCGGCGCCGAGCAGAACCACCGGTCGCAGACCGCGAAACCCCGGGCCAGCGCCGAAAGCACCGGCAGCGTCTGGGGCGCATAACAGCCCATGATCATGCTGGGGGTGGTGCCGGGTACGACGTACCAGTGCTTGGCCTGGTTGTCGCTGATCGCCGTCGCGTAGTCAGCGACGAACCCGGTCATGCCCGCGACCGCCCCCGCTGGCGGGGGCGTGGCGGTGCCGTAGAGCTGGCTGTTGGTGGCGGCGTAGCCCTCGCCGGGATCCGCGCCCGGCATGAAGTAGACGTTCGACGTGTCCGGGGTGAGTGGATACACGGCCACAGGGGACCCGTCCGGCCCGGGGCAGACCTCCGCGCCGGTCAGGCCGTCGAACCCGTCGCCGCGGGGTGAAACGTTCCCCGACTCCCGGTAGAGGTAGCCGAGCATGTGATCGAACGACCGGTTCTCCAGCATCAGCACCACGATGTGCTCGACCGCGGCCAACCCCACCGACATCATCCCTCACCCGTGACACGCTTCCTATGATCATGATAGCGCTACCCGTAGCGAGCGCCCGCGCCTGATAGCGGGCCCTGGGCTGACGGTTAACCCGGCTGGCGCTGGCTGACGATGCGGCGCGTCTGGCGCGGCGTGTAGGCCTCGTAGTGGCCGTGGACGATCACGACGGCGGGATTGGTCGCCCTGAACTGGTCGGCCCAGCGGATCGCGGCGGACAGGCCCGGCATCGGACCGACCATGAGCTCGTCGCCGTAGACGGAGACGTGCGTGACGATCAACCGCCGGTCACGGACGCCGTCCCCGGAGCCGAAGAAGAGAGCGCGCCAGCCACGGAACTTTTCCATACTCCAAGCCTCACCCCGACAGCGGTCAACCACGGCACGTTTCCCGACGCTGTGGACAACCACCGGCCGTCGGCGCACAGCCCACGCCTCGCGTGGGTAGACAACGCGCAGCCGAGCGGCCCTCGTGCCGCTGAAAGTCCAGGAATCGGGTCAGAGTGAGACCGTTCGTATGCCCCGTCCGCGCTGCCCGCGGACGCTCCGGGCAGAATCAGCCGCTATGCGCGGTCGGGGGATGTTCCTGCTGATACCGGTACTCGCCGTCCTGCTGGCGGCCTGTACGTCGAGCGGTCTAGCGGTAGGCGGATCAGCCCCGCCACCCTCCGGTGCCGGGGTCACGTCGGGCGAGCCGGTCCCGGTCGGAACGTCGACGTCGACGGCCTACCCGGCGCACTGCCAGGCCCGGGACAACGGCCAGCTGCCCGATCCGACCTGTACGCCGGGAGCGACGAACCCGGCGGTGACGCAGGCGACGATCCAGCAGACGATCTGCAAGTCCGGGTGGACCGCGACCATCCGTCCCTCCACCTCCTACACCGACCGGATCAAAGTAGAGGCGATCGCCGCCTACGGCGGCTACGCCGGTTCCCGGGCCAGCGGCTACGAGCTGGACCATTTGATCTCGCTGGAGATCGGTGGGGCGCCCGCGGCGGTCGCGAATCTGTGGCCTGAACGCGGCCTGCGCAACGCGAAGGACCCGGTCGAGAACGCCGCCAAACGCGCCGTCTGCAGCGGGAAGATCAGCCTGGTTGCCGCCCAGGAGGCCATCGCAACCAATTGGATCGCCTTCGGTCATCAGCTCGGCGTCACCGGCATCCCCGCCTCCTGACCGCGGCGAGCGCCCCTCGTAACGTCTACGGCTCGTACCAGCGGACCAATTGAGACCGTTCCCCGGTGTCGTACAGCTCGCGGACCGCTTGGCGGGCCAGGTCGATCGGGACCAGCTCGCGTCGGCGGACGTAGGTGGGCTGGTTTCCCATCCAGAAGCCGACCTCGTCGTCGCCGGTCAGGTCGCCGAGGCTGCTCCAGCTGCGCCAGTCGCTGGAGTCGTTGTACGTCAGACCCACGTCATCGTCGCCGAGGCCGACGGTCAGGTATCGGGTTCCGCCGAGGCCGACCAGGGCGAGGACGGGCCGCTGCCCCACGCGGGCTTCAGCGTCGACGCGGTCAAGAAGCGCGTCCAGCTCCTCGACCGTGGCCACCTGGATGGACTGGGGGCCCTCGCCCCATTCGACATAGCCGTGCGGGGTGACGAGGTCCGCGTCGACGTCGTCGTTGTCGGTCTCCACTCTCACCCTCGTCCCTCGACCAGGCGTACGTACCCGTCCGGCCCGTAGATTGTCAGACGGCTCCCTGTGGGGATCATGCGGGGCAGCAGGTTGTCGCAGCCCATGCGACCCGCGCAGGGCAGCCGGTTGATGTACAGGGTGCCGTCGGTGACGCCGTCGAGGCGCATGCGGGCCGCGGCGTTGGCCTCGACGTGCGAGACCAGGTTGTTCGGCATGCCCGCTCGCGGCTTGGGCAGCAGGTCCGCCGGGCCGCCGTAACCGCTCACGATCGTCTCGGGCCGGCCCGTGCCGGCGTCGAACACGCCGGTGGTCTTCGGCCCGTTCTGCCCCCAGGGCGGCACCCGATTGGCGATCCGCGCCTTGTAGGGCTGGGCGCCGCGCGGCGTCCGGCCGGGTTTGGACGGCCGCGCGCCATAACCCGGGTCCTGCTGAATCTCCTTCTTGCTCCGGGACTCACTGATCAGATCGGACACGTCCCCGGCGGTCCGGGCCGTGAAGACACCGGCGGTCGTCGCGCCCGCCGCGATCGCCGCCACGCCCAGCCCGTTGAGCACCACCCCACCGACCGCGCCGACGCCGGAGGCGTCCAGCGCGAGACCGCCGGCCTCCGCGCCGCCGCCCAGCAGCATCAGCCCGCCACCAGCGGCCACGCCCAGCAGGTCCACGCCCGTTCGGCCCACGGGCTCGGCGTTGTCCGCCACGACGCTCGCGGCATCCTCCAACCCATGACCGACCGCCCCGGCAGCGCGCGCGGTCTCGTCGACGGCCCAGCCGACCGGGCCGTGCTCCCACCACGCTCGCCGATGATGCGCGGCGGGCGGAGGCGCTCCCAGCTGGTCCGCGCTCTCGTTCAGCCGTTGCGCGCACCGGCTGGCGGCCGCGTTGACGTCGTCGATCGCGGCCTGCGCCGCCGCCCGCGCCTGATGGCGCAGCGGGCTGTGCCAGTGCGTGAGACCAACGCTTCCCAGGCTGTCGCCGAGCAGCCCGCCCAGGTTTCCGGAGAGCAGGTCGTGCCCGACGTTCGCCGTCTGATGAGCCCGGTGGCGCTGTTCGTCCGCCAGCGCCTCGTCCGCCAAGGCCCGCGCCTGCCGGTAGGTTCCGGCCGCCGTATCCCACGCTGTGGCGCCCGCGCGCAGCGCGTCGGCCGCCTCGGTCGCGTAGCGTGCGCCGGCCTGGAAGCCGTCGGCGAACTGGTTGCCGGTCGCGGCCGTGGCCGTCGCGGCCTGGCCGATCCAACTCTGGCCGACGGTGTCCGCCATGCCCTGCCGGATCTGGCCGGCGGCGCGTTCCAAGCTCGCGGCGGCCTGCCCGTAGCGGGCGGCGGTTTGTCGCAACGACTCCGCATCGGCGCGGGGCGGCGGGAGATCCGAGAGCGGATCCTCATCGGAAAGTACGTTCACGGCACGTCGCCGGCCTGGCCCTCGTCCAACGCCTGATACTGCGTCGGCCCGAACGCGATGACCTCCGCCAACCCGGCGGTCACCTGGCCAAGCAGACCAACCTGCCGCCGCCACGCCACCTGGAAACGATTCAAAGCCGCGTCGACCAGCGCGTGGTGCGCAGCCTCCGGCGCGACGGCCTGCTCGGCAAGGTCCGCCGCCACCGCAGCCTGTTGATCGACCAGACGGCCGAGGGCGGCCAGCGCCGCATAGTCAACCTGCACCGAGGGCGAGCCGTCCGCCAAAGGCCACCTACCTCCGCCACCCGCACAACACGGCCAGACATGACCACGCTCAGTAACAGAACTTCAGAGTACCAATGAAATGTCCAGCGAGTCCGCAATCGCCAGGCGAGGGGGACGAGGCGCGAGGTCAGGAACCCCGTCATCACCTTCGGCTTGTGGCTCACGAGCCATGGAGCCCGTGGCGAGCATGTGTGCTCATCGTGTGCTCATTCCGCAGCTCCACGCTGGGCCCGCATGCCGACTCGTACCGGCCCCAAGTCAGCCTCGCGCAGGGCCCCCGGTCGATGGCCCGCAACCGCCGGCGAGGCTCCGGACAGATCACGAACCAGCCGCGACCCGCTGACCAGCGGTTTCGTCACGCCACGCCGACCGGGGCGCCCCTGTCCGCCGACCACCGAGCCATCCCGATCCCGGTCTCGCAGGAGCGGTCGGGTACCGTGAGATGGTCGGCTGGCGTGGCGCAATTGGCAGCGCATCCGCCTTGTAAGCGGGAGGTTGGGGGTTCGAGTCCCCCCGCCGGCTCCGGTCGATCATGGGTGGTGGCGCACCTCCTGGTGGGATGCTGCCGTCTATCGCTTGGATTTCGCGCGGTCGTCGGGGCCGGCGCGATGGCGGCAGGCTAGAGCCGCGGGTCAGGAGCTACCCGTCGATCCAACTCCAGCCGCTACCTCGTACCGATCTCTCGTCGCCGGGGGCGGGAGCGGCGGCGGCGGATCCTGCCTGACATCGACTCGCGGCCGGCGAACGTGCCAACGAATCGCCTCGTAGCCTGCGGGTGCACACACGATGTGCACACAGTGGTTCCGCGTTCGGGATCGGTGAGGGCCGCCCAGCCGTCGTCCTCGGCGGAGGCGCCCGGATGCGAGCCGAAGTGGAAGACCGGGGGATCCCTTGAAGTCGATTACGATGACCTGGGAGTTTGTGATGTCGATGTCGTAGCCGAGCCTCCCGGACGCCCCGCTATGCTGTCCGTCAGATGATCATACGTTTGGCTGAGCCACCCAGGAGACAACGCCTCCTTGGAGCCACAACACGACGGCGAGCTACCCCGATCCTCAGACAGCAGGGCGTCGATCGCGATACAGTCCTTTCGGTGGGGGATAGCGAGCGGACACCGAGCACAGACGAAGTGGACACAAGTGGCGGATTCGCACTGTTCGATGAAGAGTCGCGACCGGTCCAGCAGATCCCAGTCTTCATTAGCTACGAGATCATTCGTCTCTTCTCGGAAGGCTTATATCAAAGCCCTCAGAAAGCAATCGAAGAGCTGGTCAGCAATAGCTACGATGCCGACGCCTCTCAGGTCCATGTGATCTTACCGCCGCAGCACGATTCACGTGATCCGCTTTGGGTGATTGACAATGGTCACGGCATGGATCCGCTCGGATTTTCGCAATTGTGGCGAGTCGCTGACTCAGCCAAGGCCGGCGATACCGCGCCCGGCAGACGTAGATCACCAATAGGTCAGTTCGGGATAGGAAAGCTGGCAGCATATGTTCTTGCCTGGCGACTAACACATATAAGCTGCGTAGATGGCCGCATCCTGCTCACCTCGATGAATTTCCGACGCCTCGTCGGACGCCATCAGTATGATGGTACAAAACCGTTGGATCTCACTCTGCGTGAACTTTCGATGGAGCAGGCGAAGGCGTATTTCGCACCGCTACAGCGAATAGCGCCCGCCGCATGGCGTTTGATATTCGGTCCAAATCGGAGTCCGACTTGGACCGTCGCCGAGCTGTCCGACTTTAAAGATCTGTACGACAAGCTATCTACCGGACGTCTAGAATGGGTGTTGAGTACCGGGCTCCCCTTGCATAGCTCGTTCAAGATATGGGTCAACGACAAGCAGCTCGAGTCGAGCAAACTACGACTCGAGCCGATCGATATTTACATCGTCGGCGGATCTGACGACGAGGTTGCAAAGGCGCTACACCTCTCGACCACCGAAGCAGGGGTTGTAATTCCGGGCTTGAGCGGCACGGTAAGCGGAGTCGCTACGATCTACAAAAAGCGACTGACAGAAGGTAAATCAGACCAGTACAGCAGAAGTCACGGGTTTTTTGTGAGGGTTCGAGAGCGGGTAATCAATCTCGAGGATGAGCTTTTCGGCCTCGCGGCGCTCAATCATGCCGCATGGTCCCGATTTTCGATGGAAGTTTATGCTGATGGGCTACGTGAGCATCTTCTTTCCTCAAGAGAAGGCGTCCGCGAATCGGACCCCATTCGACTCCTTCGAGAGTACCTCCATGGCGTCTTCAACTACTGCCGTCGCGCATATGCAGCGGATCAGGAGAAACAACAGAATGGCCTGGACCTCGACCGGCTCCTAAATGATGCACCAAGTGGAATTGTAGTTGATCCGCTGATCGACGGGGTACGTCGTGCAGCAGAGACAGATCAAGAGTCGTACTATGTGGGCAAGCCTGACCTACCTGACGGGACGTCCCACCATGACTGGATGATCTCTTTCTCTGCCGAGGCGTCTGCCAAGCCGTTCGGTGAGGTCTTATTTGAGGGTACAGGGCTATACGACCGGGTTGTCCGCTATCTGCCTGAGACAAGAACGCTGATGATCAATATTGATCATCCATTTATAGCAAAACTGATAGCGACTGGAAAAACCCGCGCCCCCGCAGCATATTTCGGCTCCGCCGAACTACTTGTCGACCTACTCCTTCAAGATCATGGCTTCACGCGAGAACAGATAATCGATTTTCTTGGGGATAGGGACAGGGTTCTGCGGTTAGTCGCCGGCGAAGAGCCTTCGACTGCGAGCCAGGTTCTTCATATGCTTGCACATTCCACAAGGAATGAGAAAGCATTGGAACGCGCAGTTGGACTCGCTTTTCGGGTTCTAGGTTTTGAATATGAACGTCGCGGCGGAAATAAGGCCGGGCCAGACGGTATTCTCTATGCTAGGCTTGGTAGGGGGATAGCGTCGCTCGCCGATTATAAAGTTGTCTATGACTCAAAGCAGACGAACAGTCCGTCTGTCGCTGCAGATAAAGTCAAGGTGGACAGCTTAGAAGACTTCCGTGAATCGGAGTCCGCCGATTTCGGGTTTTTTGTTGCGGCGGCGTACGATGCCCAAGATGACCCCAATGGAAAGCTAAACCGAGAAGTGGCCGCCGCGGCGTTAAGAAAAGCACCGATCTCACTCCTCCGGGTTGACGATCTTCGGAGGCTGGTCGAGCTACATTACCGCTACGGGGTTACTTTGACTCGGCTCAGATCACTGTTCGAGACTGCCCACACCGTCCCGCAGGTCAGGGCATGGGTCGACGGGCTGGAACGCGAGCTTGAGGAGCTCGAGCCGCAAGTGCCGCTTCAGCTACTCCTTGAACAGTTAGAGCGGGCCAAAGACGATGACAAGGCTAGGCCGAACGTCTACTCGGTCAGAATAATGAATGAGCGCCTGAAGACCTTTACTCCCCCTAAGCTCATAGCATCACTCAAGGCGGTAGAAACTATTATCGGCAAACGCTGGATAGAGGTCGAAAATAGCGGTGATGTCCTGTTGCACCATACCGCAGGACAAGTCCTAGCAGAGATGGAGCGCCAACTACGCGATCTCCTGGGCGCTGATGCGTTGGAGAGGAGGCCTATTCAATGACGGCTCTCAGTCCCCAGGTGATACACCCATTCCCAGCTCGGATGGCGCCTGAGATAGTACGAGATGCGGTTGCCGAGCTTGATCCAGAGACTCGATTTTTGGACCCGATGTGCGGTTCGGGAGTCACTGTCAGGCTTGCGATTGAGCAGGGCATGAACGTCCTCGGCTTTGACATAGATCCTTTAGCTGCGCTGATGTCGCGAGTTTGGACCACTCGCATTGACATCCACCGTTTTCTGCGCGATGCGCGCGCAGCCGTGGACCGCGCATGCTCGAGCGACTATGACACTACGCCGCTACCCTGGCAGGATGCTGAAACATGGCAGTACATAAAATACTGGTTCGATCATCCGCAGATCGACGCACTAGTGCGGCTGTCCAAAGCTATCGCTGACTGTGAGACAAAATCTCAGGAAGCTCTAAAGATAGCCCTCAGTCGAATCGTCGTCACTAAGGACAGAGGCGCTTCGCTCGCACGCGATTCTTCGCATTCACGGCCGCATAAGTCCTGGAAGACAAACGACTACGATGTTCTGAATGGATTCATCAAGAGCGCACGCGTCATGGCGAATAGACTCAACACCGCATCGATCAAGGGAACATCTTCAATCGACGTCGGCGATTGCCGATCCCTAACAACTGTGGAGGACAACTCGGTCGACTGTACAGTAACATCGCCACCATACCTGAATGCACTTGACTACATACGAGGACATCGCTTGAGCCTCGTGTGGCTCGGTTTCTCATTAACCGATCTTCGGGCGATCCGCAGTTCATCGGTCGGAGCTGAGCGAGGGCTCGGTGGCGTCGATGACGACATCATGCGCTACGTTACGGAAGCCGGCCAGGAGTCGCTCGCTGAATTTCCAGCCAAGTGCAAAGGCTGGCTTCGGCGTTACACGGCAGATGCGTCAGGTCTCATATCTGAACTCGCGCGGATCTTAAGGACCGACGGAAAACTAGTGCTTGTTGTGGGAAATTCTTTTCTCCGTGGATACAAAGTAGACAACGCTATGATGTTCAAAGATACATTAATAGATAAAGGGTTTCATGATGTATCCCATGTTGAGCGGTCCATACCGTCTCAGAATCGCTACTTGCCTCCGCCCGACGGAAGCTCCCCGCTCGCAACAAGAATGCGTACTGAGGTCATCCTGACAGGTTTTGCGCCGTAATAGGCGGGCGAGTCGCACGCCATCTGCTCCAGCGCGTAGAGGTCGCCGAGACGGGTATCCAAGACATTCAGTCAATGAGGCTGGCGGCGGCGGAATAATGCTCAGCGAGTCGGGCGGCGAGTTCCCGTTCGTGAGGTCGACGATCGCTTTTCCAGGTTCGCATGTTCTGCCGGCGAATTTCCGCGAGGCTGGCCATGACACCGAGCAGTGCCGGCAGTCCGGCCCCCGCGGTCGCGATTCCCGTTCGCGTCATCGCCGTCGCGCTCGCCGGGTCCTTGGCGTGACGGTAAGCGTCTGGCGCCTTGACCCAGACGACGATCAGGATGGCCAGGCCGACGACGCCGACCACCAGCCCCACCAGCCGGTCCCACGATGGCCTACCGTCGTCATCCACGTACGTCTTGTACATCGGTAGTCGGCGATCATCCCACATGGCTTCTCCCGGTAGATCCACGTTCAAGCCTTGCGGCGCGTCCGCCTGGGATACCGTGCTGCTGCTTGATCTGGATCGGGCGCTGTCGCGCGGGGAACTCCGACTGTGTTTCCGCCCGCGCGGCGCCGTCCGCGTTCGTGTCGCGTTTTCGGGGGGCCGGTGGGTCACGGGGATCTGTACACGACGGTCGCGCAGATAGTGCCGGTGCTGCTGCTGACGTTGATGTGGGACTCGGCCTACCTGGAGCGGATCCGGTCGGAGCGCCGTCCGGCTCGCTGCGGCGGGTCGGCGGGGTTCTTCTGGGCCAAGCCGCGGGTGCGGATGTTCATTCTGTCGATCGCGATCCTGGTCATGGCGACGCTCCTGCTCGACGTGCTTGTGCTGGCCGGGCTGGTGCCGGACGTGGCGGCGGTCCGTGTGGTGGTCGTGCGTGGCTCGGTGGTGGCGATGGGGGCGTTGCTGTTCTGGATCTGGGTGGATGTGGTCCGGGCGACCGACACCCGCACCGGCGGCGGGGATCCGTAGAAGGCATCTTCGGCCGGTCAAGCGTGTCCGAGGGGTGACATCTAGGCCCGGCTGATCACTCGTCCGTCTCGTGGCTACCCTGGCAGGGCGGCGTTCTCACCGTGCGTCGCGGACTATCGGGGGATCGGGTAATGCCAGCACGCAAGCATCTCGTGGTCGTGGTGCCGGGTATCGGCGGCAGCAAGCTGGCGCCGCCAGGCCGGCCGGATAGGCCGGTGTGGACGGCGGGCCGGCGGGATATCGGACGTCTGCTGCTGCGGCCGGGAGGGCTGAGCCTGGCTGAGCATCCGGTCCTCGAGCCGGTTGGGTTGATCGACTCGTTGACGACGTTCGGGGTCTGGACCCACGTCCACGGCTACGAGGGTCTGATGAGAACGCTCGGCGGCCTGGACGACGCGGTCGTCGATGACGGGACGCCGGCCGGCCGCCGGTTGGACGCGACCGTCGTCGCGCTGCCGTATGACTTCCGTCTGAGCGTGACGGTCGCGACCCAGCGGCTCGATGACGAGATCCGCCAGCGCTGCGCGGTGCTCTGGCCCGGGGAGAAGCCGGCCGCCGCGCGGGTCATCATCGTCGCGCATTCCCTCGGCGGTCTGGTCGCCCGCTACTGGGCCGCCGATCCGGACAACGCGCCGCTGTGTCGGGCGCTGATCACGTTGGGAACGCCGCACCGGGGCGCGCCGAAGGCACTGGATGTGCTCGCGAACGGGATACCGCTGGGACGGCTGGGGCACTGGCAGCTGCCGCGCACGGTGCTACGGGAATGGCCCTCAATCGGCGAGCTACTACCTCGCTATGCCGTGATCGAGGATCGGTCGCGCACGAACACCAGCGCCGTGACCGGTGAGGCCGCGCTAACCAGTGGGCCGCTCGTATGGCCGCACGAGCTGGGTGTGCCGTGGCTGACCGAGTCAGCGCGGCAGGCGTTCGCCGTCCACCAGACGATCGAGACCGCGTGGCGAACGATGCCCCGGGACAGCATCGAGATGGTGCCGCGGATCGGCTACGGCCATGGCACAGCCCGGTCCTGTATCTGGGACGGCAAGGAGATCACGGTCAGCTCGGCGGCCGGACCGCACGGCGACGGACTCGGACAGTGGACAGATGATCTCGGGGACGGCACCGTACCGGCCTACTGCGGCCTGCCGCTGGAAATGGACCGCCACGCCCCCAAGCAGATGCGGGTGCCCTACCGGCACATGCCGATCGTCCACCTGGCCGAAGTCGTGGAACTGATCAAAAGCTACGAAGGCGTCCCCCCGGACATGGCTCCCATCCGAGCGGGCAAGGAACGTCCCGCCGTTCTCGGCCTGGACGTTGTCGAGACCCAGCCGGCCGGCACACCGATCCCGATCATCGCGACGATCCGTACCGACGCCGACGACGTCAGCCGGGTCGCCGTCTGGGCGGACATCTCCCCGGCCTCGCTTACTGACGACGCAAGTCCCGGCCGACGGCTGGAGGAGACCCGGTTGACCTGGGATCCGGCCATCCATGGCTTTCATGCTGAGCTGGGCGCGCGTAAGCCTGGGCTGTACCGGCTGCGCCTGACGGCGGATGAGGTTCCCGCCGGCGGACTTTTGGAGACCACGGCGGTGCTGGAGGTGATCGACAGTGACCAGCTCGACTAACCAGCCGACGCACTGGCCGCCGTTCACCCTCGCCGGCCCGCCAGCGGAACTCGCCCGCTACATCGTCCCCGACGTGGTCGCCCAGCACGCCGGCATTCCCGCCGACTCCGGCGAAGCACCGCTGACCCGGCTGCGGAAGGTCTGGGACGTCCTGCGCGCCGCAGGTATCGCCTACGCCCACGAACGTCCCGAACCACCCACACCGGCTGGCGAGCAGCCGACCGTGGCCGCCCCCGCCGACGACGGGGCCGATGCGCCACTGCCGACCGGCGCTGGCGACGAGGTGACGGCGTCG
>Ga0105247_10001436_pt1 | contig 17259 bp, 22 predicted proteins | sample KBSS24metaG_FD_81519 | JGI IMG/M metagenome (GOLD analysis project Ga0105247, IMG submission 81519) | Switchgrass rhizosphere microbial communities from Kellogg Biological Station, Michigan, USA - KBS S2-4 metaG | ecosystem: Host-associated > Plants > Roots > Rhizosphere > Soil | place...
GCGCAAGGCGTCATTTTTTCGACATCGGCGAATCTGTGCAGAAGTTGCACCCATTGTTAGCCGGTCGAGGGGAGAGAACGCCTAAGCCGCATAGTTGCTCCCTTAACGCATGGAGGTTATCCAGAGGATTGCCATGGATATCCTGCGAAGTTTTCACCTGCACATGATCTCCGACGCGACCGGCGAGACGCTGATCACGATCGCCAAGGCGGTGCGCGTGCAATACGCCCAGGTGCGCGCGATCGAGCACCTGCACCCGCTGGTGCGCAGTCGCCGCGAGCTGGAGCGGGTGGTGAAGGACGTCGAGGCCGCGCCCGGCATCGTGCTCTACACGCTGTTCAACCGCGAGCTGGCCGATGAGCTGGAGAAGTCCTGCAAGCGGCTCAACATCCCTTGCGTGCCGGCGCTGAAGCCGATCCTGCAAGTATTCGAATCCTATCTCGGCACGCCCTCGACCCCGACCATCGCCGGGCAGCACGTGCTCGACGCCGATTATTTCCGCCGCATCGACGCGCTCAACTTCACCATGCTGCACGACGACGGCCATTTACCGGAAAATCTCAGCGAGGCCGACATGGTCCTGGTCGGCATCAGCCGCACGTCGAAAACGCCAACCTCGATCTATCTCGCCAATCGCGGCTTCAAGACCGCCAATTTCCCGCTGGTGCCGGGCGGCGAGCTGCCGCCGCAGCTGGAAGCGCCGGGCAATGCCTTCGTGGTTGGACTGGTGGCAAGTGCGGACCGCATCGCCCAAGTCCGCCAGAACCGCGTGATCGAGCACGCCCACCATCACCTGGAAGATTATGTCGACCGCGAGACGATTGCCGCCGAGATCGCGCAGACGCGGGCGCTTTGTGCGCGGCACGGCTGGCCGATCATCGACGTGACGCGCCGCTCGATCGAAGAGACCGCGGCGGCGATCATCCGCCTTTACCATGACCGCGAAGCGCCGGTGCTGGAGGCATGAGCAGCTTCCTGCAATCCGGACGCCCGCCGCTGATCCTGGCCTCGGGCAGCAGTTCGCGCGCGCGGGTGCTCGAAGCGGCTGGGCTCGCCTTCATCGTCGAGCCGCCCGGGCTCGACGAGGCGGCGATGCGGCAGGCGGTCGGCGGGAAGGGGTCGCTCAGCCCGCACGACGTGGCCGAGGTGCTGGCGCGCGCCAAGGCCGAAGCGGTCAGCGATCTGGCGCCAAAGGCCTATGTGATCGGCGGCGATCAGGTGCTCGCGCTCGGCGACACGATCTTCTCCAAGCCCGACAGCATGGAGGCGGCGCGCCGCCAACTGCTCGATCTCAGCGGCAGGACGCACACGCTGCATACCGCGGTGGCGGTCGCGACCGACGGCGAGACCATCTGGGCGGAGACGACGATTGCCACGCTCAGCATGCGCAAGCTCTCGCCGGAGTTCATCGGCCGTTACCTCGCGGCTGCCGGCGAGGAGGTGCTAGGCTCGGTCGGGGCGTACCAGCTCGAATCGCTCGGCGTGCAGCTGTTCGAGAAAATCGACGGCGACTATTTCTCCATTCTCGGGCTCCCTCTTATTCCGCTCCTCGATACGCTCCGGCGCGAGGGCGTGATCGAAGGCTGATCCATGCGGCGCGCTTGCGTCATCGGCTGGCCGGTCGAGCATTCTCGCTCACCCCCGATCCATCGCTACTGGCTGAAGCAATACGGCATCGACGGCGCCTATGAAAAAGAAGCGGTGCGGCCCGAAGCGCTGGCGCGGTTTCTCGGCTCGCTCGGCGCCCAAGGCTTTGCCGGAGCCAATGTCACGCTGCCGCACAAGGAAGCCGCGCTCAAGCTTGCCGCGGTGGCCGACGAGGCGGCGCGGGCGATCGGGGCCGCTAACACGCTGTGGTTCGACCAGGCTGGGCGGCTTTGCGCCGGCAATACCGACGCCTATGGCTTCATCACCAATCTCAATCAAGCGGCGGCCGATTGGAACGAGGGATGCCGGTCGGTGATGGTGCTGGGCGCGGGTGGCGCGGCGCGGGCGATCCTGCACGGCCTGTTGGCCCAAGGGGTCACGCGAATTCTCCTTGCCAACCGCACGCGCGGCCGGGCCGAAGCGCTGGCGCAAGCCTTCGGCCCCGCGGTCGGGGCGATTGATTGGGAGCACCGCAATCGTGCGCTGTCAGGCTGCGGTCTTCTCGTCAACGCCACGAGCCTCGGCATGACCGGCAAGGACCCGCTCGACATCGATCTGGCGGCGCTGCCGAAGAACGCGGTCGTGGCCGACATTGTCTATAACCCGCTCGAGACGCCCTTGCTTGCGGCGGCACGGGCCAGGGGCAACCGAGTGGTCGACGGTCTTGGCATGCTGCTACATCAGGCGGCCCCGGGATTCGAGCACTGGTTTGGCGTGCGCCCCGAGGTCACCGCAGCGCTCAGGGCACACGTCGCGGCCTCGCTCGGAGCGGCATGATGCTCGTTATCGGCCTCACCGGCGGCATCGGCATGGGGAAGTCGGCGGCGGCCGAGCATTTCGTGCGCCGCGGCGTGCCGGTGTTCAACGCCGATGTCTGTGTGCATCGCCTCTATGAAGGCGAGGCCGTCGGGCCGATCGAAGCGGCCTTTCCCGGCGTCACGCGTGGCCGCAAGGTCGACCGCAAGCTGCTCAGCGAGAAGCTGGCGGGCTCGCAGGCACGGCTGAAACAGCTTGAGGCAATCGTGCATCCCATGGTGGTCGCGGCCGAGATCGATTTCCTGATCGCGCAGGAAGACGCGGGCGCGAAGCTCGCCGTGCTTGAGATCCCGCTTTTGTTCGAGACCGGCGCCGAGCAGCGTGTCGACGTGACGATCGCGCTGACCGCGCCAGCGCATGTGCAGAGGGAGCGCGTGCTGGCACGGCAGGGCATGACGGTGGATAAGCTCGAGCATCTGCTCGCGCGCCAGCTCGCAGACGCCGAGCGGCGAGCGCGCGCCGACTACGTTGTGGACAGCGGCACGAGCCGCGCAGACATGCACGAAGCGCTCGATAAACTGATCGAATCGCTGCACAAGCGTGACGGGCGCGTGATGCGGCGATTGCGCCGGCAGCGCTAGCGGGGAAGATTTTGCGCGAGATCGTACTCGATACCGAGACGACGGGGCTCGACCCGTTCGACGGCCACCGTGTGGTCGAGATCGGCTGCGTCGAGCTGGTCAATTGCATTCCGTCGGGCCGCGTGTGGCATTGCCACGTGAACCCGGAGCGCGAGGTGCCCTATCAGGCCTTCGAGGTGCATGGGCTTTCCACCGAGTTCCTGCGCGACAAGCCGCGCTTCGCCGAGCTTGCCGACGACATGCTGGCCTTCTTCGAAGGCGCGGTGCTGGTGATGCACAACGCGGCCTTCGATTTCGGCTTCCTCAATGCCGAGCTCGAGCGGGCCGCGCGGCCGCTGCTCAGATGGGACCGCGTGGTGGACACGCTGGAGCTGGCGCGGCGCCGGCATCCGGGTGCACCGTGCAGTCTCGATGCGCTCTGCAAGCGCTACGGCATCGATCTGTCCGAGCGCGAGAAGCATGGCGCGCTACTCGATTGCCGGCTGTTGGCCGGGGTCTATGTGGAGCTCGTGGGCGGGCACCAGGCGCGGCTCGATTTTGCCATTAACGGGGCGCAGGCGGCGCTGCTTGGCGCCAATGCCGGAGCGATCCAGCTCCGGCCGCGGCCCTTGGCCTCGCGGCTGTCGGCCGCGGAGATCGAAGCGCATCGGGCTTTTGTCGCGACGCTCGGCGCCGAGGCGATCTGGCTCCGCTATTAATTCTTCGCCTGTTGGCCAGCCTGCGACTGCGCGAGGTTCTGCGCGTAGAGCCGGCCGAAATCGATCGGGTCGAGCATCAGCGGCGGGAAGCCCCCATCGCGGATCACGTCGGCAAGCACGCGGCGCAGGAACGGGAACAGCAGCGTCGGGCAATCGACGAACAGCACCGGCTGGAGCAGGTTTTGCGGAACCCCGGTGAGGCGGAACAGCCCGCCATAGACCAGCTCGACGTTGTAGATGACGCCCTGGTCGCTCTTGGCGTGCACCTCGAGCTGGAGCGCGACCTCGTAAGCGTCCTCGCCGCGCGCCCCGGCATTCACGTTGACGCCGACCTTGAGCTGCGGGTTCTGCCCCGGCCCCTGAAGCGATTGCGGCGCGCTCGGGCTCTCGAAGGAGAGGTCCTTGATGTATTGCGCGAGTACGGTGAGCTGGGGCTGCTTGCCCGCGCGGGGTGCGGCCTCCGGCCCCGGCGAGGGCGCCTCGGAGGGGCCGTCGCCATTTGTCTTCGGGGTTTCGCCTTCCGCCTTCTTTTTCGCCATCTCGGGTTCCAATCTCCAGCGTGTGGCTAGCACGGGATCGACAAGTGCCGCAAATTCCGCATCGGGCGTGAAGTCCCCAGTCACCCACGGAAAGAACGAATTAAGCGCAAAGGCGTTTACAGTTGGCTTGGGGGCTACGAATGCCTTAAGCTTGCGGCGCGGCGGGGGTGGGACATCCCTTGCCACGCGCGAGTTTTTTGACTCTCGCTAGCAAATCTCTAGGGGTACACCATATCCCCGCTTAGAGAATTCCGCATGACCGCGGCCCCTCCATGAACGCGGGTCTTGGCAAAGCATGAGTGAAGCTTTCGACATCTACACATTGCTGTTCCTAGTGCTCGCGGTGGTGATCTTCATTCGGCTGCGGAACGTGCTTGGGCGGCGCACGGGTAATGAGCGCCCACCTTATGACCCCTATACGACCCCCGAAACGAAACGGGCCGGAGCGCCTGAGGCCAACGAGTCGGTGGTGGCGCTGCCGCGCGGCCGCTCGGCGCGGGCGCCGGTGGAGGCTTCCGCGCCGTCGATGGAAGACATCGAGACGCGGCTTGGGCGCTACGCCACCAAGGACAGCCCGCTCGGCCAGTCGCTCACCAGTCTGATGCGGGTCGATCCCGGCTTCGATCCGGCGCCTTTCGTCGACGGCGCCAAGATGGCTTATGAGGCGATCGTCATGGCGTTCGCCGAGGGCGACGAGGCGACGCTGGAGCAGCTGCTCGGCACGGACGTGTTCGAAGGCTTCCAGCGCGCCATCCGCGAGCGCGAGACGCGCGGCGAGAAGGTGCTGTCGAGTCTGGTCGGCATCGACAAGGCGGACATCATCGAGGTCGAGGTCAAGAACCGCACCGCCTATGTGACGGTGAAATTCGTGAGCGAGCTGATCTCGGTGACGCGCGACGCCGATGGTGAGGTGATCGAAGGCGACCCGAAAAAAGTGCGGGAGGTGACTGATATCTGGACCTTCGCCCGCGAGGTGGCTTCCAAGAACCCGAACTGGAAGCTGGTTGCGACTGAAGCCGCCAATTAGCGCTAATCTGGCAAAGCTGTTATTGCCGCTCGCGGCAATCGGTGTGGCCGTTGCGCTCATCGTTTGGCGGTGGGAAGTGGAAGATCAGGCACTCAGGCTCGAGCCGGTAAGCTTTGCCGAGATCGGCGGCTGGGCCACCGACGACTATGAAGCGGCCTTTGCCGCACTGCTGAAGTCCTGCGGCAAGAAATCGGCTCGCGATGACCCGCCTTGCAAAGAGGCCTTGCGCCTTGGCGGGAAGGTCAGCCGTGACGTCGCACGGCGCTTTTTCGAGACCAACTATTTACCGCATCGTGTCGAAGGGGTGCCGCCCGGCCTCGTCACCGGCTATTACGAGCCCGAGGTGAGCGGCTCGCGCGAGCGGACGGGCAAGTTCCAGATTCCTGTTTATGGCCGGCCGGCCGATATCGTCCAGATGACGCCGGATCTCTTGCGTGCGCTTTACAACGACCGGCAAAGCGTGATGCGCCAGGACGGCGACCAGCTCGTGCCGTATTACACCCGTGCGGAAATCGAGGCGGGCGCGCTTCAGGGCAGGGGACTTGAGCTGCTGTATCTCGACGACCCCATCGAACTCTTCTTTATGCAGGTGCAAGGCTCCGGCCGCGTGCGGCTCACCGACGGATCATGGGTGCGGCTCGGCTATGCGGCGAAGAACGGCCATTCCTATACCTCGATCGGCAGGCTTCTGTTCGAGCGCGGCGAGAGGCCTCCTCAGGCGCTGACGATGGACGGCCTGAAGAGCTGGCTGCGGGCGGATCCGGCGCGGGGGCGCGCGCTGATGCAGGAGAACAAGTCCTACGTCTTCTTCCGCGAATTGCCGCAGGCGGAAGCCGGCGCGGGCCCGGTCGGCGCGCAGGGCGTGCCGCTGACGCCGGGGCGCAGCCTCGCCGTCGATGCTGCCTTTCATGCGCTGGGGACGCCGATTTTCGTCGCGGCGCCTGATCTTGCGGTCGAAGGCGCGCCGTTTCGCCGGCTGATGATTGCCCAAGACGTCGGTTCGGCGATCAAAGGGCCCCAGCGCGGGGATATCTTTTTTGGCACCGGCGACGCTGCCGGCGCGATCGCCGGCACGACCAAGGCGGCGGCGGCGTTTTATATCTTGCTTCCCAACCGTTAAGCCGCCCTGCGCTATGCTTGGCCCCATGGGCAAGCGCGACACCGAACTCGAGACCGACGCCGAGCTGTGGGCGCGCGTGGCCCGCAGTGCGAAGCCCATCGCCAAAGGCCGGATCGCTGCCGCGGTCGAGGCGCCGAAGCCGCGCGCCAAGGCGCCGGCGAAAGAACCTTCACCGCCTCCCGCCAAGCCCGCACCCAAGCCGGTCGTGAAGGCCGCGCCAACCGCGCGGGGCGAGGCGCTGAACCGGCAGACGGCGCGGCAGCTCGAGCGGGGCAAGCTCCCCGTCGAAGCGCGGCTCGACCTGCACGGCATGCGGCAGCGCGAGGCGCATGCGGCGCTGCGGCGCTTCCTCAAAGCGGCGCAAGGGCAGGGCTATCGTCACGTGCTGGTCATCACCGGCAAAGGCGCCGCCGCCGATACGACCAGGCCCTTCTACGAGTCGGAAGAGCGGGGCGTGCCCAGGCAGGCCGTGCCGCGTTGGCTGACCGCGCCAGACCTGGCTCACGTGGTGCTGAGCTATTCGGAAGCTCCGCGCCGCCTCGGCGGCGAAGGCGCGCTCTATGTACGTCTGCGGAAGCAGCGTTCGATCTGACGGGGAGAGGCTACAAAATAAATTTCGACAGATCGGCGTTCTTGGCGAGGTCGCCAATATGCTTCTCGACATAGGCGGCGTCGATCACCACCTTCTCGCCGGCTCGGTCTCCGGCGTCGAAGCTGATAGTGTCGAGGATGCGCTCCATCACCGTCATCAGGCGGCGCGCGCCGATATTCTCCACGGCCGTGTTCACCTCCACCGCGACATCGGCGATGGCCTCGATGGAATCGGGGGTGAATTCGAGCTCGACGCCCTCGGTCTGCATCAGCGCGACATATTGCTTGATCAGGCAAGCCTTCGGTTCGGTGAGGATGCGGCGGAAATCGTCGCGGGTCAGCGCGCGAAGCTCGACGCGGATCGGCAGCCGCCCCTGCAGCTCCGGCAGCAGGTCGGACGGCTTGGCGATGTGGAACGCGCCGGAGGCGATGAACAGGATATGGTCGGTCTTCACCGGACCGTATTTGGTGCCGACGGTGGTGCCCTCGATCAGCGGCAAGAGATCACGCTGAACGCCTTCGCGGCTGACATCGGCGCCGACGCGCTCCGAGCGCGCGCAGATCTTGTCGATCTCGTCGAGAAACACGATGCCGTTATTCTCGACGTTGCGAATGGCTTCCTGCACGATCGAGTCGTTGTCGATCAGCTTGTCGGACTCTTCGCCCAACAGGATGTCGAAGCTGTCACGCACGGTGACCTTGCGCGGCTTGGTGCGGTTGCCGAGCGCCTTGCCCAGCACTTCCGACAGGTTGATCATGCCGACCTGGCTGCCGGGCATGCCGGGGATCTCGAAGGACGGCATCGACGGCATGTCGGCAACCTGAATCTCGATCTCCTTGTCGTCGAGCTCGCCTGCGCGCAGCCGCTTGCGAAAGGCCTCGCGCGTCGAGACGGCGGCACCCGAGCCGACCAGCGCGTCGATCACCCGCTCCTCGGCGTTAAGCTGCGCCTTGGCGGCCACCTCTTTCCGCTTTACGTCGCGCACCAGGCCGATGCCGGCCTCAAGCAGGTCGCGCACGATCTGGTCGACGTCGCGGCCGACATAGCCGACTTCGGTGAATTTGGTGGCTTCGACCTTGATGAAGGGCGCGCCGGCAAGCTTGGCGAGGCGGCGCGAGATCTCCGTCTTGCCGACGCCGGTCGGGCCGATCATCAGGATATTCTTCGGCAGCACCTCCTCGCGCATCTCCTCGTCGAGCTGCTGGCGCCGCCAGCGATTTCGCAAGGCGATGGCGACGGCGCGCTTGGCGTCGCGCTGGCCGACGATGTGGCGGTCGAGCTCGGAGACGATCTCGCGTGGGGAGAAGCTGGTCATTGACTCCTACTACTTGGCCGCGTCCAGGGTTTCGACGACCACCTGGTCATTGGTGTAAACGCAAATCGTGGCGGCAATAGCCATGGCCCTGCGCGCAATCGTCTCGGCATCGAGGTCCGAGTCGAGCAACGCACGCGCGGCGGCGAGCGCATAGGACCCGCCGGAGCCGATGCCCATCACCGCGTCGTCGGGCTCGAGAACGTCGCCGGTGCCGGTCAAGATCAGGCTCTCGTCGGCGTCGGCCACGATCATCATCGCCTCCAGCCGGCGCAGATAACGGTCGGTGCGCCAGTCCTTGGCGAGCTCGACGCAAGCGCGCTTCAACTGGTCGGGGAAGCGCTCGAGCTTGCTCTCCAGCCGCTCGAACAAGGTGAAGGCGTCGGCGGTCGATCCGGCGAAGCCGGCGATCACATTGCCTGTGCCGACGCGCCGCACCTTGCGCGCCGTACCCTTGATGATCGTCTGGCCGAGGGTGACCTGGCCGTCGCCGGCGATCACCACCTTGCCGCCCTTGCGGACGGTCAGAATCGTGGTGCCGTGCCAGGTGTCGGGGGAAGCGGGGGAGGAACCCATCGTGCCACGCGATATCGGGAGTTAGGCCCTATTCGTCAAGTTCGGCCTGCGTTAACGCTCTGATAGCACTCGCATGCCCGCTGCCGTATAAGCTGGCGGAGGCTCGGAAGCGAATTGCTAAGAGCCTTAAGGTAGTCTCTTACCATGCAGAAGCGACACAAAGACACCGAAGCCCGCAGGGCGACCGTCGAACGGAAGACCAAGGAGACGGCAATCTCCGCCTCAGTCGATCTCGACGGCACGGGCGCCTACGAGGTCTCAACCGGCGTCGGCTTCCTCGATCACATGATCGAGCAGCTTGCGCGTCATTCGCTGATCGACATCACGCTGAAGGCCAAGGGCGATCTGCATATCGACCACCACCACACGACCGAGGATGCCGGCATCGTGCTCGGCCAGGCCGTGGCACGCGCGCTCGGCGACAAGACGGGCATCGCCCGTTACGGCTTTGCCTATCTACCGATGGACGAGACGCTGACACGCGTCGCGCTCGACGTCTCGGGGCGGTCGTTCCTGGTCTGGAAGGTCGATTTCACCCGCTCCAAGATCGGCGAGATGGATACCGAGCTGTTCCGCGAGTGGTTCCAGGCCTTCGCCCAGCATGCCGGGCTGACGCTGCATGTGGAGACGCTTTACGGAGAGAATAGCCACCATATCGCCGAGACCTGCTATAAGGCGCTCGCCCGGGCGCTTCGCCAGGCCGTCGCCATCGACGAGCGTCAAGGGGCCCGCGTGCCCTCGACCAAGGGCCAGCTTTAGAGGCCTTGCCTGCTTCCGAGTGGGCAGAACAGCGTGAGCGTCCAGTGACCGTCTATTCCGTTTATGAGCCGCCGGCAGAGGCGCCCGACCTTATGCAGCGGGCCGACAGGCTCGCCTTCGTCAAGGACGGTTTCTCCTGGCCTGCCCTGTTCGTGCCGCTGCTCTGGCTGATCTACCACCGCATGTGGATCGAGCTGATCGTGCTCGGTCTGATCTACCTTGCTCTGCAAGTCGCGTTCGGCACCGATACGCAAGGCCAGGCGCTGGCGCTCTGGGCGAGCTTCGCCATCGGCGTGCTGTTTGCCTTCGAGGCCAACGATCTCGGGGCGGCCGCACTCGAACGGCGCGGCTACCGGCTGGCGGGCGTGGCCAGCGGGCGCGACCGGATCGAAGCCGAGCGCTCGTTCTTCACCGCCTGGCTGCCGCAGCAAGCGAGCGTCGCTCGGCCACCCGCGCGCGGAAGCGAGTCTCGCCGCGAGGCGGAAGCGCCGCCGGCGGTTCAGCGCGGAGGGAGCGAAGAGGTCATCGGGCTCTTCCCGCAGGCTTGATCCGACATGGATGTCGCCATCATCGATTGCGGTTCGGGGAACCTGCATTCCGCCGCCAAGGCCTTCGAGCGCGCGGCGCGGGAAAGCGGTTCGCCGCTCAAGGTCAAGGTGACTTCCGACCCGGAAGACGTGCGCGCGGCCGAGCGGATCGTGCTGCCGGGCGTCGGCACCTTTGCCGACTGCAAGCAGGGGCTCGTCGCCATTCCCGGCATGATCGAAGCGCTCGAGGAGAGCGTCCGGCGGCGCGGCAAGCCGTTTCTCGGCATCTGCGTCGGGCTGCAACTGATGGCCGAGCGCGGGCTGGAACATGGGCTCACGCCGGGACTCGACTGGATCGAAGGCGAGGTGAGGGTGATCGAGCCGAGCGATCAGTCCCTCAAGATCCCGCATATGGGCTGGAACACGTTGAGGCTCGCCCGCGAGCACGCTCTGTTCGAGGGCATCCCGACGGGAGATCGCGGGCTCAACGCCTATTTCGTGCACTCCTATCACCTCGTCCCGGCACGCGAAGATGCGCTGGTGGCCACCACGGATTATGCCGGGCCGATCACCGCATTCGTCGCCAAGAACAATGTCGCCGGTAGCCAGTTCCATCCTGAAAAGAGCCAGAAGCTCGGGCTGGCGCTGATCGCCAATTTCCTCAAGTGGAAGCCATGATTCTATTCCCGGCCATCGACCTGAAAGACGGGCAATGCGTCCGGCTCCGCCAGGGCGAGATGGAGCAGGCTACGGTGTTCAATGCCGATCCCGCCGCCCAGGCGTTGGCGTTCGAGGAACAGGGTTTCGAGTGGCTGCACGTGGTCGATCTCAACGGCGCCTTCGAGGGAAAGCCGGTCAATGAGAAAGCGGTCGAGGCCATCTTCGACGCGGTGCACATCTCCATCCAGCTCGGCGGCGGCATCCGCGACCTCGACACCATCATCAACTGGCTCGGCAAGGGCATCGACCGGGTGATTCTCGGCACGGCGGCGGTACGCAATCCGGCGCTGGTGGGCGAGGCGGCGCGCGATTTTCCCGGCTGCATCGCCGTGGGCATCGACGCGCGCGACGGCAAGGTGGCCATCGAAGGCTGGGCCGAGACGAGCGAGATGACGGCGCTCGACCTGGCGCGGCGCTTCGAGGACGCCGGAGTCGCCGCCATCGTTCATACCGACATCGCCCGCGACGGCGTGCTGCAAGGCCTCAATCTCGACGCGACCGCAGAGATCGCCCGCGCCGTGACGATTCCCGTCATTGCGAGCGGCGGACTCGCCGGCATCGACGACGTGAAGCGGCTGCTCGACCCGCGCTACGAGATGCTGGAAGGCGCCATTGCCGGCCGCGCGCTGTACGATGGACGGCTCGATCCGCATGAGGCGCTGGCCGTGCTGAAGCATCGCCGCGACGCGCAGAAGAAGAACAGGGAGTAGCCGGCATGTGCGCGCGCACCGTCTTTATTGTCTTGCTGATCTGCATCGCGCTGATCGCCTTCGGGCCGGCGCTGATCGCGGTGGTGAGCCAAATGATCGCCGAAGGGTTCGGTTGCCAGGTCGATCTCAACCAGGTGATGCCCTGCGTCATCGGCGGCAAGGACTACGGCGAGACCTTCTATAATCTCGGCTTCGCCATCTGGTACTCCCATCTGTCGCTTCCGGCAGGCCTGGTGCTGTTCGCGCTGTGGGCCATCGCGGCGACGATCGTGTTTTTCGGCTGGCTCGGCGACCGGCGAGGCAAGGCATCGTAGACTCATGCTGAAGATCCGCGTCATACCCTGTCTCGACGTCAAAGAGGGCCGCGTCGTCAAGGGCGTCAACTTCGTAGACCTCAGAGACGCGGGCGATCCGGTCGAGGCCGCCGCCGCTTACGACCAGGCGGGGGCAGACGAGCTCTGCTTCCTCGACATCACCGCCAGCCACGAGAAGCGCGGCACGATCCTCGACGTGGTCACCCGCACGGCCGAACGCTGCTTCATGCCGCTGACCGTCGGCGGCGGCGTGCGTAGCACCGACGATGTGCGTGCTCTGCTCGAAGCCGGCGCCGACAAGGTCTCGATCAATACGGCGGCGGTGCAGGATCGCGCCCTGGTGCGCGCGGCAGCGGAGAAATTCGGCGCGCAATGCATCGTCGTCGCCATCGACGCCAAGCGTGTACCGGCGAACAGCAAGAGACCCCGCTTCGAGATCTTCACCCATGGCGGCCGCGAGGCGACGGGCATCGAGGCGGTGAGCTATGCGCAGGAGGTGGTCGGGCTCGGCGCCGGCGAAATCCTGCTCACCTCCATGGACCGGGACGGGACCCGCAAGGGCTTCGACCTCGAGCTGACCCGGGCCATTGCCGACGCCGTCACGGTGCCGCTGATCGCCAGTGGCGGCGTGGGCACGCTCGACCATCTGGTCGAGGGAGTGCGTGAAGGGCATGCCAGCGCGGTGCTGGCCGCCTCGATCTTTCACTATGGCGAGCATTCGATCGGCGAGGCCAAGCGCCATATGGCCGCCGCCGGGCTCGCCATGCGGCTCGATGGCTAACACGCTTGCGTCGCATTGCCGGCGTAAGGTCTGCCCCGCAAGCGGGCAGATGCCCCAACTTTGGTAAGGATTACCTGGACGTGCCTATTCCCTCTCGTGTCCCGGCAGTGTATGAGCCAAGATATGACCAACGATGTGTTGTTCCGGCTCGCCGCTACCATCAAATCGCGCCGGACCGCCAGGCCCGAAGACTCGCATACGCGGCGGTTGCTGGACGGCGCCCCGATCAAGCCGGCCAAGAAGCTTGGCGAAGAGGCGGTCGAGGTGGCCATCGCCGCGCTGGCTCAGGACAAGAAGGCGCTGGTCGCGGAGACGGCGGATCTGCTCTATCACCTGCTCGTCGTGCTGGAATCCCGCCGCATCCCGCTTGACGACGTCCTCGACGAGCTCGAGCGGCGCATGAGCGCGACGGACCTCGAACAAAAGAGGCGGAAAGCCGCGTCGCGCTGACGCGTGAGCGCTGTTGCATGAACCCGCGTCCCCACGTCGCGTTCTCTCCTTACGCCGTCTATCTGCGCGAAGAATGGGCGCGGCTCCGGGCCGACACGCCCATGTCGCTCACCGAGGCCGAGCTCGACAATCTGGCGAGCCTCACCGAGCGGGTCTCCTCGAACGAGGTGATGGACATCTATCTGCCGCTCAGCCGCCTACTCAATCTCTATGTCGAGGCTACGCAAGCGCTGCACGACCGGACCACGCCGTTCCTGCGCAAGGGCGATGGCAAGATGCCGTTCATCATCGGCCTCGCCGGGAGCGTGTCGGTCGGCAAGAGCACCACGGCGCGCGTGCTCCAGGCGCTGCTCGCGCGCTGGCCGAGCCACCCGCGCGTCGAGCTCTTGCCGACCGACGGATTCCTGTTTCCAAATGACGTGCTCGAAGCGCGCGGGCTGATGAACCGCAAGGGTTTCCCGGAAAGCTATGACCTGACCAAGATCTTGAATTTTCTGGCCGATGTGAAATCAGGAAAGGAGAAGGTCGAGGCGCCGGTCTATTCCCACCTCATCTACGACGTGCTGCCCGACCAGAAGCTCAGCATCGAGCGGCCCGATATCGTCATCGTTGAGGGGCTGAACGTGCTGCAGCCGGCCAAGCTGCCGAAAGACGGCGAGGCGATTCCCTTCGTCTCCGATTTCTTCGATTTCTCGATCTATATCGATGCCGCCGCCGAGCTGGTCGAGAGCTGGTATGTGGAGCGGTTTTTAAGGCTCAGACAGACGGCGTTCCGCGACCCCGCCTCCTATTTCCACCGCTATGCCACGCTGTCCGAGGAGGAAGCGGTCGCCACCGGTCTGTCGATCTGGCGCACGATCAATCTGGTCAATCTGAACGAGAATATCCTGCCGACGCGGCAGCGCGCCGATCTCATCCTGCGCAAGGGCGCGGATCATGCCGTGGAGACGGTGGCGCTCAGGAAGCTCTGAAAGAGCAGCCGGCTATTTCATCGGCTCGGGGTAGAGCTGCTGCGAGCCGAGTCCGATATTCAGCCGCAACATGGTGCGAGTGGCGAAGGCGTCGTCCTGGCCGATGTGCGTGGTGCCGCCGTACTTGGCATATTGCAGGTCGGGAACCGAGGAGATGTATTCGTAGTCGGTCCACAGCGACAGGCTGGTGCGCGCGCCGAGCTGCTTGCGCGTCTCGAGCGAGATGGTGCCGATAAAGGCGAGATCTTCGCTCGACTTGGAAATCTTGGAATTGAAGTCGAAGAAGTCGAACGCGAAGCGGCCGTCATAGTCGGTCTGGGCGGAATAAAGGCCGGCGCGCGCGTTGATGAAGGTGCGCAGGCCGAGGCGATCGTAGAGGCCGCCGACATTCTTCACGCCTGGGATGAAGCCGAAGCTGTATTCGCCGCCGAAGCCGATATAGCCGCCGTAATAGGTGGTATCGAGCGTCTCCTTGTAGTTAAAGATCGGGTCGCCGTCGAACTTGCCGTGAATCTTGATGTCCTGGTCGATGCCGCGAACATCCGCGCCGACGATGAAATAGTCGTTCCGGTAGAAATTCGGCTTCTCATTGACCGGCTCCGGCCGGCCGAACTTGAACTCGCCAGAACCGCCCCAATAGTCGACGTCGCGGCTCGTCCGGTTCACCAGATCAGGCGGCCCGAAGGCGAAAGCCTCGCCGCTCGGATCGACGACGATGCAGTCAGCCCTGCGGCAGGTCTGGCGGTCGTTGTTGTCGACATTGGCCCAGAAGCCCTTGACGCCGCCGGTGACGCGATAGCCGCCCCACAACCCGAGCGCCGTCTCGATGCCAGCGCCGGCGGCTCCGCCATATTCGCTGAAATCGCTGGTTTTCTGATGGTGGAAATCGGTTATTTCGCCTGTTGTTGACGTTGCCCTGGCCGGTGAACTTGATGTCAGGGAGGGTCAAATATTGGAAGCCGCCGCCGATATAGAGGGTCGTGCGGGCGAAGCTGTAGGTCGACATGTCTTGGGCATGGGCAGCCGGCACGAATGCCGCCGCGCCGATGGCGGTCAACGCCAGTACACGCATGGCCGAACGCATAGAAACCCCCGCATCAAATCGAATTGCCGGGCCAAGATAACAGCGTTCGCCATTGCGAAGGCGTTATCTCCAGGCGCCACAAGACGATCTTGGCCCTATGTGACCGAAAAGCCACAGGCGGGAGAGCTGAATTCTAGGCAATCAAGCCGCGCTCCTTAGCGAGCTTTCGCAGGGAAATCTCAGGCCTTGCGCCGATATGGCCGATCACCTCGGCGGCGGCGAGGCTGCCCAGGCTGCCGCAGACCGGCAGTGGCTCGCCTCGGGTCAGGCCGTAGAGGAATCCGGCGGCATAGAGGTCGCCAGCCCCCGTCACATCGATCACATGCGGGACTGATTCGGGCGGGATTTCGATGGTTTCGCCCTGGGCAACGATGACCGAGCCGGCTTCGGAGCGGGTCAACACCGCCATCTCGCAGTCCTGTAGCGCCATGTCGGCCGCCTCCTCGAAGATGTTCACCTCGTAGAGCGTGGTGATTTCCTTCTCGTTGGCGAAGACGATATCGGCGCCTTCCCGGACCAGCGCTTTGAAATCCTGGCGGTGACGGTCAACGCAAAAGGCGTCCGACAGGCTGAGCGCGACCTTGGCGCCCGACGCCGTGGCCAGGCGCGCCGCCTCGCGGAAGGCGGCCTTCGCCTCCTCCCGGTCGAACAGATAGCCCTCGAGATAGACGATCTTGGCGCCCTCGAGCAGGTTTGCGTCGAGGTCGTCGGCGGTGAAATCGACGCTCGCGCCGAGAAACGTGTTCATGGTGCGCTCGCCGTCGGGCGTGACGAGGATCAGGCAGCGCGCGGTCGGCGCGCCGTCGGTGGCGGGGAGCGTGTCGTAGTCGACGCCGAGCGAGCGGATGTCGTGGCGGAAGATGCCGCCGAACTGGTCGGCGGCCACCCTGCCGATGAAGCCGCATTTGCCGCCGAATGAGGCGAGCCCGGCGATCGAGTTGGCCACCGATCCGCCCGAGCGCTCGACCGCCGGCCCCATTGCCTCGTAAAGGCGGTTCGCCTCGGTCGCGTCGATCAAGCGCATGAAGCCTTTGGCGAGGTCGTGTTTGCTGAGGAAGCTCTCGTCGCAGCGGGCAATGATATCGACGATGGCATTGCCGATGCCGACCACGTCGTGGCTTTTCTCGGCCATCTCGCGCGCGTCCCTTGCCTTGTCCTTCGCCCTGGCGTCCTGCTTTCGCGCCACTATATTCACCCGCCGGAACTGTCATTTGAGCATGATCTTGTCGGGAAACCGGTTCCCGCTTTTCCGGATCATGCTCTGGAACACGTCATGCTAACCGCCGCAGGTCAAGCCTTCAGGGAGATGTTCACACCGCCATTCCGTGCGGTGCTGTTCAAATGCGTCGGATTCACCATCGCGCTGCTGGTGCTGCTGATCGTTGGCCTGGGATGGACCTTCAGCCATTTCGTGCAGTGGCCGGGCTGGATCGAGACGACGATCGAATGGCTCGGCGGCCTGGCGCTCGTGGTCGGCTCGATCTTTCTGATCCCGCCGGTCACCTCGCTGATCGCCAGCCTCTATCTCGACGACATCGCCGCCGAGGTGGAGCGCACGAATTATCCCTTGGATCCGCCCGGCAAGGAGCTGCCGACGCTGCCGGCGATCGGGCTGGCGCTGAAATTCTTTCTCGTCGTGCTCGCCGTCAACATTGTGGCGCTGTTTCTCCTGCTGGTTCCCGGCGTCAACCTGATCGCGTTCTATATCGGCAACGGCTATCTGCTCGGCCGCGAATATTTCGAGCTTGCCGCCATGCGGCATGTCCCCCCCGCCGAAGCGAAGAAGCTGCGCCAGGCGAACGGGCTCACGGTGTTTTTGTGCGGGCTGATCATCGCCGGCATCGCCTCGGTGCCGATCTTGAACTTCATCACGCCGCTCTTCGCCACCGCCTTCATGGTGCACATGTACAAGGACCTCGCCCGCCGCGCCGGCCCGAGGCTCGCCGCGCGTCCGGCGTGAGAGAAGTCAATACAAGAGGCAGTGCAGCCAAACGTGGAAGAGGGCCGGTTCATAGACGTAGACCATGAACCCCGC
>Ga0105247_10001440_pt1 | contig 17236 bp, 18 predicted proteins | sample KBSS24metaG_FD_81519 | JGI IMG/M metagenome (GOLD analysis project Ga0105247, IMG submission 81519) | Switchgrass rhizosphere microbial communities from Kellogg Biological Station, Michigan, USA - KBS S2-4 metaG | ecosystem: Host-associated > Plants > Roots > Rhizosphere > Soil | place...
AAGCTTGCGGCGTACGGTCGTGATCGTGCAGAAGCCATCGGCCGTATGAGGCGGGCCCTGCAGGAATACGAAGTAGCCGGAATTAAAACAACATTGCCCTTTTTTCGCGAAATAATGGACGATGCCGAGTTTATTGAGGGAAACCTTGATACTGGCTTTATCTCCCGGTTCAATGAGCGGCGGTCCCCGGTTGAAGTTGGTCAGACAGAACGAGATATGGCTTTGATTGGATCTGCTCTCGCATTTGAGCGATCTGCGGCAATTGGACAGAGTTCCGGAGCTCAAGCGCCACAACAGACGCGGTGGACCGCTTTCGCCCGGGTGGCCCAATTGAAACGTCAGTAAAAAAAAAGAGCCGGTCGTTTGACCGGCTCCCCTTTCTTTAGATAAATCACGCCTAAACGCAATTTCTAACCTTCTAACCTGCGTGCCTAGTTCGCTACGAAGTTGACGCCAGATAGGTTGTCGTTTAGTACGAACGACAGCGAATTGGACGAGAACGTGTATCTCTTCGAACTGACAGAAACGATACAGAAGTCATTCACCGGCACGTTGCTGATCGTGTAGTAACCAAAAGGATTGGTCAATACAGTCACCGAAGCACCCGTCGTTGCATCCTGCAGATTCACCTGTGCACCGCTGATCCCGTAACCTGTCCGCGTCGTTACGCGTCCGGTTATGTTAGCGTTGGCGGCCGTTACAATCGAATTGGTAAAGGTACATTGGATATCGTCACCTTCTGTTGGCGTGATGGTAGCTATCGCGATGCCTTGCGAAATATTTGTGCCCGCCAACGAAATATGTGTCGAAGTGTCCTGGGTTATGTTATTGAAACACCCCAAATTCGTCACTTTCCATCCTTGTGGAAGCGTCTGGCTTTCCTGTACAACGCGTTGGTCCGCCGAAAGTCCACTCAGATTAGTCGTAAGGGCGAAAACCGTTTTAGCCGACGATGTAGTTCCAGAAATGTCGGTCGTCGGGGCTAAACTGAATCCGGACAACTGAGCGCCGGTACCAGTGAAGTTAAATGAAACCGAAACTGATAGCGGAAACAGCACCTGTTTCACAATGGTAAGCTTACCGGGGATAGCCACAGCATCAGCCGAAAGCGAGCGGTCCTGGTTTCCACCGGATCCGTCAAGATCCTTAAGTCTCATGTGATATGGCGAGCCACTGATGCTTCCAGCCGAAAGGCCGGCTCCCCATTCACCCTGCCATGCAACGTGTCCTCCCCATGCAAGGACAGGATTTGAAACAGTGGCGTTAAAGGTAATTACAACTGTTCGTTCCTCGCTATTGTCCCCAGGTCCAGGTAATGACACCGGTGTCGCAATACCAGTAAAATTACCACCATAAAGGGTCATAAGATTGCCGGGAAGGGCGGCTCGACCCGCAACCACGGCCGGAAGAGTTATCGTCGGATCCAGAGGGATCGGTGCCGTTACGGGCGAGTTAATGTCGCAGCCACTTACCGTGTCGCATGGGTTATTACCCAGTGCAAGCGTCTCAGTGTTATCAAAACTCGTTAAATAATCGATAGCATGGGCGGTGCCCTTAAGGACGTCGTAGCCGATCTTGACGGTGTGCTGGCCGAGCGTCAGTCCTGTAAATCTCATTCTGTAGGGAAGAGATTGTGTTTCTGCCCAGTGAGCCTTTTGTCCGTTAACGTTGCCGTTTGTCCAGCCATCGCTTCCGGATCCCGCACCAGCGCAAGGTATATGCGTTGCTATTGTATCGCCGTTGGCGCACTGATCAAGGTCAGCACTTTCGTTTTGAAGCACAGATTTCGTTATTCCGCCGGATAATAGGCTAATCTTGCCCAGCGTCCGTTGGCCGTAAACACTCATTGTGAGAGTGATAAAAATCGCGAAAACCGAGATCTTCACCGATAAATTAGAAAAGTTCTTAGGGAATAGTTTTAACATGATACGTTCCTCTCCGTTTGTTTCGAGCTATATATATACGTCATCCGAATCGATCGAAACGTGCGTAAATAGTAAAATACACAAAATTCGAAAGTCTTCCGACCACCGAAAAATTAGGGACATTGCGCGGATTAACTTCTCCGGGCTATGGCTTGAATTTTTCTACGTAACCGCATTTCTAACACACTTTTTCTGAAAAGTAAACCTTTTTTTTCTAAAGTATTCCTCTATCTGCCGTCCTTCAAATCCTTGGCCTTCAAAGACTTGGCAACAGGGAATGCCTCGTAAACACGGCTTATACCTAAGTTCGCTCGTCCGAGCGGCCAAGTAAAAGTTGTTCGTTCCGTGATCCTAAAGACGTTCTTTATGTCTTGTTTTTGCAATAAAGGTCGATATGAATCTTCTTTCCAGAAAAAAAACCGGCCTGCTAAAAAGCAGGCCGGTCATGTCCCCTAAGGAGGTTCAGTTATAAGCTTATGGATTCACTGTACACAGGCCGTAATCACCCGTGCCAGAGATACCGGTTATCCGCCAGCGGTAAACACCTGAGTTACCGTTATACGAAACTAAAGCATTCGGGATCGTCGTTCCGGCGACCTGGTTCCATTTCATGCCTTTCTTACGCTCAAGCGCCAAACCGAATTGCGTGCCGGGGGGCGTCGAGAGTACACCGGTGTAATTCCCAGCTCCACCGGAGAATCCGGAAACACTTGACTGGTAGTCCAGCTGGCCCTGTTTAAAGATAGTGCCCTTCTCGGACAACCCACAAGGGTTGAGATTTGCCGCCACCTGCGTGTAGAGCAAAACATTGGGTGTCCCAGGATAAATATATCGGATCAGGTTCGGCGTACCGTTAGCCACTAATGCACTGGATACTGCAGCCGGTAGCGCATTCCTGTTTGTTTCCAGATAAAGAGCCGCGGCCCCGGCCACGTGCGGCGATGCCATTGATGTGCCACTAATTGTGGCAACCAGATTATCACCAGTACCCCAGGCAGACGTTATGTTTACCCCAGGTGCGAAAATATCAACACAGGTTCCCCAATTCGTGAACCATGCGGTTTGATCCAAGTTATCGCTGGCGGCTACGGTGATCGCACCCGGGACACGCGAGGGTGAAAAAACGCACGCATCCCAATTGGCGTTTCCGGCAGCTACAACATAAGTAAATCCTGCTGCGATCGAGCTGGTGATCGCGTCGTCCAGAGCCTGGGTCGCACTTCCGTTCAGACTCATATTGACTACCGCCGGTTTCATACCGTGCCGGGTCACCCAGTCAACGCCCGCGATCACTCCCGACGTCGTGCCGTTACCGGCACAGTCGAGAACGCGTACACCGTGCAGGCTGACGCCTTTGGCGACGCCGAACGTCGAACCGCCGATCGTGCCTGAAACATGAGTACCATGTCCATTGCAGTCGCCCGTGTTACCGTCGTTGATCGTGTCGTACACCATATCGGCTCGCCCACCGAACTCCAGGTGAGTTGTCCGTATTCCAGTGTCGATCACGTAGGCGTTTACGCCGGCTCCGGTCTGATTGAAATCGTACAGGCCATTCAACGGGAGATTTCGTTGATCCGCTCTGTCGAGCCCCCACGTGGCGCCCGCCTGTTCTACTACTGAAACAGCCATCACGCCATCTTCCTCTACGTATTTGACCCGCGGATCCTGACTCAATGCTTGTGCTTCGGTCTCGGACATTTCGGCCGAGTATCCTTTCAGGGCCTTACCGTAGACCTTGTTTATTTTTCCGCCATAAGCTGCCGACAAGGCATCCGCTGCACGGGACGAATCGTCAGAGGCCACTATATCGGTCGAAGTTCCGTCCTCAGGAACCGACTTCGTGACAGGACTTATGAGCCCGTTCTTTCCATTAGTACCGGTAACGTCTTTGACGGCTAATTCGTCATTTAGAACAACAATGTAGTGGCCCTGAAAGGGATTGGCTGATCGGACAAATTTGGAAGAGTGTCCTGAAGTTTTGAACGGTAGGAGCGAGAAAATAATTCCCGCAGTTAGTACTGACAATATGGCTATAGTAGTTTTATTCACGTGGCAGGTCTCCAAGAAGCGAGTTTTTGTTCAGATGATCGGGTTAGGAATGGGACTTTGAACTGGGTTGAAATCGGGAAGTGAGGTTGAACGACCACAGTCGTTGTTAAACAGATTATAACACCAAATGACCTCTGTCAACAAGAATGTTTTTCGATCAGTATGAATCGGTCAGGATGACCGAAAGTCCTAAAAACCAGTCGGTTAGGATTTAAAAATAGACGGATCTATCATAAAATTGACAGTGGCAAATCCAGGCCGAAGTATGGAAGAATTACTAAAGAAGTTCGTCGGCAAGCAAATCGACGTCGCGTTCGGTGTTACGAGTGTCATTCGCGGTGAGGTCACGGATGTTCGCGACGGTTTGGTGTTTTTAAGAGACGAAGAACAGCGTACCGTTTTTGTTGCCTCGGATAAGATCTCCGTAGTCTGGGAAGTTAAGGAGAGCCACAGCCGGCCAGGATTTGTTGTTTAGGCCATAAATTCGAATTAAAACGCCGCGGCAGGAAGTCTTTCTTGCCGCGGCGTTCTTATGTTTTCTCGAATATTAATGTTTCGGTATGAAGCGTCTGAATCCGACGATCCGTTTTTCCCAGTAGCCCTCAAATTTTGAATAGGTTATTCCCTTACTCGACGAAGCCTGGTAGAAGCCCGTCGCATCGGCAACGATCCCGATATGACCCAAGCCGTTAAAAAAGACCAAGGTGCCAAATTTGAACCGTTCGTCGCCCGTCACTGGCTCACTTTGTTCCCAGAGGCTTTTTGCACTCGTCCTTTCGAAATCGATTCCTGCGTCATGGAAAACACTCCAAACAAATCCGGAACAATCATATCGATTAGGACCCGAGGCACCATACAAATAAGGAATTCCGTATCGGTCCTGGATCCCCTTCATCATCCTGGCGCCGACAGAGGCTCCGTAGATGGATCTGGCAGTCATCGCCGAAGTCATTTCCGCGGGCGACGACATTCCGGTCTTCTTGACCAGAGCCTGTGGCTCTTTCGCTGGGGCTACTTCGATTTTCGTAGTAAGTGTGGGGCGGGAATAAGAACTGGTGTTAACGGCCGGCAGAATCGCGGATTTGGTTGACTCATTTGCAGTAGGTGAAGTCGTGAGTGGTTGGTTCGTTGGCCGACTCGACGTTGTCTTCGCAACTCTCGGCCTTTCCTGAGCAAAAACCCTACCACCAATTCCTGCGGCTAGCGAAAATGCAGCGGCCGCAAGAAACACGATCTTCTTAAATTTCATCAATCTTTCTCTCCTTTGTTTATTCAACGGCTGGCAAATGAGGGCGGAAGCGGTGAATTGCATCACCTTGTTTAAAGCACACGGCTAAACCGTGAAAATTTCCTGAAACCAGCTTTTTTGGGTTTATACAAACGGCCCGGTTTGTTTTGTGTGTATTAGTGGGCCAAAGAGATTGTGCCAGACTAGACCTGGAAGTGCAAATCCGGAAGATCGTTACGAGCAAATGAACAGAATCCGAGCTTCGGATTCCGTTCGCCTATCTCAATCCCCGTCCGACCGCGTTCCTTCAGTTGTCCTTGAATACCCCAAGAAAGACGTAATCGACGAACGCTTCCAGAAAAAAGAAATGGACCCGAAGTAAACTCCGGATCCATTCAATTTAGCTTCGATTCAATTAAGCGGAAAACGATGTGCCGCAACCGCATCCACCGGTCGCATTAGGATTCTCAAACGTGAACCCGGAGCCCATCATATTTGATGTGTAGTCAATCACTACGCCATTCAAATATTGAGCAGAAAACATGTCGACAAACAGCTTTATCCCGAACTTATCAAGGATGAAGTCTCCCTGTCGCGATTCCTCTTCAATATTAAGACTGTATTGAAAACCGGAACATCCGCCTGGAACAACCCGCACACGAAGTCCTGCCGTTTCCGGTAGATCTTCTTCGCTTGCAAGAAACTTCTTTATCTCGACCGCTGCGCCTTCGCTTACATCTAATTCGACTGTTGGTGCTGCAACTGCTGACATGTGGTTTATGAGTTCTCCTATCAAAAAATTCGGACTCGCCAAAGCGAATCCTTACTTTAACGTCAATATTAGAACATTTTTGCAAAAATCTCAAGTTCATGGTCATAAGGCATTTCGAACTCTCGTGTATTTTATTCCCCTGGAAATTCATTTTCACGATCTATGCCGAAACAGTGCCCACTGATGGTAAGGCGTTCGCGGCAACGATCTTCGCGGGCGGCAGATCCGCAATGAATAGCTTCTAGTTCGGCTTTATAAAATCGGGATCGCTGCCGATCGTCTTGCGATTCACCACGTATATGGCAGGGTATTATTTCATATTGCCGTAGCAATGCTGGGCGATCTTTCTAAGCCAATCACCGCGGACGACCGTGTGATATTTTCCGCGAACGCCAATGTAATTGCCTATTATCGAAGGTATGGGATTTGCGGACTTGTCTGTTGTTCCGGCGATCTTTTCGTGGATCATGATGGCTTGGACCGCAGTTTCTTCATCACTAGCCGGAACATTGACGACGGAAATTAACTGCATCGCAACTTCGCCGGATTCGGAAAGGTCGCCTAACGTCTCAGGAGTCGAAGTCCTTTTGTCGTAAGCGACCAAGAGCGTCGAATTTGTCGACAACATCCCGAAATAAGTCACATTTCCCCATTTTCTTGACCTCCGTTATTTCTTACCGCCCGTATTTGTCGCTCGGTTGCATTTACAATTTGTTTATCTCAGGTGCCGGGACGCAGCGAAGGGCCCCGGACGGATTGGCCTCTACTACCAAGCCGACAAATCGGAACGATGCGATCGGCAAGCCTTTTTCAGTATTGCCGGAAGCGAGAACTCTGACGTTCCAAAGTTTGGCGAGCGCGATTATTAGTTTTTCACCGTCGGAATTCTTTTTGATAATGTGGGCATCACCTTTTTCACCCGTCGCCACGTAACATCCATACAACTCTACCTGGGCGCCATTGGCAAAATAGGGAGTAAGGCGGGCTAGCTGAGGTTCGAGCTTCGGCAGTCCCCATATGCTAATGGCGGAGGCCTGGTAGTTGAGGACATCTCCCCCCGTTACGGCGATGATTCCGGAATTGCCGTGCGCGTAGATCCGTAAGACGTTGACCGACTTTGGTGTTTTTACAGTCGTTATGATTTCGTCGATCATTCTTCTCACACCTTCGTCGCCGTTTGAAATGCGGATCGGGGCCTGATTAAGAGCGGTGAGCTGGCGATAGATCGGCAGCAACCCATAATCAACCGTGTCAACTACATTTACTTCCATTGCTAAACTCCTTTTTGCTCGAATTCGCACCAAAATTGGCTCTGTCTTGAACGGCCGGCGTCCCAGCGTAAAAGAAGCAGATTCAATAGTCATGAGTCTGCTAAATTCCTAAATAGGCTCTCAGGACTTGTTTCGACATCTCCATCGCCTTGTCGCGCATTTGCGGATTGTTCAGTTGCTTTCCCTGCGCATCCAGAAACACGATGATGCCGCCGGTTAGAATGAGGGATTCGTAAAGCATCTGCTGTTGCCTTGGATTGAGTGTGTAATAACTTGGCGAATTGGCGAGAGCATTATTGAAGTGGGCGATCAATTGGACTGCCTCTGCATTTGTCGGTTCTTTGCCATTCCTTACCTGCAGGGCGGCGGCGGTGATGAATGCAAACGCGCTGGCGATGTTGTTCTGGCGAGCGTCCTTCTCAAAAGCCGTTAGAACCTGCTTGAAAAAAGCGCGCATTTGCTCCCTGACTTCCGGCGTTACACCTGTCGCCGAATCTGCGAATTGATCTGGCATTATAGGGCCTGAAAGCGCTCGAAAGTCCGTGGCCGTAATCGCGTACTGCCTCGCCGGAGGCTGCGCTGCTGGGGTTGATCCGTAGGGCGACTGTCCGGCCGCCACTCTCATGCTTTCGCGCTGCTTGTTGACGGCGGTCTGCGCGGTAAACAAGCTTTGGCTCGCGACCATTGTCGTATTTAACATGTTCGAATAGCTGGTAAATTGCGCTTTCGCGGAGCCGTGACATAATGCGACCATCAGGATCGCAAGGAAAACGATTTTGGCTTTGTCGACATGTTTCATCTTCTTCATAACTTTCTCCTTTAGGAATGTCCCGGCGACAACGCATCCGTCTTGCTCACGTCTTTCAGATTCATTACATCAACGTCCCTTTTCATGACGGGCATGCACCGCAGACAGATCAGGACACGCTCCGCCTCGATGGCGTGGATCAGGCCCGCCTCGATCAATCGGAATATCTCCCGCTCGCTGCCGCCCGAAATTGAGGCTACAATATGCGGGGTCGCCATCTGGACGATTGTTTTGCAATTAGGGCAAAAGTCTTTCCGCACAGATCTGGCATCCCGAATTACAATTGTCTCTTCCATCTCAAATGTGATCTCCGTTCTATGCTTCATGTAGAATTTTCTTGCCTCGCAAATTCGAGAGAGCTAAAATCTGTTAACCCGAGAAATTGCCTTCGGTGAGGCGATGTTCGCGTGGAGGGGCGAAAAAAGTCTTGCGGTTTTTGTGGCTTTTTCCTGACTTTTTTCTAACTCGATGGAAACGCCTGAGAATAAAGGAATTGTTTACGAATTCGGGAAGTTTGTTCTTGACCCGGGAGAAAGAACGTTATTCTCTGACGGTGTCCCGCTGCACCTACCCGCTAAGGAATTCGACACTTTGGTAATGCTCGTCGAGCACAACGGACGGGCTCTTACTAAGGACGAGATGATGTCGGCGATCTGGCAGGATGCTTTTGTCGAAGAAAGCAACCTTGCCAAACAGATCTCGCGGCTACGCAAAGTAATCAATACAAATGGCGAGGAATACATCGAGACGCTGCCAAAGCACGGGTATCGATTCTCCGCGGATCTTCGACGAATAGCGGCGGCAATTGAGTCACCCATTATTGTCGAAAAGCATACCGTACAGCGTTTGACAGTGGCGTATGACGACGACTCGGCGGTGAAAGCTTTGCCGGCGTACACGAGCCAATTCGTCACCTGGCAGAAGGTCGCGGCGGTTGGAGTGGTTGCACTTCTGGCGGTTAGCGCGTGGTTTTTGTTCCGGCCGCAAGTCGCGGCGCATAACATCAATACCATTGCCGTTCTTCCCCTGCGGCCATTGAACGGTGATGAGAATGGTAAGGCTCTGGGCCTAGGCCTGACGGACGCCCTAATAACAAAACTCGGGGGGCTCAAACGAATGATAGTTCGCCCGATCAACGCCGTGGCGTCCATTCCCGTTGAGGAAGATCCGACTGCGATCGGCCGCAAACTAAATGTTGACGCGATCCTCGAGGGAACAATTCAGGAGGCTGACGGACGCCTTCGCATAAATGCGCGACTCCTACGCACGGCGACCGGTGAACAGATCTGGGGTGACCGGTTCGAGGAACCTGCGGGCGGGATCTTTGCTCTGCAGGACGCTTTGTCCTCGAGCATCGCCAAAGCACTTGCGTTTGAGCTGAATAAATCGGACAGCGATCAACTTGCGCATCGCGGGACCGAGGATTCGGCTGCATATGAAATGTACCTTAGAGGGCGTTTCTACCAGAGCCAGAATACTCAGGAAGGGTTTAACAAGAGTCTCGATCTGTATAAACAGGCTTCTGCGTTGGATCCGAATTTTGCTGATGCGTATGCAGGCATTGCTGATTCGAATATACTTTTGTTTAATTTCGGGATTCTTAGTAAAGGGCAAACCATTCCGTATGCTCGCGAAGCCGTAGATCGTGCTTTGCGGCTCGATCCGAACCTCTCGAGTGCATACACATCGAACTCGCTGATCCAATTCCTTATTGACCGAAACTGGCCTGAAGCGGAAAAGAGCCTGCAGCGGGCGATCGAGCTTAATCCGAATAACGCTGATGCGTTCGTGCGTTACGGTTATTTCCTGGTAAATGTCGAACGATTTGACGATGCGCTCGCGAAACTTGAAAAAGCCCGCGAGTTAAATCCGCTTTCACCGATCGTTAGCGCCGACATTGGACTCGTTTATTTAGGAGCAAAGCGATATAAAGAGGCGACCGACCGACTGGAAAAGACCGCGGCCGAAAATCCCCGATTCTCCTTCCCTCTGTGGTTGCTGGGTGCGACGTATGAGGCTATGGGCGATGCTGAAAAAGCGTTTCAGACCAATCTTCGGGCTTTGCAGCTTGATGGAGGCGACCAGGAATTTCAAATGCGTTTACAACAAACGAAGGACAGGGACGGAATAGAAGCAGCAAATCGCATTTGGTTTGAGGAAACCGTAAGACTAAAGAATTCAGGACACGAAACCTCGCTGGTAACGGCCTCGCGCGCTGCAACGGTGAAGGACCGTGAGCAAACCTTGATTTGGCTCGAGAAAGCTAATGAGGAAGATGATGCCGGACTTTCCCAGATCAGGTTTCTGGAAAAGTACGACTTTGTTCGCGATGACCCGCGCTTCAAGGCAGTGGTGGATAAGCTGCCTCTGTAAGGCTCCAAGAGCTTATTTTGCACGCGAGACAATGACCAATTCAGGTTTCATTGCCTCGATCGAGACCTGGCGAGCGACTTCTTCCGCGACTTTGTCAAAAGCGAGCGACTGCAGCGACTCGGGATGAGAAACAACGACGGGGATCCCTTTGTCGCCGCCTTCGCGAACTTCCATACCCATCGGAACCTCACCGAGAAAATTCAATCCGTACTCATCACACAATTTTTGTCCGCCGCCGCGGCCGAAGATCTCATATTTATTGCCTGTATCGGGCGCGATAAAATAAGACATATTCTCGATCACGCCGAGGACGGGTACATTGACCTGCTCAAACATCTTTACCGCACGCCTTACGTCTGAAAGCGAGACTTCCTGCGGAGTTGTGACAAGCACCGCTCCCTGAACGGGTACAAGCTGGGCGAGTGATAGCTGAACATCACCGGTTCCCGGCGGCATGTCGACAATAAGGTAATCAAGCTCTCCCCAATTTACGTCGGACAAAAACTGCCGCACTACGCCGTGAAGCATCGGTCCGCGAAGGATCATCGGCTTGTCGGGCGGAACGAGCACGGCCATCGAGATCATCTTGATCCCGTGAGCCTCAATGGGGATCAGTTTGTTATTTGCGACCTGCGGCTGACCGAAACCGATGCCGAGCATCATTGGAACATTCGGCCCATAAACGTCGGCGTCCATAATGCCGACCTTCGCGCCGTCTTTCGAAAGCGAGATCGCCATATTTACCGCGACCGTCGATTTGCCTACACCGCCTTTACCGGAAGAGACGGCGATGATGTTTTTTACACCCGGAATCGCGATATTATTGGCGACACCGCGGCCTTGCGGAACCTCGGCATCCATCGTCACCTTTACATTCGTCACGCCGTCGAGCGCTCGAACGATCTCATTCGCCTGGGCTTCCATCTGTTCTTTTACGGGGCAGGCCGGCGTTGTTAGCACGATCCTCAGCGAAACGTCGCCGCCTTCGATCTTCAGATCCTTTATGAATCCGAGCGTTACGATATCTTTTCGGAGATCGGGGTCGTTGATCTGCTTGAGGGCTTCGAGGACAACTTCTTCTGATAATTGACTCATTATTCTCTTTGAAATCCGCGGTGTAAACTAAAAGGGTATTGTAACAAAGACTGGAGGGGCAACACTATTTGCGGTTTCGTTCGTTGCGGTTCAAAGGAACTGGTCAACTAGCGTGAAGCCAAGGTTAAACGAAAATGCGTCCGATCTAATGAAAGAATTGAGTAGAGCTCTCCTCAACGTTGCCGCGAAAACACTAAAAAAAGTCATTTTTTCTATAAAAAAAGACAATATTTTTATAGAAAAACTGAATATTTCTATAGAAAAAGGCAATATTTTTATAAAAAAACTCATTATTTCTATAAAAAAAGACAATATTTTTATAAAAAAACTCAATATTTCTATAAAAAAACTGAATATTTTTATAGAAAAACCCATTTTTTCTATAGAAAAACTCAATATTTTTATAAAAAAAGCCTTTTCTTTACAATTAGGAAGGACAAAAGCACGAAAAATTATGGATAGGTCTTATAGAAAAGACGTTAAGAATCAGCGACTTAGCTCTGGCGCACTGATGGTCGGTACCCTTTGATCTCGATCTTATGAATGAAATAACGCTCTACTGGTCCCAAGGCTGTTCGACATGCCAAAAGGCAGTTCGATGGCTTGGACGCCGGGACGTAAAGATCGCGAAATTTCGCGATATCAAGGAAGAACCGCTGACCCGGGCGGAGGTGGAAACCCTCGCGAAAATGCTTGGGGGGCCGGAAGAGCTTTTTTCCAAGCGGTCGGTCAAGTATCGTGAAATGAAGCTCGGTGAGCGAGAAGTGCCGCCGTCAGAGATGCTCGATCTGATGGCCAGCGAGTACACTTTTCTTAAACGCCCGATCATGGCCATCGGCGACAAAGCTGTAGCGAGCTTTTTTGAGAAGACGTTCGACAGCTTCTTACGCGAGAATTATTTCAGAAGGAATCGATGAACGAACAGGACCTTGAAGAATACGAACGGCTCCGCAATGGCGGCAGCGGTTTTTACGAAACGAAGCGGGGGCTGATCGCCGTCTGGGGAAAGGAGGCCGTGCAATTCCTCGATGGCCTGATCTCGAACGACATGAAAACGCTCGAGGACGGCGGACAGATGCTCGCCGCTTTTCCAAACGCCCAGGGCCGCCTGATCGCCGTAGTTCGCGTACTTCGTCAGGGCGATCGTTTTCTTTTCGAAACCGAAGATGGTACACGGCAAAAGGTTTTCGATAATTTGTTTCGATTCACGTACGCCGGGGATTTCTTCGTCGAGGACCAATCCGAAGGTTACAGGTATTTTGAGATTTACGGCACCACGTCAGAACCGGGAGCGGTAGCGACTGGGTTCTTGTTCGCGTCTCGCGCATCCAAGACCTATTTTGTCCCTAACGATTTGGCCGATGTTTTTGAACAGAATTTACTCGACTCCGGGGCCGCTCAAATCTCAGAGGATCTGTACGAAACCCTCCGCATCGAAAACGGCATTCCAAAATACGGCGTCGATATGGACGAAACAACTATCGTTCCGGAACTCGCCCTCGACGGCCTGATCTCATACAACAAAGGCTGTTATATAGGCCAGGAGATTATCGCGAGAATCCATTTTCGCGGACATGTAGCGAAACAATTGACCGGGCTCGTATTAAGCTCCCCTCCTTACGAAGGAGGGGTGGCCGCAGGCCGGGGTGGTTCTCTCTCGCCGGAACTCACGACGGCTGACGGCAAAAACGCCGGTCGCATAACTTCCGTAACCTATTCACCGAAGCTTGATACGACGATAGCCTTAGCATTTGTGCGTTACGATTACCTTGCCGAGGGTACTGAGCTTAGGGCATTGGACGGACCGGGTACTGTCACCGACCTGCCTTTTTTGACGTAGTGGCAGGAATGTTGCCTTAAGCAATGGTGAATTCGAATTCGTTCCAAGGTCTTTCACTATGATCTTCCCTAAGCTGATCTTAGCCTTTCCTCTAACCCTTGTTTTTGCAATTGTTTCTCTGCCGCAGGATGCACCGGACGCAGCCGTTCCTGCGGAAAATCATGAATCAAAAGATGCAATAAAAATTGACGAATTTGGACGAGCTAGTAATTGCGACCTCGGTGCTCGGATCGATAATTTGTTTACGCAATTGAATAATAATCCTGATGCGAAGGGTTACATCATCACATATTCTGGATTAGATTTTCTGCCTTCGGATTATGACCGTTCGCCGATGCGGAGTCGTATTGTCAAGGCAATGACTTTCCGACAGTACGATACTTCGCGCATAAGCCTGATAGATGGGGGTTTTCGTTCGACTGTGGCTACCGAGTTTTTCCTCGCGGAGCCGGGTGTAGCCGCTCCTCGTCCAACCGAAACCGTACAGAAGCCTGAAATGCCGAAAAAGAAGACATTCCTGTGGGGAAGGTCGGGGATCGAGGCGGGCGACGATGATATTGGTATACTTGGCGAGTTTATTCTTCCGGAAGTTAAGGCCAGGGAAGAAGCGGAAATGCAGGCAGGTGCAGCAGAGGATTCTAGCAAGTCGAACACCGCCTCTGATGAGCAGATCTCCGTTGAAGCCGAAGTAGCTCTTTCGCCTGAAGAAATTCAGGAGGTCCGCTTTCGCTGGGCGGACGACGGCTTTGGCTCCGAGATCGCGCGCCGAAAAAAAGCATCGGGAGTTTTGATGTTGTATGCAGATGACCAATATTACGATATCAGTAGGCTCGAGTACTTTGTTGAACAAGGTAAGAACAAGATCGCAAAAAATTCGAAGATCGACGTGAGCCGTATTCAGGTCATCTTCGGAGGATACCGTGACTTTGTTCAAGCCGAATTTTGGATCGTCCCCCAGGACGGCGAATTTCCAATTGCAAAGCCCGACGAAAGAGCCATACCAGACCAATCGCCGGACGACCAGTAGAAGCGGTTCTCCAATCTCAATTTTCAGTTTGCGAAGTCGTTAATTACGTATCTCCGTATGGTAAAATCTGCCTTTACCATGGAAGAATCCGACATCGATCTGCCTAACGCAAAGCTTGCTTACACAATAATTCAATCGCTGCTTGACGGCCACGAAGCTCTCAGCGACCTTTTGGTGCTGATGTCGCACGCGCTCGATGAAGACGTTTTGAAAGCGCTCACCGCAACAAACGAATGGCAGAATTACCTTGAGTCAAAGCGAAATCTGGAAGGTGCGAAAGTGCAGATCGAGAAATTTACCGAGGTATTGAAGGGGCTGGGGTCCTAACGGAACGCGGACGCCCTCGTCCGCAATGAGGCCAAAGGCCGAACCGATTCTCGCCGCCGTTGCGGCGATTGCGGACGAGGGCGTCCGCGTTCCAATTATGTACGATCTGATCATCATCGGAGCAGGGCCTGCGGGAATCTCGGCTGCATATGAGGCGAAGAAAGCGGGCCTTGATTATCTTGTCATTGAAAAAGGCCTGATCGGGAATACTATCTATGGATATCCGGTCGGGTTGACCGTTTTTTCGACGACGAATGAGATCGAATTCAACGACGGCGATCTTAAACCTGCTCGTGAAAAGCCCACGCGTGAAGAGCTGCTTTCTTATTATGTCCGGTTTGTCTTGGACAACGAGCTGAATATTCGGACAGAGGAAACGGTTAAAGCTGTCCTAACGGTCGACAGCTCCGGACGCTTTGCGTCCGATGCAAGCGAGACGCTTGCGCTCCAGTCGTTTTCTGTAGTAACAAACAAAGGCAAATATGAGACGAAGAATGTTCTGTTCGCGATGGGGGCTATGGACTATCCGCGAAAGCTGAACGTAAAAGGCGAGGCGCTGCCGAAGGTCCACGATCATTTTCGCGAAACTTATCCGTGGGTAAAAAAGCATGCTTTGATCGTTGGCGGCGGTAATTCCGCGGGCGAGGCGGCTTTGTTTTTGGCTCAGGAAGGTGCCGAAACAACGCTTGCCATATTTCGATCGGATTGGGAAAACAATGATCCGAAGCAGGGATGCATCAAATATTGGGTCAAACAGCCGCTTGAGGAAGAGCTAAAAGAGCATTGCCTGAAACTATTCTTCCTGGGCAAGGTGATCGAGATCCGCGAAAAGGAAGTCGAGCTTGAAAACGAGAGCGGCGATCGCGTTGTTATTGAAAATGATGTCGTTTTTGTGTTGATCGGAGCCGATGCGGATCTGACGATGCTCAAGAACCTCGGGGTTGCGACCGAGCGGTCAAAATACGGCGAGGTTCCGGTTTACGATCCCGAAAGTTTTGAAACGAACGTGCCTGGAATTTATGTTGCCGGACACTTCACAAATCACAGGCATATAAAGGGGGCGATCGATGCGGGCAAGGTGTTGATCCCGCGAATCGCAGAAAAGGTAGCAGCCAAAGATGGGATCGTTCGAACGGCTTAAACCACCCTTGAGTTCGCGGAAAAATCCTAAAACAAAAAGAATAGGCGGTGAGTGAAGGAGTCAGTTCAATTCACTCACCGCCTATCTATGTCAGGGCAATTTGCCTTGTTACTGCTGCCCTTCCGGTTTCTTTGTTCTTAGAAGCACCTGTTCGTGTTGAAACTTCTCCGCGATGTTCGCAGGATTTACCTCGTAGCTAGTCACGTCGAAGGTCTCATCTAACGCGCCGTTAGCATTTGTCGTCCAGTGATAAGGAAGCTGTACTCCGTTTACGCTTCGATAGTCGGTAAAGCGTACCTGGAATTCGGCAGTTTCCCGAGCTCTTTCAGGGCCCGGATCACCTTTCTTGAAATAAATGACATCCTTGCCTCCATCTGCCGGAGCGGCGGTTTCCTTGGTAAATGTCATCACTTTCGGCATTCGCATGCCGGTGTAGGACATCATTACGGGCAAGTTGGAATCACGATTGAGGAAAAGCTTGATCGACGAACCGCCGAGATCCGCAACCACCAGATTACAGGGAGTACCGTCGACGACCGACTCGCCGCCGTAGGTGTAGTTCACGTCCATACCCTGCGGCGTCGAGAGAAGCAAGCTCAAAGTAAGGCGAAGCAGTTCGTTCTGCCTGAATTCTTCGTGCCCACCCGTACGGAGAAACACATGCTTCTCGTTTGGATCAGCTGAAGCACCATCAGGATTCGCAGTCCTGAATTCAACATTTTCGGAACCCTCAACCTTTTGAAGGATTATTTTCTTGCCGTCGGGGGTGTTGATCTCTCTGACCGTTCCGTTGCCGACCTTTTCTTCTGAAGTCTCACCGTCTTTTTTGATGATTATCTTCATTGTGCCCGCGCCGGTGCCTTCGCCTTTTCCTTCGCCGCGGACGATCGTCCTGCCGTTTTCGTCTTTACCGTCCACAACGATCTCCATCTGTCGATTGACCATCTTGACGTTTTCGACCGATCCATCGTCATGGCCGATCTTCGTCATTTTCATCAGCTTGTCGGGCAGCATCAAAGCGATCTCGGTTTCGCCCTGTTCCACCTTATCGGCTCCATTAATTTTGAATGTTTGTGTCGTCTGCCCGACAATTCTCAGGCTTTGAACACCAGTGAGGGAACTATCGCCGCCTATCGCCTGCCGTGCGGCACGGATCAGGGCAAGAGCCTTTTCATCCGATTTGAATCTTGCCCCGGTCTTTTCAACGATCGCGCCCAAGCCGATGAAAAATACCGAAACGCATAAAACTGTCAAAATGAATCTTTTCATAATTGGCCTCCAAAAAGGGTTTTGGCAGAACGAGCCGCATTATATATAGGTACTTCATATAATTTGGAGGAAGCCTATGAGATCAGCATGCAGCTCGTTCAACGTAAG
>Ga0105247_10001441_pt1 | contig 17229 bp, 17 predicted proteins | sample KBSS24metaG_FD_81519 | JGI IMG/M metagenome (GOLD analysis project Ga0105247, IMG submission 81519) | Switchgrass rhizosphere microbial communities from Kellogg Biological Station, Michigan, USA - KBS S2-4 metaG | ecosystem: Host-associated > Plants > Roots > Rhizosphere > Soil | place...
AAATTAGCAGATAATGGTTTTGATCCGATGACTTCTAATACTGCTACAGTTACTATAAACTTTTTTGCTAATATTCCTTTGCCTGTAAAACTTATAAGCTTTGACGCAAAATATACTAAACCTAATGTGACTTTAAGCTGGAGCACTGCAATGGAAAAGAATTTTAGTCACTTTATAGTTGAATATAGCACTGATGGGATTAATTTCAACCAGGCTGCAGTAGTATTCGGTGCTGGTGAATCTGATAGCAGGAAAGATTATACTTATACAGATAAAAATACAAACGGTAAAGCTGGTCTTATTTACTATCGCTTGAAATCTGTAGATGTTGATGGTAAATCTTCTTACTCTTCAATACGCATCATTCGCCTAGGTGAGGAAGAACAAACAGTACAGCTTACCACTTATCCTAACCCCGCAACTTCTGAATTGAGAGTAACAATCCCTTCAGATTGGCAGAACAAAAAAGTTTCGTATCAATTGTTCAACAGCTTTGGTCAGCTTTCAAAGAAAATTGAGAATGCAAGCAGCAGCCAGACTGAAAATATCAATTTAAGTTCTTTAGCTCCTGGCTTCTATATCGTGAAAGTGGCTTGTGAAGGGCAAACATTACAACAAAAGATCGTTAAGCAATAAAAATATTTTTATAGGGGGTTTCCGAACCGGGTCCGAAAGGGCCCGGTTACTTTTTTTAAGTTTATCACAATCAGGCCGGTGAATTAGTATAACAAGGAATTAATAATGCAAAGTCAGGCTCCCCGGTCTTTTCCATAAAGAAAGGTAGATTAAAATGCAAATTCGGCGATTACGTTTTCAGGATTGGATTTTAATTCCACGTTTTTGAATGTATGCATGCCAGAGTATCATGGAAGCGATAGTGCGATAAGGCCGCCAGGGTTCGGCAATAGCCAGCATTTCTTCTTTGCTTGTTTTAGGATGTAATTGTTTTATTTCTTTCAAACTATTTACGAGAGCTATATCGCCCAATGGAAAAAGATCGGTTCGTTGTAGTGCATGCATGAGGTAAACATCCACCGTCCAATCACCAATCCCTTTTATCTTTTTTAATTCTATTCTTATTTCATCTTCATGTGCTATTGAAATCTTTTTAAGGTTTAGTTGTTTCGATTGAATGGCTTCAGCAAGGCATCTTGCATAAATAATTTTCTGGCGACTAAAATAGCAAGCTCTTAATTCTTCGTCTGTTAAGGCAAGGATCTTTGCTGGGGTTACAAAGCCAATTTTTTGTTTTAGTTTTTTAAAAGCAGCATACGCTGAAGCCAACGAAACCTGTTGCTCAAGTATAGTAAGAATAAGTGTTTGAAAAGTTCCGGGTCTTGTCCACATAGGAGGATAGCCAAACTGTTTAATAACAGATTTTAACTCCTTGTCCTTACGTGATAGTTTGTCGCAGTATGAATAAAAGTTATCAACGCTAAATGTCTGGTGCATTATTTTCCTTTAGAAGGTTTGGACATTTTAAATTTCTCAATTGCATTTTTAGTAAACTCGCTTAACACCAATCTTCCACTAATCGCTGCTCTTTCATATAACAATTGATCCCAATACTCAGTGCCTTTCCAGAACATTTTTTTCATTTCAGCCATTGCTTGCGGTGATGAATGAGACAGCGTATCGGCAAGCCGGCGAATAGCTTCATCCATATTCTCAGTTGTACTATGCATTTCTGCAAATAACCCTTTCCTTTTTGCCCAGTCAGCATTTCGCCACATACTTGCATCAATAGCAAGCTGAGTAAATGGGCCCATTCCTATTTTTCTTTCAACCACAGGACCAACAACAAAAGGACCAATAGCAATAGCTAGCTCACTTAACTTTATATCGGCCATTTCTGTAGCTATGGCATAATCAACTGCAGCGGCAAGTCCTACTCCGCCACCAACACATTTCCCTTGTATACGACCGATTATAAGCTTTGGGCAAGTTCGCATTGCATTTATAACTGTTGCGAAACCGCTAAAGAATTTTAATCCTTCTTCTTTCGTTTTTATTGCTGCTAATTCATCGAAGGATGCGCCTGCACAAAAAACTTTTTCTCCTGCTGAACGAAGAATGATAACAATGGTATTTGGATCTCCGCCGGCATGATCAATAGCAATGGTAAGATCATGTAAAATTTTTGCAGGCAATGAATTGCTTTGGGGATGAAAAAATTCTATCGTGGTTATTCCTTTATGAAATTCACTTTTTACATAAGCGTTTGACAAGTCTTGTGTCATGGGAATAGTTATTGGTTTATTATCATTGATTATTGATCACTTAACCCAAATCATAGATCATCAACAAATAATTAATAAATAATTTAATAATTTTTTTTCTGCACCATAGTAAGAATAGTTGCAATGCCTACTATTGGCTCATTCGTTTCATCTAATATTTCCACAAGCCACTTTACAATCCCTTTCTCAATATCTTCTCCTTTTTTAAAACCTTTAGGTATTTCTATGAGTTTTTTATCAACAGGTAATTTTTCTTTACATGTAAATCGTACATAAATTTCTGCGCCAGGATAAACCGGTTTTGTAAATCGCAATTCATCAATACCATAATTAAGAAGTACCGGGTTTTTATCATAGCTATCGACAAATAAACCCGCTGCTGCGCTCATAATAAAATATCCATGAGCTACCTGTTGGTCAAACATTGTTCCTGCAAAATCTGTATTTTTTAAATGTGCATAAAAATGATCACCGCTAAGATCTGCAAACCGATCTATATCTTCGGAAGTAATAAGGCGCTTTTCGGTAATAAGCTGATCGCCGATATTCAATTCTTCAAAATGCTTTTTAAATAGATGGGTCGTATTGGTATTGCCCCTTGCATTTTGCTGGTAAACTTGTGTAATAGCAGTGATTGTTGTTGGTGAGCCCTGGATGGCTGCTCTCTGCATATAATGTTTTATACCACGAATACCTCCCATTTCTTCACCACCACCTGCATGACCGGGACCACCGTGTACCAATAATGGCAATGGAGAACCATGCCCTGTGGATTCTTTAGCACATTCAGCATTCAATACTAAAATTCTTCCATGATGTGTAGCTGCGCCCAATACATATTGAGCAGCGATCTTATCATCAGCGGTTACAATCGATGAGCATAAACTCCCTTTACCTTTTTTGCTGAGCTCTATTGCTTCATACATACTTTTATAAGGCATGATTGTACTTACAGGTCCGAAAGCTTCTACTTCATGGGCTTCGTTTGTCGTAAATGGTTTCTCATTCATTAATAGTAATGGAGAAATAAAAGCTCCTTTATTTGCATCAGCATCTATTACGTCTACACTATCTAAACTTCCATAAATTATTTGTGATGAAGCAAGCAGTTTTTTAACCTGGTCTCTAACCTCTGATCTTTGATCTAGTCCGGCTAAAGATCCCATTCTTACTTTCTCATTTAAGGGGTTGCCGATAACAGTCTGTGATAATGATGTCGCAATAGCTTTCCATACATCTTCCATTTTATTTTCTGGAACAAATATTCTTCTTATCGCTGTACATTTTTGTCCTGCCTTTACCGTCATTTCTTTTTTTACTTCTCTTATAAAAATATCCCATTCAATCATTCCAGGGTCAACATCATTTCCCAAGACAATACAGTTCAATGAATCTGCTTCCATAGTAAAAGGAACAGATTCGCTTAATATTTTTGGATGAGCTCTTACTTTTAATCCGGTAGATGCAGAACCTGTTAATGTTACCACATCCTGTGATGTAACATGATCTAAAAGATCTCCTGCAGATCCACATATTAATTGCAATGCACCGGCAGGTAAAATATTTGAGGCAATAATTTGTTTTACTACAGCTTCTGTCAAATAAGAAGTAACGGTTGCTGGTTTTACTACGGCGGGAACTCCGGCTAATAAATTCACTGCTATTTTTTCAAGCATTCCCCATACGGGGAAATTAAAGGCATTAATATGAATAGCTACTCCTTCTTTGGGAACAAGAATATGAGTTGCCATAAAAGTATTGCCTTTGCTCAGGTTGTGTGATTCGCCATCAATACAAAAAAAAGTATCAGGGAATTTTCTTCTAAGTGATGCATTGGCAAAAAGATTTCCTATACCCCCTTCAATATCTATCCAGCTATCTGCTTTGGTAGCACCCGTCTGATAACTTATTTGATAAAATTTTTCCAAATGCCTTCGAAGATGAAGAGCCAAGGCTTTCAGCATATTGCCCCGTTCGTAAAATGTCATTTTGCGTAAAGCAGGATTTCCTGTCTTTCTTCCATATTCCAAAATATTTTTGAAATCCAGCCCCTTTGAAGAAGCAAATGCAATTGTATCTCCTGTTACCGCATTATGTAAAGGCTGACCATCACCATCGCCTGTTATCCATTTGCCGGTAATAAAATTTTCCAGCTTATTCATATAGTACCCTTCAGTTTGACCAACGAAATTACCTGAAACGAAAGAACTTTTATAGGTCATTTTAAGTGTCGTCTTATCTTTGCCCTTAATACTTCCTTCATGAAAAAAATATTTCCTTTATTGATTGTGATAATATCTCTTTCCTTCTTCAATTCCTGCCAAGCGCAGGAAAAAGCTAAGTGGAAGGAAATGGAAGAGTTTCATAACGTAATGGCCCAAACTTTTCATCCCGCTGAAGAAGGAAAGATGGAACCAATAAAAAACCGTAGCCAGGAAATGCTTGACAAAGCAATTGCATGGGAAAGCTCTACTGCCCCTGCCGGGTATAATCAGCAAGCTGTAAAAAATACTTTGAAGGATTTAGTGAAAGGCGTAAAAGAAATAAATAAACTCATAAAAGAAAAGGCCAAGGATGATGTTATAAAAGAAAAACTCTCAGGATTACATGATATTTTTCACGAGATAATGGATAAATGTGAGAAAGAAGATCACATGAATTAAAAAATAAAGCGATGAAAACAACTCTTCCTGTTTTTTATTTTTTACTTTTTATGTCCATCATTGCCTGTAATAACTCTGGTGACGGAGGAAAAGAGGATGATAAAAAACATCCTGCGCAAGTAACCCAGACGGATAGCCTGATGAATGGAATTATGGATGATCACGATGCAGGTATGGGTAAAATGGGAAAGCTAAGTACCATGAAGAATAATGTTCAAAAGGTAATTGATTCTATTGAAAAACTTCCGCTGCAAACACAAACGGCCCTCGCTCCTTATAAAGAAAATCTAAATAATTTGATTAAAGAATTGCAATATGCGAAAGAGGAAATGAATAAATGGATGGATGAATTCAATATGGATTCTGCGATAAACAACGCTGAGCAACGCCTGAAATATTTATCAGAAGAAAGGGTGAAGGTATCGAAGGTAAGAGAAGATATTTTTAATAGTCTTCAAAAAGCAGATTCGTTTATAAAACCGAAATTTTAAATCTCTATTCCAAATTGCCTGAGATGATGCAATGCATGTTTATATAAAAGCTGAACATTCTGATCAAAATTAAGGTCTCCAAAAATTGGGTTGCGTGTTGTGAGTTTCGGATTCTTTTCAAAAGCCTCAAAAAAATAAATTAATTCTAACTGTAATGCGCCGATAGCAGCCTGTATTGTTTTATACCGCAATGGTCTTGGTTCTTCGGGTAATAATGGATTAATTGTATTTTCTCTGAAAGGTCTTTCACTCATCATAAACTCCCGAAATTTTGCAAGGTTTGCTAATGGTGTATGTATGGTGTCAATCTTCAATCTTCCGCTTGCATTGCGAATAGCTTCTCCACCGAAATGTTCTATCATTTGCTGCACATTCATTTTGCCCCAGCGGGGTGGAGTAGCTGGATCTAATTTTTGTAAATAAGAAACCAGTTTGGTGCGTAAGAAATTCTCCTTTTCAAAATTCATATATCCAATCCAACTACAAGTTTACAAAATACCCGGCCAAAATAAATGCCGGCGCTAAGCCGGCAATTCCTTAATGATTGAAATCCTATCTCATTTTTTTATCAATGTTCGAGGATAGCCGGTTAAAAATATCTTCGATCTCTCCCATACCATTAACATTGGTTACCTTTTTTTGTTTTGAATAATAAGCGGCAACTGGTAAAGTTTCTTTCTTATAAACTTCCTGCCTTTTGCGTTGCACATTTTCATCTGCATCATCGCTACGTCCGGAAGTTTTACCACGAAGTACCAAACGTTTTATCAATTCTTCTTCATCTACATCAAGAATAAGCACTTGTTTGATTTCTTCTTTTTTAAGATTTAATAATTTATCAAGAGCTTCTGCCTGGGCAGTATTCCTCGGGAAACCGTCAAATAAAAAACCTTTGGCATCTTTATGTTTTTCAAGGCTGCTGTCGATCATGCCTATTACAACTTCATCCGGTACTAATTGCCCTTTATCCATAATACTTTTTGCTTCCAGGCCAAGAGGAGTTTTATTGGCAATTTCTTCACGAAGCAGGTTACCGGTTGAAAGATGAATCAGCCCGTATTTGTCAACCAGTTTTTCCGATTGTGTTCCTTTTCCGCTGCCGGGGGGACCAAATAAAACCAAATTATACATAAGCAATTAGTATCGTGGTGAGCTAACAAATATAATTATACATAATAACATCAGGAAAGCCTTGCGAGTTTTTTATTTAAGATAAATTGGCCTCCGGCAATAAAATGTTAAGCATTAGTATTTGTCGCTGGATTGGCAAACCAGCCCAACTTTGCTATCGTAAATTTGTAATAATTAAAAACAGTCAAAATGAACAATTCAAGTAAAGAAAACCCTGTTTATTCCCACTCCAATACAAATAAGGTAACTATGAAAGAAGATGAATGGAAGAAGATTTTATCTCCTGAAGTTTATCGCATAGCCCGGCAAAAAGGAACAGAAAGACCAGGAAGTAGTGAATTTGAGCATTCAGAAGAAATCGGGACTTACTATTGTGCAGCCTGTGGTAATCCATTGTTTAAAAGTGATACAAAATTTGAAAGTGGTTGTGGGTGGCCAAGTTTTTATGAACCTATAAGTAAGGAAAGCATCATTTATACTCCTGATAATACCTATGGTATGAAAAGAACGGAAGTGCAATGTGGCCGTTGCGAAGCACACCTGGGACATGTATTCAATGATGGTCCCAAACCAACGGGTTTGCGTTATTGCATTAATGGTGTTGTGCTTGATTTTGAAAAAGCGAAAGAAGCCGAAGAAAAATATAATAAAGACAATCCTGGTAAATAAACAGTTTTCTTTTGCCTGATAGACTCTTCTTTATAAAATTATAAGAGGAGTTTTTTATTTTTATAAGTTCACATTAATGCCATCTTAGCTCAGTTGGTAGAGCAGCTGTTTCGTAAACAGCAGGCCGTGGGTTCAAGTCCCATAGATGGCTCTGTTTCTTTTACCTATTCATATCGTATTTTCTTTAACATCTTATAGCCTGAAAAATTCTTATTCTGCTTTAAAATACCCTTTTTTGTAGAACAAATACCTCGTATTTTTTTTAGATTTATTGTTTCCAGTTGGCACTGTGTTTGAAACTATAATACCGTAACAAATTATATACTCATGAAAAAGATCATTTTAGCAACGGCCTTATTCACTGCAGCATTAGTAACAGTAAATAAGACAGAAGCACAAGTAAGATTTAACCTGAACGTTAATATAGGCTCACAACCTGTTTGGGGGCCTGTAGGATATGATCATGTTGAATACTATTATTTACCAGATATTGAAGCTTATTATTATGTGCCGCGTCATCAGTTTGTTTACTTATCCGGTAACAGGTGGATATTTTCAACATCTCTTCCTTATCGATATAGGAACTATGATCTGTATTCAGGATATAAAGTAGTAATAAATGAACCACGGCCTTATTTGCATTTTGATCGAGACAGATCACAATATGGAAGGTATCGTGGTGATCGTGGTCAGCAAATAATCAGGAACAGCGATGATTCAAGATATTATATCATAAAGGGTCATCCAAAATATAATCGTGGTCGTGGTAATGGACATGGAAGACATTAATCTTGACTATAAAATTCGGAAGGTCGCATTATTGCGACCTTTTTTATTTCTACTATTGTATTTATTGTTTGTTATGTAAGCAATAATTTATTTTTGTTATGATAAATAAGGTGCATGATGAAATTGTCACAACTTTCTGAAACATTAATTGGTTCTGAAATTGTAAAACTCGGCGGTGAAATAAGGGAAAAGATCCGCCAGGGAGAACGTATTTATAATTTTACCGTTGGTGATTTTGATCCTGCTATTTTTCCTATACCAAAAGATATGGAAGATGCAATTGTTGATGCATATAGAAAACACTTTACCAATTATCCGGCTGCGGAAGGTAACCTCGATCTTCGTGAAGCCATTCTTTCATTTCTGAAAGATGAAGAAAATCTTGATTATGGAACAAGTGAAATATTAGTTGCTTCAGGTGGTCGTCCATTAATATATGCAGCATTCCGGGCTATATGCGACAAGGGTGATAATGTTATTTATCCGGTTCCATCCTGGAACAATAATCATTACACCCATTTTATTGAAGGGGGCCATATAGTTATACAGGCAACAGCTGAAAATAATTTTATGCCGGTAGCTAATGATATAAGACCCTATGTAAAACAAGCATCGCTTGTATCATTGTGTTCTCCGCAAAATCCTACCGGAACTACTTTCAGAAAAAAACAATTAGAAGATATCTGTGATCTTATAATTGAAGAAAATCAAAGGAGACATGAGGGTGAAAAAAAATTATACTTATTGTTTGATCAAATGTATTGGCATCTTACGTTTGGCGATATCAAACATTACGATCCCGTCTCACTTAGAAGTGAAATGAGGCCTTACACAATTTATATTGATGCGGTAAGCAAAGTATTTGCCGCAACAGGTATCAGGGTAGGTTGGAGTGTAGGACCTGCGGGTGTTATTGGTAAAATGAAAGCAATACTTACTCATATTGGTGCATGGGCGCCGATGGCCGAGCAAAAGGCGGTAGCTTATTTTCTTGGTAAAAGAGAAAGTATAAAAACATTTCTTTCAAATTTTAAAAAAGAAATTGAAGAACGATTGCATCGTATTTATGATGGCTTTATGGATTTAAAAAATGAAGGTCTTCCTATTGATGCTATAGCTCCTGAAGCAGCTATTTATCTCACCATAAAAATTGACCTGGTAGGAAAGAAAACTATTGATAGAAAAACAATCAGTGATCAAAGTGAAGTAACTTCTTATCTTCTTAGTGAAGCTGGTCTTGCTGTTGTTCCATTCTATGCGTTTGGCGCTGATCGAAACAATCCGTGGTATCGGCTAAGTGTTGGAACCTGCAAAAAGGAGGAAATCGATGAAATGATCGGCAAGCTAAGAGTATCTTTAAAAAAATTATCATGATCCGGTTTATTCTTTCTTATTAGTTGCTATGGTATTTATTAAACCTGTTATTTTTTCAAAATCATTGTATTTATCAAAAAAGAAATCAGCTCCCAGTGAATGACATTGTTCCTGGGTTGGAATATCTGTATGTATCGATAAAATAATTATGGTCGCTGCGGGGCTCGCATTTTTCATTTCCCATATCAGGTCAAACGATCTGTTAGCGGGTAATCCAAGATCTAATACAACTACGTCAGGTTTGGTTTCTAAAAAGACATCAGTTGCTTCCTTATAAGAAACAGCCTTATGAATGGCAACGAGTCTTTCAGCTTCGGAAACCATTTCCTTCAATCGTTCAACTATCTGGATAGAGCTGTCAACAATCAAGACTTTCATTTTACTTAATTTTTCTTACCACAAAAGAATTATAATATGTTGTGGCATTCTATAGAAATACCGGTCTCGTGTTGATAGAAGAAGTAGAAGTCTTTCGGGTAGTAGCAATACTACAGCTAAATGAATGCAATGATTTACAACCCTATATCAGAGATAATCTGATGCGCAATGGCATACCTGGTTAATTCTGCATTGGTAGATAAGTTCAACTTATCCATAATCCTGCTTCGGTGTGTACTTATAGTTGTAAGGGCGAGCGAAAGTGAATCGGCAATTTGAGTAATTGTTTTGCCTAAAGCGAGTAGTTTAAAAATTTCAAATTCCCTGTTGGTAAGAAGTTCATGTGGTTTTTTGTCAGAATCAACATGTATCAAAAGCTTTTCAGCTATTTCAGGTGTTATGTATTTTCTTCCTAGCAGAATACGTTGTACTGCCGTGATCAATTCATAAGGCGCTGCATTTTTATTCATGTATCCCGAGGCTCCGGCTTTTAAAACTCTCACAGCATATATATCTTCCGGGTAAATACTGAGAATAAGTACTGGCAGATCTGGTTTGATCAATTTAATTTGTTCCAATGCTTCCAATCCGCTTCTTCCTGGCATATCCAAATCGGATATTACGAGATCAAAGTCATTTAATGTTATTTCTTTAATAAGATTTTCTCCATCGCCTACTTCTGTTATTTCAACAGAAGGATATTCATCTTTCAATATCTGAATAAGGCCTAAACGTACAAAGCTGTGATCATCGGCTAAAATTATACGTTTCATTTTATTTACAGGTTGGTCTGAATTCTTGTTAAGCTCTAAAAGGTAAACTTATTATGATTCTTGTTCCTTTTCCATTTGCGGATTCTAACTTAAATTTCCCATTTAGTGAAAGCACCCTTTCCTTCATTCCTAAAATTCCAAATGATCCTTTATTTTGAATGGATAAGACATCAAATCCAATTCCATCGTCCTCAATAGTAAGAACAATATTACCATCAGTAATAGTCAGTGAAGTTAAAACTTTGCCTGCCTTTGCGTGGCGCATGATATTGGTAAGTGATTCCTGATAAACTCTGAATATACAGGTAGCTGTTTCAGGAGATAATTTTATTTTATTTTCAGTAGTCGTGAATACAACCGGTATGCCCGTAGTTTCAGTAAACTGGCGACCTTGCCATGCCAATGCGTCCAATAAACCCTGGTTATCTAAAATTCCCGGCCTGAGCTCACTTAAAATTTTTCTTACTGATCGATTGCTTACATCCAATAGTCCTATAATATTTTTTAATTTACTTTTTATTGCGCTTGTTTCATCGGGAGTTTTTTTATCAATCCAGGCTATGTCCATTTTTATCGCAGTAAGCTGTTGTCCAAGTTCATCATGTATCTCACGGCCAATTCTTTTTCGTTCCTCCTCCCGTACATTTTGTAAGTGAGCTGTTAGTTGCCGTAATTGATCTGTAGTTTCTTTGATTATTTCCTGGGCTTGTATTCTTTCAGAAAAATCTATTCCTACTCCCATCAGGCATTGCTTTCCTTCATAATCAACCGTAATACCCGTAAAATAATAAGGAATTTTTTCCTTTGTTTTATGAAGGAAATTTGCGACAACGTTATCTTCTCCTGAAATAAAAACATTCTCAATCTTTTTTGACAGCAATTCTTTTTCTTCTTCGTCAAAAAAATCAAGAGGATGCATTTCCCTTATTTCTTCCGAACTATAACCGGAAACCGTTTCCAGGTTTTTATTCCATCTTAAGAACTTTCCATTTTTATCATATAAATAAAACACTCCGGGCAAACTATTAAGGATAGATTCAGAAAGATATTTTTCTTTAAGAATTTCATCATCCATTTTTTTCCTTTCAGTAATATCAGCTACGACGCCGAATATTTGCTTAGGTTTTCCATCGGGGTTTCTCAAAAAAATGGATTCTTTACAATGGAGCCAATGCCACTCTCCGGCCTTATCTTTCATACGAAATTCATGGACGATAATTTCTTTGTCTTTCAGGATGCTATACTTTGGAAAAGTATTTTGAAGATAATACTCCAGGTCGTCAGGATGCATAAGTATAGAAAGCATTTGGTCACCCATTTCTTTAATCTCCTCGTCCGTATAATCAAGATTTCTTTGTATTCCATCATTTACATAAACGTTTTTTTGTTTCTCAATATCGAAGATGTAAACAATATCAGGAGACGAGTTGATAATACTTTCAATAAATATCTTATTTTGATTCAATACCTCCTCTGCTTTCTTGTGCCCTGTAATATCGTGTACCGTGCCAACTAATGTGGTACACTCATCCATATCATTAAAAACAGGAGTTACGGTAACAATACCCGTTTTGCGGCCAGCGGGATATTCAGATATTTCTTCCCATTCCACAGTTTCGTGAGTTTGAATTGCTCTATTATAGTTATTAAGAACAAGGGTTAATGAAGGCTCTGGTATAACTTCATCAATATACTTTCCTATTATTTGTTCCTGTTTTAATCCGGTAACCAAAAGAAATGATCTGTTTACAGATTTAAACCAAAATCGCTGTTCTTTTTCAATAGAAATGAGAAAGATAATATCATTGACAGTGTTATAGATCAGGTCTAATTGCTTTTCATTTGCTCTCAGAACCTCTTCTGCTTTTTTTTGTTCTGTTATATCCCTAAAAAAAATTGATAGTCCTTCGCTTGATGGATAAATATGATTTTCAAACCATTTGTCATAGGGAGGATAATATTCCTGCATGTATACGTACTGCTGATCAGTCATTGCCTTCTCGTATGCTTTATGAAATGGTTGACCTCTTCCCTCGGGAAATTCTGTCCATATATGTTTACCGATGACCTCTTTAGGATCACGGTTAAAAATTTCGCTGGCCCTTTTATTCATGTAAGTGTAGCGCCAATTTGTGTCTAATGCTACGAAGGCATCTGTAATTCTTTCAAAAATTTCATTGACATTCCATGACGATTGGCTCATACAAAGACTTATTTATTACCTCTTACGATAGCATTTGAAACTATCGGGAAAAGCCATTTAAAAGTTAGCCAATAAAATTAATATCTCAATGTTTCTTGATGAAGCAATAAGAAAAATTTTAAAACTATAAAGCGGGAAAAGCTTTTTTTAATTCTTACAAATCAAAAAACGGAAAGGCTTTAGTTCAGCAATACGAATAACGTTGAGGATCTTTTTAGGTTTGGAGGTAATGCGGTTACGATCTACTAATTCGTGAGCTATGCAAAATTGTTGATGTGATTCGGTGTGAAGTAGTATTTCATTTAAAGATTCCACCTCCTGCTCGATTGCTTCTCTGTTTATAAACTGATTTCTCAGCAACACCAGGAGATTACGATTCGGAGTTTCCATCTCTCACTTTTTAATAGCCAGACATTCCTTTATGACTGGGGCAACCACAACTGCTGCCCTTACCAGTACCGGAATAATAATTTTTATTACAACCGGCAACCATCGTACCAACCAGTAACAATAAGAGTGCTATTTTGTTGATTGTTTTCATATATTTCTTTTAGCTCAGGCCTTACGAGACGAAGTACTAAATTAAAACTATTTTACAAGGAAATTAGTATGCCATACGACTAAAAGAGTTAAAAAATAAGCATGAATCAATCTTTTGAGGAAAAAAACCTGAGAAAATCCCGCATACTCGTTGCACCACTTGATTGGGGACTTGGACATGCTACACGATGTATTCCCATTATTCATCATTTATTAAAAGCCGGCGCAGATGTGTGGCTTGCAGGAGAAGGCAACCAGGAAAAACTCTTAGTTGATGAATTTCCGGATCTGCCTTTTTTATCATTAGAAGGTTATAGAATTCGTTATGCCCCATCAGCATTCGGTTTATTAAAAAACATTTTATTCCAGGCCCCTAAAATTTTAAAGGCAATAAAAAATGAAAATAAATGGCTGGTAAAAATGATGAATGAATATCGTTTCAATGCAGTTATTTCTGATAACCGATATGGCTTATACTACAGGAACATTCCCTGTATTTTTATAACTCACCAATTAAAAATAAAAAGCCCGCTGGGAAAATGGACAGAAAGAATTTTACAAAAAAAAAATTATAAATACATTAATCAATTTACTGAATGTTGGATACCGGATGTTGAAGAAAAGAATAGCCTTGCAGGCGAGTTATCACATCCTGAAAAAAAACCTTCAATACCGATTCGCTATATCGGTTGGCTTTCAAGATTAAATATAGGTACTGCAAATATCAATGATGAAACAAAGAATCATTTGCTGATAATTTTATCGGGTCCCGAACCGCAACGAAGCTTGCTTGAAAATAAAATCATTAAAGAGATTGCCAACTATGAAGGAACAGCTACTATAGTGAGGGGCTTACCCGCCACCCAATCTCTTATTCCGTCTACATCTATGATTCGTTTTTATAATCATTTACCTTCGGAAGAGTTGAGTAAAGAGATGCTTCAGGCAGAATATGTAATGTGCCGTAGTGGCTACAGCACCATAATGGATATAATAAAATTAAAAAAGAAAAGTATTTTAATTCCCACGCCAGGTCAGACAGAACAGGAATATCTTGGGGATTATCTTTTGCAAAAACAAATTACCTCTTATATTGATCAAAAAGATTTTTCAATTACGAATAGCTTGCAACAAGCCTCGCAATTTTCTTATAAATTTCCAGAATACAATGATGAACTCCTCCTTGATAAAGCAGTCTTTGACCTTATTGCTTCAATAAACAAAGATTGAAAATTAAGGCTGGGGCAAAGATTCAGACTTTGGAAAATCAAAAAATAAAAAATCTTTTTTAGCCTCTTTAAAAGCAGACCAGTGTTTAGTATCAACACTTACAGCAAATATTCCGCATGTAGGAATATTATCGATCCTTGTATTAGTAAGCAAATTTGCAAAATCAGTAATGCCGGGATTGTGTGAGAAGATGGCTATAGAATCAAATTTATCATCTGTTTTTTGAATCACACTAAAAAAAGTATTTTCTTCAGCAAGATATAGATCTTCAAAAAAGATCAATCGCTTCTTTTTCGCATCATATTCTTTCGCAAAAACAGAAGCTGTCTTCTTTGCCCTTTTCGCAGGGCTTGAAATAAAAGCATCGATCTTAATCTTTTTGTCCCGCAATCTTTTTGCCATCTCTGGTGCATCTTTTTTGCCACGATCATTTAACGGACGATCAATGTCATTAAGCGAAGGGTCGTCCCAGTCACTTTTGGCGTGGCGTACTAGTAAAAGGGTTTTCATTTCTTCAAAGTTTAATAACCTCTTACATTTTTTCCTTCCATGTAATTCATAAAGGCACGATTCACAACTTTGTTTCCACCGGGTGTTGGATAATTGCCCGTGAAGTACCAATCGCCAAGATTATTGGGGCAGGCCTTATGCAGATCTTCTATGTTTTGAAAAATTACATCCACGGGAACGTCAAGACCAGCCGGTGTTATAAGCTGTGCAATCTTGGAAGAGATCTCTTCAGTAGTAAATTGTTTATAAAGTTGTTTCACTACATTCTCGGTATGCAATTGATTTCTTCGCTGCAAGTCCTTGCATTTTTCAAGAAGTTCCTTCATGCATTCCCACTTACCTCTTTCTTTCATTAATTCTACTACTGCATTAAATGCAATGAAATCTCCCATCTTGCTCATATCAATTCCATAGCAATCGGGATAGCGAATTTGCGGGGATGATGAAACAACGATGATCCTTTTTGGTTTTAGCCTGGATAACATTCGAATAATACTTTCTCTGAGTGTAGTTCCTCTTACAATAGAATCATCAATAACAACCAATGTGTCCTGGCCGGGACGTACCGTGCCATAAGTTATATCGTAAACGTGTTGCACCATTTCATTACGATTCACATCTTCAGTAATGAATGTCCGCATCTTTACATCCTTAATAGCTATCTTTTCAATTCGCAACCTTCGGGTCAGCATTTCTGTAAGCTTTTCTTCATCGTAATCTTTTCCCCAGCTAAGTATTCTTTCGATCTTTACCTTGTTTAAATAATTTTCCATGCCTTTCAGCATTCCATAAAACGCTGTTTCAGCTGTATTAGGTATAAAAGAAAAAATGGTGTTCTTCAGATCGTGATCGATAGCATTTAAAACATGCTGACTTAAATTATAACCTAAGGCTTTTCTTTCCTTGTAAATTTTTTCATCACTGCCTCTTGAAAAGTATATTCGTTCAAAACTGCAGGCTCTTCTTTCTCTAGGTTCAAGGACCTGTGCTATTTCCAATTCATTTTTTTCATTTATGATCAACGCCTGCCCCGGCATCAGCTCCTGCACTTCGTTTTCGCCTACATTAAAAGCGGTGCGGATTGCAGCTCTTTCCGAAGCAGCCACTACTACTTCATCATTTACATAATAATAAGAAGGACGGATACCATGTGCATCACGAAAAACAAAACCAATACCATTGCCCGTGAGACCTGCTACATGGAAACCGCCATCCAGCAAAGGCAATGTTTTCTTTAATACCTTTTTTATATCCAACTGTTGCGGTGAGGCCTCATCTTCTTTACATAAAAAAGTGTGCATTAATTCTATCATAGCAGCAAGATCACTAAAGCGGATTGTGTCGCCTGGTTCTTTGCCTATCAATGCAAAAAGTTCTTCCGTATTTACAATATTAAAATTGCCGGCCAATGCAAGATTACGGGCCGGTATTGTATCACGATTGATGAAAGGATGGCAATACTCCAATTTATTTTTTCCTTGTGTTCCATAGCGCAGATGGCCTAACAATAATTCCCCGAGAAAACCAACATGACCCTTCATTAATCCGGGATGATTTTGAATACCAGGATGGTACCTTTCCAGCTCAGAGATCTCTTTTCCTATTTGCTGAAATATATCCGCAATGGCTTGGGGTGCATTGCTACGGATACGGTTCATGAAAGGGTAACCTGGCTCAACATTTAATTTTACAGAAGCTACGCCAGCTCCGTCCTGACCACGGTTATGCTGCTTTTCCATTAACAGGTACAGTTTATTAAGCCCCCACAGCGTTGTTCCATATTGCTGATGATAATATGAGAAGGGTTTTCTTAACCGGATGAATGCAAGGCCGCATTCGTGTTTTATCGGGTCACTCATGAAAGATTTTCTAAAGAAGCCGCAAAGTTATGTTTTTAAAAATCAGGGCAATGAATTATCTGAAGCAAAATGAACCCGTAGTATAAACATAAAATTAGCTCTAAAGTTCGGTGAGATTAGTTGTCAAAGGAAGAGTTATAGTCACGGTGCATCCTGAAGCCGAAAATATCTCTACTTTGCCGTTGAACAATTCGGCTCCGTTAATAATATTATTGAGACCAGTTCCTCTTCTAACAGCAGAAGTATTAAATCCCTTGCCGTTATCAGAAATAATAACGTTTATGGTTTCTGCATCAAGTTGAAAATGAACTTGAATGATTGTTGCCTCTGCATGCCTGATAATATTGTTTATTTGTTCCCTGATAGACCGGAGCAACAT
>Ga0105247_10001442_pt1 | contig 17188 bp, 12 predicted proteins | sample KBSS24metaG_FD_81519 | JGI IMG/M metagenome (GOLD analysis project Ga0105247, IMG submission 81519) | Switchgrass rhizosphere microbial communities from Kellogg Biological Station, Michigan, USA - KBS S2-4 metaG | ecosystem: Host-associated > Plants > Roots > Rhizosphere > Soil | place...
GCATTCGTCTCTCTGGCTCAGCACGTGAGTACGCGTCGTACATCGAGAAGGCCCGGATGTATTCCATTCGCCGCCACGCCGATGATGAAGCGCAGCGAGCCAACGTCGCGATCAACGACAACAAGACCAGCTACAACGTTTCTATGGACCTCGATGGCGATGGCGACCTGGACACACGCACGATCACTCTCCCGGCCGGAATCGAGTTCGACACCGTCGAGACGATCGGTTTCGATTGGCGTGGCCGCACCTGGAACACTGTCGGCGCGCTCACGATGTCCAACGCGCAGGTCTCAATCACACTGAAGAATGGCGTGGATACAGTCTCGGTTGATGTCACCGGTTCAGGCGACGTCACGATCGACAGCAGAGTCTTCGACGACAAGGTACCGAACGTCTCGCTCAAAGTAGGCGATTTAACGGCCGGCACAACTCCGACTCCCGATACGTCGTCAACAACTCCACCGATTGATACGCCTGGTGGCACAGACCCGGTGGGCGGAACAACTCCCGGTACCACTCCGACAGGTGATACCGGCGACACGACTATCACAAACCCGACACCAACGCCGACGCCGACACCAACCGCGACACCAACTCCGACGCCGACACCAACACCAACGGCAACACCGACACCAACGCCAACTCCGTCCACCTGCACCATCACGACCGATAAATCATCAGTAGCTCTGATCCTCAGCGGCACGGCGAGCATCAAGGTCAGCCACAGCTCTTCGACCAGCCTGTCGATTAGCGCAACATCGAGTAAAGCTTCTGAAATCCAGGTGACTCCGAATAATGCTCAAACCGTTGCCGCTGGTGGCTCCACGACGTTCACCGTCAAATCGAAGAAATCAATCGGAACTTATTCAGTAACCTTCAGCTCGAGTTGCGGTTCGAAAACAGTGCCGATCGTAGTCGCGAATCTCTCGCTGTTCTAAAGACCCGGCAAACAGGAAAGCTCCATGAAAATCCGAACTCCCAAAACACAAACAGCAAACGGTGAAGGTGGTTTTACCCTCATCGAAACCTGCATCGCGATGGTCGTGATGATGGTTGGCGCCCTCGCCTGCTCCTCGCTGTTTGTCTTCTCAGTACAGAACAACGTCGGCGGCAGCGAGCGGGCGCTCTCGATGGCCGTGGCCCAGCAACAGTTGGAACAGCTCCGCAGCGTCAATTATGACGACTCGACGCTGAACACCGGCACGACGAGCTTCAGCGTGGCGACCGGTGGACGAACCTACAGCGTGCAACGGGTAGTCGCAAGCGAAACGAATTCCGATAACACGGCGAAAGAGTTGAAGAGAATCACGATCACCGTTACGCCGCAAGAGGCTGGTCCAAACTGGACCCGCACACCCGTTGTGCTCGTCTCCTATCGCTCAACACTCGCCACGGGAAGTTATAAAGTCAGCGATTAACCTCCAATCGTAGTAACAAGGCAAACAACCATGAAGATGCGACGTTCTAATAATCAGGCCGGGTTTTCTCTGCTCGAAGTGCTCATCGCGATGGGCATCACCATCACGATCATGGCCCTGGCCACCACCTTACTCGCCGCCGGCTTCCGCATGCGCTCCCGCGAAGATCGCAAGTCAGATGCAGTCGCCGACGTGCAGCGCGCGCTCAACATCATGACGCGAGAGATCGCCAACGCCGGCTTGAAACTCCCGAGCGGGCTCGCGGCTGTCTCTGCGAACGGCGTCGTGACTAACGACAGCGACAACGAATCGCTGCGCATCGTCTCGAATCTGAATGGTATGCCTGATCCGGCCAATGGTTACTTCGAAGATGGCGACGTTGACGATACTGATGAGGATCTCAAGTTCCTGATGTACGTCGATGCAACTCTCGGCCAGCGCTACATCGTCCGTTACGAAAGAAACGGCACCAATCAAACGACGGTGCTCGCGAACCGCATCGATTCGCTGATCTTTCGTTATTACGACGAGAAAGTTACCTACGACACGACCATCAGAACAGTCAGTGGCAATCAGATTTGCGACATCACAAACGTGAAGAATGCTGCCGGCGATGCGAAAAGCGAAGTATCGCCAGGCGAAGCGAAATTCGTCGTGATCGCTGTGGGCGTGACGCTGCCCGCGGTTGGCACTCCGAACACCACCGGTTATCAACCCGCATCTCAAGTGCAACTCACGTCTGACGTAGTCCTGCGCAACTCAATCGTTTACTGAAGGAGCCTGATACAGCAATGAAACGCGATTCGAAAATGAATACCAACAACCGCGCCGGCGAAAGAGGCGCCGCGCTCGTAACGATGTTGCTGGCGTCTGTGCTCATTCTTGGCGCCGGCGGCGCATTGATCATGACGACGATGATGTCGGCAACCAACTCAGTCGGCTCGACCGCGGAGATGCAGGCTTACTACGTCGCCGAGTCGGGAATGCAGTCAGCGCTGAACGTGCTGCGTGGCAATACGAAACCGTTGCTCGTTGCCAGCGACCGGATGAGTTTTCGCACTGCAATCATTCCGAGCATCTCGAATGGCGGCAATGGCGGCACCGCGCGTTTTGCCGGCTGGCTGCCTTACAACGATCCAACCAGTACGTCGAGCCTCGTGCCTGTGAGTATCGGAGCGATCACCGGCGGCTACCGCGTCACCGTCGAGAACATGGATCCCAACAGTCACATCGTTGAGTTTCAAACTTCGGCAATTATCGATAGCGGTGACGCCGGCAAAACGTATCAAAGGACGTTCAACGCGGGCGGAACCAGCGAAGTGACGATTCGTTACCAGGGTCAGGGAGCAACCACGCTGACTCCCGATCCGAATACTTTCCCGCTGACCCTCGACTCAGCGCTCGGCAGTTTCGTTATCGAAAGACCAGCGAGCAGCACCGCGGACGACGTCGCGATCCCAAAGACGGGTTTCGAAATCACGATCACGCAGTCTCTGCCGTGGGCGGCAACAACAACTCTCGAAGGCACGTTCGAAGGCGATGTCGACACCGCCGCGACAACGGTCAAAGTCACTTTCGATAAAGCTTACGTGAAAGCTGACGGAACCAAGTACGCGCTCAATCTCGACGGCGGTACGAAGGTGTTGAGTCTCAATTACAACGTCTCGCCAACCACCACGAGCATTCCGTCCAAGGTCACTTCCCCCGATCCGAAGCGCTTGTTGCTCAAATCGTACGGCTTTGGACCACAGGGCGCTGAGAAGCGTCTCGAGCTGATGATCAGTAGAGCGAACCTCGAGTTTGAGTCGCCTGCGGGTTTCACGGTAAAGGGTTCTGACGATTGTTCGCCGATCTCATTCGACGCGGGCAGCAGCGGCGCGAAGTGGTATTCAGGTGTGGACCATGCGGGAGTGGAGCCGCAGCGTCCCGCTTTTGCTGTCTCTCAGTGCGACAAAGACACCGTCGATGCGGGTATTTCCAAACACGATACGGTGGTCGATCCGGAGATTGGTATTTTGGGAGACGCCGAAACTACGTCGGGCACGGTCGAGACACCTTCGTTCCTCGACTCAGCCGACAAAGCGCGCGCGTATCTCAGCGGCTTGCAGGACAAGGCAAAGTCGCTTGGTCGTTATTTCAGTGGTAGTACAACCGTCGCCGACTCGACCACTAGCGGCATGTTCACGTTTGTCGATGGCGATTGCACACTCACGAGCGGTTCTGGATTTCTGGTTGTGACTGGCACGTTGACGATGCGCGGCAACACGGATTTCAAAGGCGTCATTCTCGTGCTGGGTACGGGCCAATTGATCCGCAATGGTGGCGGCAATGGCGACATCTTCGGCGGCATCACGATCGCGGCCTTCAATCGCACTTCAGGAGGCTTCACCGCTCCAACGTTCCATACGAACGGCGGCGGCAACTCGACCATCCAATACGACTCATCCGCCCTGAACATGGGCATCGGATCGGGGACCAACGTCTCCGGCATCCGTGAGTTCTAAGAAATAGAACAAGTCAGAATAGAACAAGTCAGGAAGAGGGGCTTGCCCCCGCCGTTGCTTGGATTGGACGAGCGGGGGCAAGCCCCTCTTCCTGACTTGTTCTATTGACGAGTAGCATTAAGAAATGTGTTGCGGAGGCTGTATCACCCATCTTCGACTTCAATCGCGCCTTTTCGAGATCATTCTGAGTAGACACTGCTCTGCCATCGCCGCTTCGAGCCGGATGTTGTAAAGCCCGCCACGAAAAGGCACAAAAGGCGCAAAAGTTTTTCTTGTAAATCCTGCAAATCCTGTCATCCTGTAAAAAACCATGCGCACTCCAATGTTCATCGCCATCGCATTATTAATCACTCTGCAATCCGCGAGCGCCGTCCGACAAAATGGATCGAAAGTCGTCTTAAATGATTGCCAGCTCCGCGGCGCCCAAATCAAAGCGAAGTGCGGCACGTATGAAGTCTACGAAAACCGCGCCACCAAACAGGGCCGCAAGATCTCGCTGAAGATCGTCCTCATTCCTGCAACCGGCGACAAACGCGAACCGGAGCCCCTCGTTTACTTCGCCGGTGGACCAGGCGGGTCAGCGACCGAAGGCGCGGCCGGAATCGCACAGGCATTTCCACAAGTACTCGCCCATCGCGACCTGCTCTTCGTCGATCAGCGCGGCACCGGCGGCTCGCATCCACTCGAGTGCAAGTTTTACGATCCCGCCGATCTGCAAACATATCTCGGTTATTTCTTCCCGCTCGACGATGTTCGCAAGTGCCGAACAGAGCTCGAAACCAATTCAGATCTGAAGCTCTACACGACCACGATCGCTGCCGACGACATGGATGAAGTCCGGGCGGCGCTTGGTTACGAGCGTCTCAATCTCTTCGGTGGCTCTTACGGCACGCGCGCAGCGCTGACTTACCTGAAACGACATCCGCAACACGTGCGCACCGCGATGCTCCAGGGTATCTCGCCGACAGACCACTTCATGCCCAGCGATTTTCCACAGCAGACCGAGCGCGCGCTTCAGGGAGTTCTCTCGGAGTGTCTTGCCGACAAAGCTTGCGGTGAGGCCTTTCCGAATATCAAAGAGGAAACGAAGTCAGTACTCGCACAGTTGATCAAGGGACCAGTCGAAGTTGAGATTCAAAAACCAAACTCAAACGATCGTGTCAAAGTAAAACTCTCTCGCGACCTCGCCGCGGAAGCGATTCGTTACATGCTTTACTCGCCGGTGCCGGCCAGTCGTGTTCCACTCATGCTGCACCTCGCGTCGCAGGGTGATTATGTTCGGTTGGCCTACACCGCAGTTCAATATCGCACGAATCTCGTGTCGGGCGGCAGCAACGGCATGTATCTGTCAGTGACTTGTGCCGAGGACTTGCCGTGGATAAAACCCGGCGAGGGTGAGCGAATGGCGGAGAACACGTTTCTCGGTGATTACCGTCTGCGCCAGCAACGTGAAGCCTGCACGCTCTGGCCGCGCGCGGAGATCGAGCGTGATTACGCGCAGCCCGTTAAATCAGACGTACCGGTTTTGATTTTGACTGGTGAATGGGATCCCGTAACGCCGCCAGCGAATGGTGAGCGCGCGGCGAAGACTTTGACGAACAGTCTTCACATCGTCGTGCCGAGCGGCGCACACGGTCTCGACGGCCTCGAAGGCATGGACTGCATCGATAACCTGATCGTGGAATTTATCGAACGCGGAACAACCAAAGGTCTCGACACCTCGTGCGTGAAGACCGTTCATCGAAAGGGATTTGCGCTGAAGTTTCAATAACAAAAATATAGGTCCTATGTCGTATAGGACCTATATTAGGTTTTGTTTGTTAGTTCAAAAGCTGCAGCCCGAGGATCTGTTGGAGGATCGTACCGAGAATGCTGTAGCCTCCGTTCGAGTAGCGGCCGTATTGTGAGCGGCTGTAGTAACCGTCCTCATAGCCACGCCTGAAACCTTCACGGAAGTAATACTGATACTCGTTCAGATCGACGTAGTAGGCGTCGTAGCCGTAGCTCGCATCCTGGTAGCCATAAGCCTCTTCAGGACTGAAGCGATAGCCATCCTGGCGGTCGGCCTGCCCGGCGTAGAAGCCTTCTTCATAACCATCGTTGACCGCGCGCTGCAACTGCTCTGCGCCGTAACGACTGGTCTCGTAGTAGCTGCCGCCTCTGTTATAGCGATAGTTGTACGGACCGTAGTCGTTGTAACGCCACTGCTGCAAGCGCAACTGATCGCGACGCAGTTGATCGTAGTAGCGTTGCTGGTAACGCAACTGGTTCAAACGTCGCTGCTGCTCGAGCAGACGCTGGCGCTGGTACAGGAAGCCCTGGCGTCGCTGCCAGTCCTGGTTATAGCGTTGGGCGCGCTGTTCCTGTTCCTGCCGCCAGTTGCGCTGGCGCCAGTTGTTGTCGTTGTTGCGATTGTCATCGCGACGGCCGTTCCAGTCTCGATTACGATCATCACGATTTTGATCGCGATTACGATCACGCTGCCATTGCTCACGACGTTGCTGTTCGAGTTGTTGCTGCTGTTGCTGCTGCTGGCGCTGTTGCTGCCAACGCTGATCCCGCTCCTGCGACTGCCGGATTTGTTCCTGCCGCTGTTGCTGCCAGCGATCTTCGCGTTCGCGAGATTGCTGGATCTGCTGTTGTCGCTGTTGCTCGTTACGTTGCTGTTGCTGCTGCTGGCGCTGTTGCTCCCAACGCTGCTGCCGCTCCTGGCTGTTTTGCTGTTGCTGTTGGCGTTGCTGTTCCCAGCGCTGCTGTCGTTCCTGGTTGTTCTGCTGTTGTTGTGTTTGTTGTGTTTGCTGTTCCTGACGACGGCTCTGTCGTTCTTGCTGTCGTTGTTCGCGTGCAGCCTGATTTTCCTGGCTTCGCTCCTCACCACGACCCCGTCGTCCCTGCGCATTGGCGACGTCGCCTGCTCCTAACACGAGCGTGCTAATCGCCAGACTTAAACCGATTTGTTTTAAATAGTTCACCTTTGATTTTCCTTTCAGTCCGACGGGAGAGAGGTCGACTCCGGCGTACTTTGCAACAGCCATTCCATTAAGAAATTCGGCTGGAATACGGTGCATCTATGTAGGTTTACGTGACGATATCACGCAGGAGTCAACCATATGGGATAGGATTTTGGGCCACCCATTAACGCGGATATACGCGGATCCGGGTCTGGCATGGTGGTTGCGGAAAATCCCCTGAAAATGACTTTTGAGGGGGGCTTGTATGAAGCAAATAAAAGTGTGGCCACACCTCACGATCGTGGCGGTGGTGTGTGCTGTCCTGGCGGGAACGGGCGTGGCGCTGTGGATGAAGCACGAACAAACCGCATCGGCTGCGGCAATACCAAATGCAGCGCGTATTCAACGTGTTGAGGGTGAGGTAGCGCTCAACAACGGCGAAGCCGCCAACACCCAAACCGAAGATTGGATTCGTGCAACTGAGAACCAACCGGTATCGGTCGGCGATCGCATCTACACGCGCGACAACTCGCGTACGAGTTTGGCTTTTACCGGGCGCAACTTCGCGCGGCTCAATCCAAACACGTCGCTTGACTTGCTCGCACTCGACGACCGTCGCACGCAGCTCGCGTTGCGTGACGGCTCGGCCGTGTTCGACGTCGGCTATCTAAACTCCGGCGATCTATTCGAAGTCGCGACGCCGTACGGCGCAGTCGACTTTCAGCAACCTGGACTCTACAACGTCGGCATCGACAATGGTCAGGTGCTGGTCTCAGTGCTGAGTGGTCTCGCGCAGGTCGTCGGACTCGGCGGCAGCGGGCAGATCAGTAAAGGTGAGTTGCTTACACTCGTTGGATCAACCGCCGCCAATGCGGTTCTTTCGCAGCTCGACGGCCGTGATGCCGGTTACCTGGTGAACGATTACTACTCTTACCAGTATCCGCAGTATTACGACGGCCGCTATCGCGACTACAACGCTTATCTAAACGATCCATATTACTTCGATCCTTATCGTCGCAATGTCAGTTACCAGTATGCGAACTCATACATTCCCGGCCTCTATGATCTCGATTACTACGGCGACTGGCGGAATCTCGACGGCTACGGCTATGCATGGTCGCCGCGCGTCGATAATGGCTGGATGCCGTATCAAACAGGTTACTGGTACACGGATTACCCGTATGGTCCAACATGGGTTTCGAGCGAGCCGTGGGGCTACGCGCCTTATCACTACGGACGCTGGGCCTTTGTCGGTGATCGCTGGTACTGGGTGCCGGACCGTATGAATGTCGAGCCGGTCTATTCGCCCGCACTCGTCGCGTGGGTTCCGTTCGACCAGAACCAGATCGGCTGGGTGCCGCTTGGTCCAGGCGACACGTACGTGCCGCACTATTACTACAACAACAACTGGGATCCGTATTACTCGACTCGTGACAATCTGTACCAGCGCGGTGTGAATCTCAACGTGCCGGGTGCGGTTACAGTCGTGAGCTTCGACGATTTCACGCGTGATGTCGATTGGAGGCGAGCGCGGAAGGCCGATCGAAACATGCTCGCGTCAGTGAATCCGGTTCTGGATCCGTTGCTGCTGACGCCTTTGCGGAACGCAGTGGTGCACTCAGCATGGGGTCGCGGGAAGATCGATATTCCGCCGGGAATCGCGAAGAAGCTGAACGACACGACAGTCGTCACGAGCACGACTCCGGTCTCACCGAAGTTCCGGCCCGACCTCGCGAACCGGATGCGCGTGAAGAATGCGCCCGATCATGCGAAGGGACAGAAGTTCCAGGTGCGTGATGAGCGACAGGGACGCGGTGGACCACCACAACAATCAGCGCAAGCGCCGCAAGCACCGGCTCCGGTGCAACAGCAGCGACCGCAGGTTGAGCCGAGAGGTCGCGGTCAGGAAAAACGTCAGGAACAACGTGAAGCACGTCGCGTTGAGCCGTCGCAGCCAAGACAGGAACGCCCGCAACCACCGCAGCAGCAACAACCACGCGGTCAACAGAAGCAGGCTGAGCGCCGGGCCAGTGCGCCTCAGGCGGAACGTCCCGGGCCACCTGTGAGACAACAACAGCCACGAGGCGAGCGTGTAGCAGCACCGGCGCGACCAGCGCCACGTGCCGAACGACCAGCGCCGGCGCCGCGGGCTCAACCGCAGCCGCAGCCGCAGCCAAAACACGAACGTCCACCGCAGGCGCAACAAAAGCAGGCGCAACCGCAACCGCAAGAGAAACAAAAGGGCGGTCCACCTGCTTCACCGGGAGGCGGAAAGGGCAAAGGCAAGAAACCATAAACCGCAGCCACGCATAATGAATAAGTCAGGAAGAAGGCTTGCCCCCGCTGTTGTCTGGATTGGACAAGCGGGGGCAAGCTCCTCTTCCTGACTTAGCCGCGGCTAAAACTCTTCCCACCCAACACTCACCTGTGTAGAATACCGCCCCTGACAATCTCAAAGAAAAGGAAGTTCCTCCAATGCAACCCAGCAGACGTGCATTCCTCGGTCAGGTGGGCGCCGCCACCCTCGCAGCAACCGTCATCGCTCCCGAAGTTCAAGCAGCCAGCGGCTCGAATCAACGCGCTAACGAGTGCGCGAAGCTTCGTCGCGACGCCGCGATGGCCGGACTGCAAGCGACCACACCAAACCTGCAACATCCAAACAACCAGGACGAAAACATCTACCCGAACAAAATCGGCAACTACTCAAAAGGCCTCCCGCATAACAACGACGGCACTGTCGTGCTCAGCGCTTACAACGCTCTCGTGAACGCGATAAACAGTGGCCGTCCGGCAGACTTCGACGCGATTCCACTCGGCGGCACGCGAGGCCTGACCAACCCTCAATCCGGTCTCGCTTTCGATATGCAAGGCCCTGACGCGCATGCACTCGTGCAACCACCTGCGCCAGCTTTTGCGAGTCGTGAACAAGCCGCTGAGATCTCGGAAAATTACTGGATGGCGCTGCTACGCGACGTTCCGTATTCGCAGTACTCAACAAATCCGATCGCAAACGCGGCCGCTGCTGACCTGACGTTGTACGGTTCGGATTTCAAAGGCCCGAAGACTGGCGGCGCAGTAACAACTGCGACTCTGTTTCGCGGCCTCACGCCGGGCGATCGGGTTGGACCACAGCTCTCTCAATTCTTTTACCAGGACTGCAACTTCGGCGCGAACAAGATCGAGCAGAAGATCACGACCACGGTTCCAGGCGTCGACTACATGACTGACTTCAACACCTGGCTCGCAGTCCAGCGCGGCATCGCGCAAGGTCCTGACGCATTCGATCCAGTGCCGCGTTACATGCGCAACGGCCGCGACATCGGACAGTGGGTACACATCGACGTTTTGTTCCAGGCGTACTTCCATGCGTTCCTCATTCTCGCGGGGGCGGGCGCGCCGTTTGACGACGGTAATCCCTACAACAACAATCCGAATCAGATCGGCTTCGGCACGTTTGGTGGACCACACATCGCGACGCTCTTGTGCGAAGTTTCAACTCGGGCGTTGAAAGCCGTGTGGTTTCAGAAGTGGTTTGTGCATCGACGCCTGCGACCGGAAGTGATGGCGGAGCGAGTTGACCGGACGCTTTTCGCAGGCGCCGGTTATCCGGTGCATGCCGAGATACTCAATTCTTTCAACGACTCGAATCGTCTGAAGGGCTTCATGCCGGCCGGCAGCGCGCTCCTGCCGATGGCGTTTCCGGAAGGCTCGCCGACACATCCAGCCTACGGCGCCGGACACGCGACCGTCGCTGGCGCGTGCGTTACGATTCTGAAGGCGTGGTTCAAGGAAACGACGCGCCTCGTCGACATCGGTCTCGACCCGGTGCAACCCACAGACGACGGCTTGTCTCTCGTTCCTTACGGTGGTTCGGACGCGGGCGACATCACTGTCGGTGGTGAGCTAAACAAGATCGCGGCAAACGTCGCGCTCGGAAGAAACGCAGCCGGCGTGCACTGGCGCTCGGACGCGACTGAGTCAATGAAACTCGGTGAGGCAATCGCGATTGGAATACTGAAAGATCAGCGAGCCTGCTACAACGAAGTCTTCAACGGCTTCAGTCTGACCAAATTCGACGGCACAACAATCACAGTCTAATCCGTGTTACCGGATTTCGACGATGGCGAGGCCACCCGGTGGAATTTGCAGGGTGGCCTTTCCATTTTCAATCTTCAAAACCGATTCGCTGATCCACTCGCTGGCAGTCTTCATCTGCGGTAAAGAGATCGTCGCGGCCACGTAAGCACTCCGATCGACCTGCGCCATTCCCTGCTGTGGCTTGAACACGCCGTTGTTGTTCAGCAACGTCACCACCCAACCATTCGCCGTTCGATTGATCAGATACTCAACATCACCTGTAACTTTCACCGGCACAGCATCAGCAAAAACGTGCGCGAGCGTGTGCGCAGCGAACGGCGTCAGACGCTCGTCTTCACCGAGCAGATCAGGCACTGCGACAAACACGACGCTTCCCTTCCCGACTTTATTCACCGTCACGATCGGGTCACCACTCGGCACAGTCATCAGCGCCGTCGCACTCTTGAGCTCGACTTTCTCATACCTGAATATCTGACCTTTTAGATCCTGCGGCTCCTCATTCGGCGCGAGACAAACAGCGTTATGAGCCTCGCCTGTGTCGTTCATCAGTCGCACACCCAGAAACTGCTCAGGCAGCTTCTTGATCTGCGCCGCATTGAGCACGACAGTGCCGCCGTTTCGCACATACTCATTCAACCTTGCGATCCACTCGTTCGACCACTCAATTCGCCCACCAACAACAACCGCGCGATACGACGGTAAGAGCGTTTGCACTTTCGATCTCGAACCCTGAACGTCAGCCGCGGTCAGCACGTCGAATATGTCACCAAAAACACCCGCCACAAACGGCTGCCTGTCTGCCATCGCGGGCTCACCTTCAACCACGAGCCCCGGATAGTAAGCCACCCCAAACAACTCCCTCAGCGCCCTGTCACCACGATCAATCTGCGACACTTCAAACGGCCATTGCGGGTAATCCGTCATCTCAAACCCGTGCGCCGGATCGAGTAGAAATGCGACCGGCGTGTACGGCGTGCCGCGTTCCGGATGCTTCTCGACGAAACGCATAAACTCGTCCGTGATACGACCGAGCGGATTGAGCTCGAACGGATGTTCGCCCGGCCCCGGCTTGAAGAACTGGTCCTGCCCCTGTTCGAGATAGATCGCCGAAGCGCCCGCCATGTAGTAGAGGTAATAACTCTTGCGATACCACGAGAGCGACGGTCCCATCGTTGGACCATAGCGTGAGTGGTAAAAGAAATCCGGGCCGGCGAAGTTTTGCTGCTTCGTGAAAGTCGTCGCGGTGTCGCCGAAGTTTGGCGCGTGGTAATAAAGAAACGCGCCGCCAAACTGGCGCGCTGCGCCACGCGTGAAAGCGATGCGCATTCCCGTCATCGGCATCACCGCGGCGGTTTCCATGCCGATCAGATTCACTCCCCACTGCGATAGTGCGTGCGCAAACGAAATGCTCGACGTTGACTGCGCCGGAATCAGCTTGTCCCACAGCGGACCAGTCTCAGTTTGGAACGTCTCGCGCCACTTTCGCGCGAGTGCGTTCGAGTAAAACTGCCGGTGCGCTTCCAGCAATTCACGGCGCGACATCGACGGCGTGATCTTCAACTCCGCTGGTGCGAAGTCCCACACGTAACCGACACTCTCGCCCGAAATTAAACCAAGAAATTGATCTCTCAACTCCCCTGTCAGTAATTGCCACGCCGCCGCGTCGAGCTTCGCTGCGCCGTAATTGATGAGGATCGCAAACGGAACCTTCGTCTCGCGCAAGTAACGCAGAAACGGACTGCCTTCTTTTAAGTACTCAGGCAGGTTGTTGATGTAAATAACCGGGACGACGAGCTTCGATTGAAACAACGGCACATCAGGCGCGCCTTTGTATTTCGCGATAAACTCTTCGATCGGCTCCGCATTGAACGGAAACAGCGGACGCTGTTCTGCTGGTTTGTCGAGCAGCGGCCAGAACTCCTTCGCGATGTTCCACGGCATCAGGAAATCGCGCCCGGCAAGCTTTGGCCGTACCCACGCTTCCGGCACGCGCGTCACTTCTTCGCTTCGCAGCAACGATTGCAGCGGCTTGCGGGTTGTGGACCAAGTGCGCAGGTAACGCATCGCGGCAAAGTCAGGCTTTTGTCGACCTGATGGCTTGAACGCCGGATCATTCGTGAGCAGAAAACAGTCGATATGCCTTCGCGCCTCTGCGGCTTTATCAATGACGAGCGACACGCGCACCGGCCCTTTTTTCAACGTCGCACTTGCACCGTCCCACGCGAAGGCCCAGCTCCAGTACATGCTGACTTCATCGTGCGGATCGATCACGTCTTTCGCGCCGAACTCGTGACGAAACACTTCAGCGCCATCCTGCGCGATCGTGACTGTGAAGTTTTCTGTTCGCCTCGCCCAGTCAGCGTAACGAACCCAAAACACATAAGACCCGCCACGTGGAATCTCGAGATCCTGATACAAAGTGGCGCGCGTCTCATCCGCGCTTGCAGCCGCGGAGTTCCATTCACTCTCACCACCCTGCGTCCACTCCGCTGAAACTCCGGGCCCATTGATTCTCCAGCCCGGCGCTTTTTCACGCGACAGATTCATGTACGACGGATTGAGCAGCGGCTCACCGAGCTTGCCGGTGGTGAACCCGCGCATGTTCTCCGCTTCGTACCAGAGATACTCCGGCGGCGTGTTGGTTTGGGAATAAAGAGTCGCGGCGGAAAGTAGAACAAACAGAACTATCCACAGATTACGCAGATATTTGTGCGATCTGTGTAATCTGTGGATCAAGTTTAGCCAAGCGATTCGAGACACTCGCTGAGTGTTCGCTGGCGGCAAGTGAACATCGGCGTGTCGCGCAGCGTGTAGGAGCTGGCTTTCGTTTCGCGAAGCTCCTGGACCAGGTCGAGAAAGTCTGACGGGTAGTCGGTTTCAAACGCGACGACAAATTCCTGATCGTCGAGGCCAAAGGAATAGGTGGTGTGTAGTTTTACCGAGCGATACTTCATGCCGATGCGAATGTGCTCGTCCATCATCTCCTGGCGCTGCTCCGGGGGCTTTGAATACCATTCGCGAGTTTTCACGAATGGATAAACGAAGAGATACTGCGATTTGCCGGGAATGATATGCAGTCGATCTTCAACATGCTCGGGATTATCTTTGTCGATATACATCGAGCGCTTCGTCATCGAAAGGAACGACTGCGACGGCTCGATGTATTTGGCCATCTCGGTTTTGTTGAGCTGCGAGGTCATCTGCTGAATCGGATCGAGCTCGTAGCCGATGCGCCAGATCATGAAGTCGACATTCGTACGAAGTCCGATAGTTGAATAAGAATGAATCAGCAACGAGGACCGAAACTCATCGACAGTCTTAACAAACCCGTCACGACAGCGCTGCTTGTCGCCTTCGCTGAGCAGGCGCCAGTCTGGACGCGCTTTATAGAACGTGAAGTTAACAAACTGTCGGGGAAGCTTGGCTTTTTCAACTTCGACCTCGGCGTGGGCGGGGGCGAGTCGAAGCGAGCCGCGTGCGGCATTACCTGGATCCTTATCGCTACTCATTGTTTTTACCTCAGGTCTGGATTACAGATGATTAACCTTGGAAGAATCAGCGATGCAAAGTTATTCTGCCCAGTCTCAGGGCCGAATGCAACCACGGGTCAAGTTTTCCGGAAGAAATTCGGAGGCTTCCCCGTCAAACGTGACGAAGGTAAACAAACATGACCGTTGAAACAACGCGCCGCTCATTTCTCAAGTTCCTGCCACTCGCCGCCGTCTTTGCCTCGATCGGCGGCGCTGCATTTCGTTTTCTGCGGCCTAAACTTTCTGCCGCGACTGATGCCTGGCTCGACGTCGCCTCTGTCTCAGAGTTGACTGGTCCACAGCCTGTCAGCCGTAAGATCGTTGCCGAGCAGATCACAGGCTGGGCCATCACGACTGAAGAGCACAACGTCTTTGTGCTGCCCGCGAAGAACAATCAGGTTGTGTCGGCAATCTGCCCGCACGAAGGCTGCGAAGTCGCGTGGGAACAAAACACGAATCGCTTTTCGTGCCCGTGTCACGAGAGCTACTTCGCCGCCGACGGCTCGCGTATCAGTGGTCCAGCGCGGCGCGGTCTCGACGCGTTGCCGGCGCGCGTCCAGGACGGAAAACTGCAAGTGCAATACATCTCGAAAGAACAGGCAACCCGCGCATGAGAAGCCCCGACGACATTCGCTCGTGGTTACAGACGACGACCGGTGCTGTTGTTGTGCTCCTTGCGGTTCAGTTTCTGACTGGAGTCCTGCTGGCGTTTTATTACGTGCCGTCTGTCGATCATGCTTACACGACTGTGTCGTACATCGAGAAAGTGGTGTCGTCAGGCTCGTGGGTTCGCTCGCTACATCACTACGGCTCACAGTGGCTCTCAGTTTTTGTTTTCATTCACGTGATCCGGCTGTTTTGGGACGGTGCTTACGCGTCGAAGAGAATTCAGTGGATCGCTGCGATTTTGCTGCTCGGCCTCGTGATGGCAGCGGGCGGCACAGGTTATTCATTGCCGTGGGACGCGCGCGCGTTTTTCAGTACGCGGGTGGCTGAAGGATTGATGGCTGGGCTTCCGTTCGCGGGCGGAATGGCGCGTCTCTGGTTACTCGGCAGCAGCGAGATCTCGCCGGTGACGCTCTCGCGTTTCTTCGCGCTGCATGTGCTCGTGATACCGGCGCTGATCGGCGCCGTTGTCGTATGGCGACTCTTCCGTTCACAAATGGCGGAGTTTTTTGGACCGCGCGATGCCATCGTTGGCACGCTTGTGTTTCTCGCGCTGGCGCTTTGGGCGTTGAAGCATCCGGCGCCGCTTGGCCCACCAGTCGCAGAAGCCGGCGCAGATTATCTGCCGCGACCGGGCGCGCAGTTTCTGTGGTTGTATCAATCGTTGAAATACATTCCGGGCGGGCTCGGATCGATTGTGGGCGTGGTCCTGCCGGGGATCGTGCTCGCAGTTCTCATTGCACTGCCGTGGCTCAAACGGCAGAGGTTGATTGCGGGTTCGTTGCTCGGTCTTGGTGTTGTTCTCGTTGTGGTCATGACGACGGCTTCGTATCTCAGTGACCGTCGTGATCCTCGCACGGCGCAACAGTTCGCGCGACAAACCGCAGCAGAGGAAGCATGGCGGCATCAGCCGTTCAATCCTGCCACGATTACACTCACCGCAGCGACGACTCCGGCGTCCGGCGGTGCGCCAGTCTTGTACACGAAGTTCTGCGCCAGTTGTCACGGTACGCAAGGCCAGGGCGCACAACAGGGGCCACTAAAGTTTCCGCCTTTGCTTGATGTCCCGTCGAAGCCGCGTCGCAGTGTCGACGACATCGTCGCCTTGCTGAAAGACCCGACAGCTTATGGTCTTCAGCCGCCGATGCGGTCGTTTTCAACCAAGCTCACTGAAGAGCAGATGCGAGAGATTGCTGAGTGGATTGTGAAGTTGAAGAGGTGACCGTTATACTTTTGCGCCCCCTGTAGAAACAACTCAATTCGGAGAACTGTCTGATGAAACTAATTTCGCTTGCTCTACTGTGTGTCGCCATCGCACTGGTCGTTTCCGCTTGCACTGAAACGGCCCCGTCCGCCAACACGAACACCTCGCGCACGGCTGCTTCGCCCGCGGCTCCGGCTGCGACCGCGACACCCGATCCACTCGCCGGCGCCCAGGCCAACTTCACCAAGAACTGCGAACCATGCCACGGCCCAAACGGCGAAGGCGGACTCGTCAAAGTCGAAAACAAGCAGATCAAAGTTCCGTCTTTGAAGTCAGACCACGCCATCAAGCACACCGACGATCAAATCGCCAAGATGATCACGAATGGCGAAGAAGCGATGCCTGCTTTTAAAGACAAGATGTCGGCACAAGAGATCGCCAACATGGTGAAGTTCGTCCGCGCCCACTTCCAGGGCAAATAAAGCCACAAAAAGGCACAAAAAGCACAAAAGAGATCGGTGAGATGCTTTTGTGCTTTTGTGCCTCTTTGTGGCAACATCTTTCGCGTGCACCCGTAGCTCAGTTGGATAGAGCGTCTGACTTCGGATCAGAAGGTCGCAGGTTCGAGCCCTGCTGGGTGCACCAGCAATATCAACGACTTGCGGCAGGCTGTTCGGTCTGCCGCTTTTCGTGGAGTGAACCCCTAGATTGAGACACTCGAAATAGGCACACTTAGCAGAGAAAGGAGCTGCAAGTGGCCAAGAAACGAGTGGGACGGTATTCAAACGAGTTCCGGCGGATGTGCGTCGAGCGC
>Ga0105247_10001446_pt1 | contig 17157 bp, 11 predicted proteins | sample KBSS24metaG_FD_81519 | JGI IMG/M metagenome (GOLD analysis project Ga0105247, IMG submission 81519) | Switchgrass rhizosphere microbial communities from Kellogg Biological Station, Michigan, USA - KBS S2-4 metaG | ecosystem: Host-associated > Plants > Roots > Rhizosphere > Soil | place...
ACTTCGGCGCGCCGCGGATGGGGCCGCCCGGCGCGGGGATGAGCGCGTTCCTCGCGACGTGGATCGGCCTCTTCATCATGATCGCCTACGCGCGGCGCCTCCCCGATCGGCTCGAGGCGTTCCACAAGGGTCACCTGTCGAAGGCGCTCACGTGGAGCATCCTGCGCCTGTCCATCCCGGCGGCGTTCGCGACCGTGATCCTGATGGTCGGCTTCGGCCTCTTCTCGTCGATCGTCGGGCGGCTCGACGCGGCCGACGCGGCGAGCGGCGCGGCCGGCGAGGCGGTGAACGGCGCGGCGACGACCGACATCGTCGCGATCCTGAAGCTGACGTTCACGGCGTGCATCGCCTTCGGCACGGCCACCGCCACGCTCGTGAGCCAGTCGCTCGGCGCGCGGCGCCCCGACGACGCCGCGAGCTTCGGGTGGGCGAGCGTCCGCCTCGGGCTCGTCGTGTTCGGCCTCGTGGGCCTCGCCGAGGGCGTCCTCTTCACGCCGCAGATCGTCCGGTTCATCAGCCACTCGCCCGCGGTGCAGGACGCGGCGATGGCGCCGATGCGGATGATGGGCGTGATCACGCCGGTCATCTCGATCGCGATGATCCTGAGCGAGGCGCTGTTCGGCGCGGGGAACACCAAGTTCGTGGCGATCGCGCAGGCGATCCTCGTGTTCGGCGGCCTCGTCCCGCTCGCGTACGCGCTCGGCGTCGGCGCGGGCTACGGCCTCGTCGGCATCTGGTCTTCGGCGTGCGTCTACGCGACGCTCGCGGCGATCACGATGAGCCTCAAATTCCGCCAGGGGAAGTGGAAGGAAATCCGGCTGTAGCAGCGCGCGCGCCGGCGCTCGTCTTCGCTCGCTGAACGCGCGCTGCATCGCCGCGAGCGCGCGCCGCCGTGTTCGGCGCCGCGACAGCGCGCCTTTCGAGATAACGTGGTGGGGCTCGGAGGCGAACCATGACGATGAGACCTTTCTTGATCCGTGCCTCGATCCGCGCAGCGCTCGGCGGGATCGTCCCGCTCTTGCTCCTCGCGCCGGCCCCTGCCCAGGCTCACTTCAAGCTGTCGACCCCGGCCGACGAGCTCCAGACCGACGTCAACGGCGACCCGCCCGGCGGCTCGCAGAAGGTGAACCCGTGCGGCGTCGGGACGCCGTCCGGGATGATCAATCGGGTGGTCGCCGGGGGCACGCTCCACGTCAAGCTCACCGAGACGGTCCCCCACGGCGGTCACTACCGCATCGCGCTCGTCCCGAAATACAACCCGACCACCACCGACATCCCGGAGCCGAAGGTGACTCCGGACTCGGGGGCGTGCGACTCCGCCGAGATCGAGTCGCCGGTGAAGGCGCCAGTCATCGCGGACAACTTGTTCCCGCACACGCAGGCCGAGGCCGTCGCCGGCAAGGTGTGGGAGACCGACGTGCAGATGCCGCAGCAGACCGGCCAGGCGACGCTCCAGATCATCGAGTTCATGACGCCGCACACGCCGGGGTGCTTCTACCATCACTGCGCGCAGCTCGAGATCGTCTCGTCCGACGCGGGCATCGGCGACGGAGGCGTGGTCGTCATCGGCCCCGACGGCGGCGACGACGCCGACGACGGAGGAACGGGCGGCGGATCCGGCGATGGTGGCACCGGCGGCGGATCGGGCGACGGAGGCGCGGCCGGCGACGACGCGGGCAACGGCGGGGCGCCCGGCGGCGGCGGCGACAGCGGCGGATGCAGCGTCGCCGCCGACGCGACGCCGAGCCTCCTCACGATGATGATCGGCCTGGTGGCGACGGGGTCCTTGCTGCGCCGCCGCGGGCGCCGCCCCTGACGGAGGCGATCAGCCGCCGTCTTTTCCGCCGGCGCGCATCGCCTTCAGCAGCTCTTCTTCGCTGTCCGGATCGGGGGCCGGCGCGGGCGCCTTCGCCGCGCCGGCGTCACCCCCGCCCTGCTCCATCATCTTCAAGAGCGCGGCCTCGTCCACGTCGCCGTTGGCGCCCGGATCGGAGCCCGCACCGTTCGCGCCCGCGCCCGCGTCGCCGCGCATCATCTGGAGGAGCGCCCGATCGTCCTCGTCGCCCTCGGCGCCGGCGTCGGGCGCGGCCTTCGGCTGCTCGACGGTGGCCGAGGGCGGCGCCTCGCCGTTCGGCCAGCGCGCCTTGTCCTCCGCCGAGCACGGCTTCGGGTTCAAGCTGTCTTCCTGCACGCACTCGAGCTTCCACGCCTGCCGAGGCGGCGCGCCGAGCGCGAGCTCCTTGTCGCGCGCCCTCTGGATGTCCGACAGGATGAGGACGTCGCTGATCTTGGGGATATAGCTCACGAGGAGGAGCGCTATCCCCAAGATCGCCGCGAACGGGACGACGACGCGGTACAGGCTGACGACGGGCCGATTGAACCGGAAGCTCGAGATGAACAGGTTCAGCCCGAGCGGCGGGCAGCAGAACGCGAGCTCGAGGTTCAAGATGAAGATGATGGCCGCGTGGAACGGGCCGAGGCCGAAGTGCGCGGCGAACGGGAGGACGAGCGGCACCGCCACCAGGATGGCGCTGAAGCCGTCCATCACCATCCCGAGGACGAGGAGGAACACGTTCATGATCAGGAGGAACTGCCACGCCTTGTCGAGCCCGAGCTTCAACATGAACTCGAGGACCTTGGCCGGGATGTTCTCCTGGATGACGTAGTTCATCAGCGCGTTCGCCATCGCGAGGATCAAGATGACGGCGCCCGCGAGCGCCATCGACGCCTTGGCGACGCGCGCGATGTCCTTCTTGAAGGACAGGTCGCGGTAGATGAAGCACTCGATGCAGAGCGTGTAGAGCGCGACCAACCCGGCGCACTCGTCGATCTGCGTGAGCCCGGTCGTGAGCCCGACGACGAGGAGCAGCGGGATCCCGAGCTCCCATTTCAGATCCCAGATCGCGCTCGCCCCCTCCTCGAGCGACACGGTGCGCCGCGGGATGCCCTCCTTGATCCCGGTGTACGCGGCGTATCCCGCGAGCATCACGAGGACGAGCATCCCCGGCGCGAGCACCGCCTTGAACGCGAGCGTGAAGTCGACCCCCGCGACCAGCGAGTACACGAGGAGCGGCAGCGAGTACGGCAGGAGGAGCCCCACCGATCCGCCGGTCGTCACGACGCCCAGCGAGAACCGGTCCGAATATCCCTCTTTGCGGAGCGCGGGATACAGGAGCCCGCCGATCGCGATGATCGTGACGCCGCTCCCGCCGGTGAAGAGCGTGAACACCGCGCTCGCGACGATGCACACGATCGCGAGCCCGCCCGGCATCCAGCCGAACGCGGCGGTGGACGCGCGCACGAGGCGCTCCGGCGTCTTCGACTCCGCGAGCAGATATCCGACGAACGTGAAGAGCGGGATCGTGGCGAGGATCGGCGACTCGCTGAACCGCTCGTCGAGCACCGTCGGCGCGATGTACCTTAGGTGGTGGTACGACGCGTCGTGGTGGAGGAGCCACGCGATCTCGCTCGACCCGCCCATGATGGCGAAGAGCGGCGTACCGAGCAGCGCGAGGGCGATGACGATCGCCGGGACGACGCCGCCCGCGATCAGCGCGAGGACGACGATCGCCCCGACGGCGGCGAGCCCGTACGCCGTGGCGCGCGACGGCGTCTCCGGCGGCGCGCCGCCCGAAGGTCCGCCCGGCGACGCCCCTTCGCCCTCGCCCGGAGCTTTCGCGCTCGACGCGTCGACGGCGCTCAACGCGCCACCGCCTTCTCGTCCGCCGCGGCGGCGCCCTCGTGCGCCCGCTCGACGTCCTCGTCGCCGTGCGCCGCGTCGGGATCGACGCGCACCTGCCCGCTGATCGCGAGGAGCGCGCGGAGGACGAAGCGGAGCGCGATCATCAGCAGGCCGAACGGGAAGACGAAGTTCAGGTCCTTCACGAGGCAGCCGGGGACGTTCTCGGCGCTCCCCGGGATGCTGATGATCGGGAGGTGCGTCTGGTCCGGCGCGTCGTCGCTCATCATCAGCGACGAGACCGCCTGCGGATCGTAGTGGGCCTCCCAGCCGCCGCCCCGCATCCACGCGTTCCACTCCGGAGCGCGCAGGTATTTGTCGTATTTCGCGCCGGCGACGACGCGCGGGAAGCTCCGGAGGTCGAGCGAGAGCTGCCGCCCGGCGAGGAACAGGTCGCGCCCCATCTCCTCCTTCACGGTGGCGATCTTGGCGCCCGGAGGGGCGTCGCACGTCCTGTCCGGATCGCCGGGGCACGGCGCGCTCGCGGGCGAACGGAAGCTCTCGATGGCGATGTGATCGAAGAAGCCCCACACGCCGGCCGCGCACACGATCGCCGCGGCCGTCCACCCGACGACCGCCACCGGGACGCGGAGCTTCGGCGTCAAGAAGCGCATCACGACGTCGACGTTGATGTGCTTCCCCTGCCCCGTCGCGAGCGACGCGCCGAGGAGCGCGAGCCACAGCGTGAGGCGCTTCGCGATCCCGCTCACGCCGCCGATGAGCGTGAGGAACGATGCGCTTTGCATCCAGTTGAGCAGGTTCGCGAAATACTCCGCGCCGGCGCTCGCCCACGCGCGCGAGAGGAGGGCGCCGAGCACGACGGCCGCCGTCACCCACGCCTCGTGGCGCGGCCTTCCGCGGAGCGCGCGGTGCGCGATCCCGCCGAGGACCGCCGCGCCGAGGAGCGCGCGATACACGAGCCCCGACGTGTCGCCGCTGCCCGGCGTGTAGACGGCGGAGAGCCCCTTCAGCGATATCCACAGGCACAGCGCGAAGACCTCGGCGACGAGCACGGCCGCGCAGAGGCGGGACTCGAGCGAGGTCCACGCGCGATCGAGCCGCTTGAGCGGCTCACCCCACGCGCGCCTCGGGACGGCGGGGGCCTCGGTCGATTCGGCCATCGAGGCCAAGGGTAATAGATCTACGCACAAACGGAGAAACCCCCGCGAGGTCGAAGCGCCTTGGCGCGACGGCTGCGCGGGGGTTGTGGGACGTGACGAAGGCCGAGACGGATCGACTTATTTCGCCGCGGCCTCGACGGCGTCGACCGTCTCCGCGTTGAACGTGCCGGCCTTCAGCTTCGCGCGCGCGTCGGCGAACAGCTTCGCCCACTCGGCGTTCTCCGCGGGCGTCGTCGTGTAGTCGGTCATTCGCCCCTTCACGCCCTTCGCCGGATCGCCGGCGAGGCGAAGATACGCCGCGTCATCGGCCGCGCGGATCGACTTCGTCAGCGCGTTCGCCGAGACCCCACCGGTCTCGACGAGCGCGGTCTGTACGTCGGCCGGGAGCGACTTGAACTTCGTCGACGAGAAGACCAGCGCGCCGATCGCATATCCGTCGACCATGCGATTGATGTGATCGAGCTGCGGCGCCCACTGGAGCTGCTCCGCGGCGAGCGGCGGCGCGTCGACGACGTTGACCGCGCCCGACGTGAGGGCGGCGGTGATCTCCGGGACGCCGAGCTCCTTCGGGGTGATGTCCCCGATAAGCTGGTAGATCATCGGCGCGATCGGATCGCCCTTCTCGTAAAAGACGCCCTTTCGTTTGAGGTCCTTCGGCGTCCGGACCTCGAACCCCTTGCTCATGTTGTGCGCGGCGCCGACGTCGCCCCAGCCGAGGTTCTTGAACCCGGCCTTCTCGAACTCGGCGTCGAACTGCCCTTTCATCTTGTTGCGCGCCGCGTCGAGCTTGTCCCAGCTCGTGAAGACGCCGGGGAGCTGAAGGACGAGCACCTGCTTGTAAATCTGCCCGAGCCCGACCGCGGTGATCGCCGCGCCGTCGAGCTGGCCGGTGCGGATCTTCCCGACCATCGAGATCTCGTCGCCCTGCTGCCCATTCCAGAAGAACTGGATGGTGACGGCGCCGGAGGTCCGCTCACTGAATCCTTTTTGCCACACCTTGAAGACGCGCCCCCAGGTGGAGTCGGCCGGGGCGAGCGTGCCGATCTTGAGCACGACCGGATCCGCCGCGCTCGCCGCCGCGGACGCGCTCGTCACGAGCACGAACGCCGCGAGCCACACGAAGTACCTACGAAACATCCCTGACCTCCTTGTGCGCAGCATCGGCCGGTCGCCGCAGCGGCCGACGAGACACGGACCGCGCCGTCGCCGTTCGACGGTTCGATTCTACGATGATTCAGTCACTTTTTGGGAGCGGCCGGGGGCGGCTTGGGCGCGTTCGCGGCGGGGGGCGGCGGCGCGGACGAGGGAGCGGGCGGCGCGGACGAGGGAGCGGGCGGCGGGGCGGATGCTGGAGTCGCCGGCGCGGACGAGGGCGGCGCGGCCGGCGCCGACATGTCGAAGCCGCAGTCCATCATCCGCGCCTTGCCGAGGTACCGCTTCGCGCGGCGCTGGGCGACGACGTTCGAGAGGCGCTGCGCCGGATCGGTGTCGCCCGCGCTCACCACCTCATTGAGCGTCTTCTCGTAGAGCGGGCGGTCGACCTTCATGCACGCGTAGCGCTGCCCGTACGCGAGCACGTTGAAGAGCGTCTTGTGCTGCGTCTTCGCGATCGACTGCTCGAACATCTGCTTCGCCTGGTCCATCTCGCCCATCGGGCTGCGCGCGTGGTACGAGGCGAGCGCCGCCATCGCGCCGTAGTGCTGGACGGTCGGATCGAGGCGCATGCTCTGCTCGAGCACCTCGATCCCGATGAACAGGTCGGCGACGAGCGCCTCGTCCTCCTTGTCGATATCGACGCGCGAGAGCCACGCCGCGCCGACCCAGTACAGGTTCTCGGCGTCTTCCTTCTTGTCGAAGTTCGCGCGGAGCCAGGCCTTCATGGTCGCCGCGTCGCGCTTCGCCGCCTCGAACCCCTCGTCGCGGTGCTTCAGGAGCTCGAGCCCGTAGGTGACGGCGCGCTCGTACGCCATCCGCGCGCGCTTTCGGTGGTACTCCGCCTGCGCGTCGTCGCCCTTGTCCTGCGCCGCCTCCATGTCGTCCTCGGCGAACGCGTACCCGTAGCCGACCCAGCCCGACAACAAGAGGTAGAGGGCGTCCTCGTTGTCCGGCGCCAGCTCGTGCATCCCCTCGAACTGGACGAGGCCCGCCATCGCCCCGGAGCGGGCGACCTCGTAGTCGCCGAGCCGATCGAACGACCCGCTCGCCTGGCGAGTCGCGGAGATCTGCCCGTTCGTGAGCATCGAGTTGATGCACCCGGTCGTGAACGGGAGTGCCAGGAGGAGCGGCAAGGCCGCGAGGCGCGATCGCATGCCGCCGGTTCTACGGGGCGTCTCTCCGGAGTGTCAAGACGCGGTCGCGTCCGCCGCGGCCGGCGTCCACGGCGTCAACGGCGCGCGCGCGCCGCCACCAGAAGAGTGCAAGCTGCATGCGTTCGAACGCTCGCGTCGTCGTCCGCGAGGAGCGGCGCCCCGCGGGCGGAGCGGCCGAGCGCCGCGAGCGCGTCGGCCGCCGCGGCGCGGGTCTCTGGATCGCGCGACGCGAGGTCGCGCTCGATCCACGCCTGCACGCGGACGTCGCCCGCGCTCGCGAGCTCGAACCGCGCGCGCGACGACGGCGCCCCGTACGCCTCTTGTCCGGCGATCGCCTCGAGGTCCCGCTGCGCCGACGCGCGCTCGGCGGGGACCGACAGGAGTCGCCCGAGGGCGCCGACGCGCACCTCGACGTCGTCGTCGCTCGACGCGCGCTTCACCGCGGCGGCGGCCTCGGCGCGCTGGAGCGGGATCACGGCGATCGCGTGGAGGCGATCGCGGCGCGACGCGGTCGCGACGGTGCGGACGAGGAGCGCCGACGCCTCGTCGCGCACCTCGCGGTCCGACTCCGGCACCAGGCGGAGCGCCGCCGCGGCCCCCTCGATGACGCCCGGCCCGTGGCCGCTCGCGAGCAAGAGGCGGAGCGGCTCGCGGCCGCCGCTCCCGTAGACGCCCGGCTTCGCCCACGCGCCGGCGATGTCCTCGCGGAGGGGCTCGTCGCCGGTGGTCCACAGATCGCGGAGCTTCGCCGACGTCGCGGCGCCGCCGATCTCGGCGAGCGCGCGCACCGCCTCGTTCCGTAGGAGCAGCTCCGGATCGAGGCGCGCCACCTCGGACAGCGCGTCGACCTCCGACGGGTCCTTCGCGGCGGCCGCGGCGCGCACCGCGGCGCGGCGCACCTGCGGCGCGGGATCGACGAAGGCGCGCACGCGCGCCGCGTGATCTTCGCGCCGGACGAGGCCGCGCGCGCCGACCGCGCGCCACGCGTCGTCGCGATCGCCCAGGAACGCGCGCGCGTCGTCGTCGTCGAGGCGGCCGTCGTCGACGCGCGCCTGCGCCGCCTCCGCGCCCGCCGCGTCGTGGATCTTCGAGCGATCGGCGAGCGCCCCGTCGAGCTCGGCGGCGCACCCCCGCACCTGCCGCACGCGCGCGAGCGCGGCGTCGCGCGGCGCGGTCTCGATCTCGCGCGCCGCCACCTCGCGCGCCATCTCGCCGGCCTCGGCGTTCGTGATCCGCCCCTGTTTGTGGCGCTCGCCGATCGCCTCGCGCAGCCCCGCGCGATCGCCGGATCGCGCCGCGCGGAGCTCCGCGCTCCCGCACCCCGAGGCGCCGATCGAGGCGAAGATGACGGCGGCCAGCGCCGCCCCCGCGCGAGGTCGCATCGACTCGGCGTACCGTGTTTTCTGCTGCGATGCTAGCCGGCGGCGCCGCGCCGCGAGGGCGCGCGAGCGCGGCGCGAGAGGGGGGCCTCGAACGAACCGATGTGTGCTATGCAGCGCACGCCCGCTCCGGCCCGCATCGCGCCATGACCGTCCACGTGATCGTGAATCGTCGCGCGCGGAAGCTCGTCGAGGGATCCGACGGCGCGCTCCTCCGCGTCATCGAGCGGTTCGCGGCGCGCGCGGCGCTCCACGAGACGCGCTCGTTCGACGACCTCGACGCGGCGGCCCGCGCGGTCGCGGAGGCGGGCGCCGGCGCGGTGATCCTCGCCGGCGGCGACGGATCGTACGGCGCCGGGATCACCGCCCTCGGCCGCGCGTTCGACGCCGCGGCGCGCCCCCTCCCGCCGATCGGCCTCGCCGGCGGCGGCACCGTGTCGACCGTCGCGCGCAACCTCGGCCTCCGCGGCGACGGCGCGCGCTTCACCGAGCGGCTCCTGGACGCGGCGATCGGCGGCGCCGCCCGCGAGCGCGCGCAGCCGACCCTCCACGTCGCCGACGCCAACGGCGGAGACCGCACCGGCTTCATCTTCGGGACCGGCCTCGTCGCGCAGTTCTTCGACGTGTACGACGCCGCGCCCCGGCAGGGGTACGCCGAGGCGGCGCGGATCGTGGCGCGGATCTTCGCCGGCTCGTTCACCGGCGGCGCGCTCGCGGAGCGGGTCCTCGCGCCGATGCCCTGCGCGCTCGACGTCGACGGCGCGCGCGCGCGCGCCGCCGCGTACAGCCTGATCGTCTCGAGCGTCGTCCGCGATCTCGGCCTCCACGTGCACGTCGTCCATCGCTCCGGCGAAGACCCGCGCCGCGTCCACCTGGTGGCGAGCCCGCTCGACGCGCGCCGGCTCGGCCCGCAGCTCCCGCTCGTCCTCGCGGGGCGGCGGCTGCTCGGCCGCGATCACGTGGACACGCTCGCCGCCCGCTTCCGCGTGACGTTCACCGGCGACGTCGCGAAGTACGTCCTCGACGGCGACGTCCACGCCGCCGCGTGGGTCGACGTCTCGGCCGGCCCGGTCCTTCGACTCCTCACGCCGTGAGGCGCGGCGCGCGTCCAGCGCCGTCACCGCGACCTCGCGGCGCGCGCGCGTCACGCCGTGAGGCGGAGGACGTGGTCGGCGATCGCGATCGGCTCGGGCCGGTGCGTCACCATGACGACGGTGCGAAGTCCGCGGAGGCGCGCGATCGCCGCGAGCACGTGCGCTTGCGACGCCGCGTCGAGGCCGCTCGTCGGCTCGTCGAGCAGGAGGACGGGGAGGCGCGTCGCGAGGGCGCGCGCGATGCCGATCCACTGGCGCTCTCCGCCGGAGACGGCGCGCGCCCCCGCGCCGAGGCGGTCGTCGCCGAGCGCGTCGACGAGGTGCCCCGCGCCGAGCGGCTCGAGCACGGCGCGCGTCGACACGTCGCGCGCGCCGAGGCCGACGTTCGCGTCGAGCGTGTCGACGAGGAGCGGCGCGTCCTGCGGCACCCACGCGAAGGGGCGCCCCTCCGGGCCCGGCGGCGCGAGCGCGAGCGACGATCCTCCGTAGACGATGTCGCCGTCCATCGCCGCGTCGAGGCCGAGCAGCGTCCGCAGGAGCGTCGTCTTGCCCACCCCGGTCGGCCCTTGAATCGCCACGATCTCGCCCGCGCCGACGCGCACGCTCACCGGCGCGTCGGCTCCTCGCGCGAGCCGCAGCGATCGGATCTCGAGCGGCGCCAGCGGCCACCCGTCCGCCCCTGCCGCGCGGCCCGGACCGGCGACCGCTGTCGCCATATCCGAACGGCCACCCGAAGACATCGACGCGCCGAGCGTATGGGCGATTCGGTCCACCGCGGCCGCGCCGCGCGCCGCGGCGAGGCGCGCGTCGGCGAGCTCACGCGCGGGTCGATACAAGAGGAAGAACACCACGACGAACGGCAGGAGCGCGCCGCCGCCCGCCGCGTCGCCGAGCCAGCCCGCGCGCGCCGCGAGCAGCGCCAGGACGAGCGCGAGCGCGCCGAGCACCTCGTTCGCGCCGGTCGACGCCGCGGCGCTCGCGGCGAGGCGCGCGCCGTGCTGCGCCGCGGCCGCGCCGAGCCGCGCGAGCTGCGCGCGCGCGCGCCCCTCTGCGCCGTACGTCCTCCACAGGTCGGCGTGGCGGACGGCGTCGTCGGCGGCCTCGAGGAGCGCCTCACCGTGCGCGGCGGCGCGCGCGTTCGCGCGCTTCCAGCGGCGCCGCGCTCGCCCCACGAGCCACGCGAACGGCGCGAGCACCGCGAACGCGGCGAGCGCGAGGCGCGGCGCGAGGAGGATGAGCGCGAGCACCAGCGGGATCGCCTGCGCGACGGCGCGCGCGCCGCCGAGCACCCCGTCCGCGATCCCGCTCTCGATGTCGCGCACTCCTGCGGTCAACGCCGACACCCCTCGCGCCACGCTCGACACCTCCGGCTCGGGCACCTCGGGGCCCGGTCCGCCGGCAGCGCGGTCCACACGCCCACCATGATCTTCGTGTCGCGGTCGATGCAAAGGATGAACAATTAGCCAAGCGTCGAGCACCTGTAGGCGCACCGCGGAACCGACATCGCCCGAGACGCGCGCTTGCGCCCAGGCGGAGGCGACGCCCCCCAACGTTTTTCCGAGCGCCGCGATGAGCCCAAGCGCGGCGATGGAAATCGCGGGCAGGTGGCCTGGGGCATAAAAAGCCAGGGAAATGGATCCAGATGGACCGGGGCCGACGCCCCCTGCGAGCGCTCGAGCGAGGAGCGCCGCCGAGAGCGCCAACACCGCGTGGCCGACCGCATGCATGGCCGAGGCGGCGATCAAGAGCGCGAGGAGGCTCCAGCGAGACAAAACCCGTCTCGCGATCCAGCCGTAGAGAAACGTGGGTGTGCGCGTCGCGGACGAGGCGTGCGAGGCCGACGAAGGCACGCCGCGAGCTTACGACACTCGGGTTGAAACGAAAGAGGGCTTACGGGCAACCAAGGATGATGTGTGTCGTATCGTCAACGGCAGCACCTCTCCCGATACATTCTTCCGCTCGCTCGGCCGCAGCGACTCCCTGATCCCCGACGGGACGACGGCGGCGGAGACGATTTTTCACGGGCCCTCCGCCCGCGATGTCCGATGACGTGATGCCCGTAGGCGCTTGTGCTCCTTTTACCGGTGTGCCGATGGGGATGACGGACCCGTCGACGTGAATTTCCGATGTGCACCGGCAGACGTTCCCGAAGTCGTTCACTGAAGTCGATCCGCTGCCAGCGCGGCGGCCGGAGCGCCCGAATGTGACGGGAGCTACGGGCGCCATCACGCGAAGCTAATGTCGACGATCGAAGCAGCCACCGAGCTCGTCGCCACGAAGATCTCCTCCGAGTTTCTCTCAGCAAGCATCGATCATGACCGAGCCCGCTTCGAATGACGTCGAGAGGAACCAAATTTGCAGCAAACGATACGGTAGCGGCAAACCGGCCGAAACGAATGTGGTGAGCTCCCCTCACCGCAGCTCGCGTCTGTCGCGTCTGTCGCGTTCTCTCGCGCCTAAGGTTTGCTTTGGAGATTGCTCTCGCCTGTTCTGGTCACTTCATCTTGGCGTATTGTTCTCGTTTATCCGGTTCGCGTCGCTCTGGGGTGTGAGCTCGACGCGGGGTCGTTCGATTCGTTCCTTGTAGGCATCGCTCTCCCATCAAGCCCTATCGGGCACGGGTAAAGAGCATATTTGGAAAAGGCCGTGGACCAGTAGTCGACTCGTCGTCGACTTCGTCGACAAGCCGTCACTTATCGTCGGAGCTGCTTGTCGAACGGCACCGTCAAAACGGTGCCGCCAAACCGGTGACGTCAGCCGGTGACGTCAACTGGTGATCGTCCCACGGCCCATCGGCCACTAGACATCATGGCTAGACATCATGGCGCAGTTCGAACCTGATGAAGGAAAGCCGACCATCACGGGCAAGACCGTGAGAGATTCGGGAAGCTCCGGGGGATGGACACCCGGAGAGCCCGAAAACCCTGAATCAGGAAAACCCGGGCGGAGACCTAGGCCGAAGCCCGGGAATATCCCAAGTTCCTGAGATGCCTGAAAGGCGCGACCCCTCCCGGAAGCTCCACCATCGAGTCTCGAAGCTCGCGGCCTTTGACGAAGCACGTTCTGACGCTCAATCGAGGCCTTGTCAAAGCAGATCGACACGAACCCCCACGAAGGAATCCCGCAGAAATGAGTAAGAGCAGCAGCCGCGTCGCCGCCGCCTCGACCACGTCCCGCAGCGTTCCACCGCCTGGATATGCTGGGGAGTACGAGGAGGAAGCCCCCGCGTCCACGGCAGCGCCCGAGCCGAGCGGATCGGGGGAGGTGCTCGTTGAGGACGAGTTCGAGCTCGATGCCGAGGACGTCGTCGCCGCGGTCGAGGGGGACGAGCTGACGACTCGTCGCGCCAAGCCCGCACAGCGTGAGTTCGAAGAGGGCGGCGGTGACTCGATGCTCGCGCGGTACTTCCGCGAGATGGCGACTCACCACGTCATGGGCCCGGAAGAAGAGCTCCAGACCGCCACCGACGTGGAGCGCGCCGAGGTCGATCACTGGGTGGCGATCTTCTCCCACCTGCCGACGGCGGACTTCGCGCTCGACGCGCTCGAGAAGGACCTGCCGACGGGCGAGGACGCGCTCGATCTGCCGGCGATCGGCGAGCTGCGAAAGCTCCTCAAGCTCTACAAAAAGGCGAAGAAGCTCACGCGCGATCAAGAGCGCAAATGGACGGGCTTCACCACAGCGCTCGGGCGCGCCATCCGCCTCGCCGACAGCGATCGGCTCTGGGTCGCGAACGCGGAGGAGGCGGTCCGCCGCGTCGGCCAGGCGCCCGATCCGGAGGACGACGAGATCGGACCCGAGTCGCACGAGACCCCCGCGACCCCGCAGATTCAGGTCACGCGCGAGTACAAGAAGTTCCTCGAGCGGATGAGCGAGACCACGGCGCGCTCGAAGGCGGTGAAGAACCGCTTCGTCAAGGCGAACCTCCGCCTGGTCGTGTCGATCGCCCGCCGGTACAACCGCGGCCGGCTCCCGCTGATCGACCTGATCCAGGAGGGGAACATCGGCCTGATGAAGGCCGTCGAGCGGTTCGATCACACGCGCGGTTATCGCTTCTCGACATACGCGTCGTGGTGGATCCGGCACGCGATCTCGCGCGCCCTCGCCGACAAGGGGCGCGCGGTCCGCATCCCGGTGCACATGCTCGACACGCACAACCGCGTCGCGCGCGCCACCCAGGCGGTCATCGCGCGGACGGGGCGTGATCCGACGCTCGCTGAGCTCGAGAAGGAGACCGGGATCCCCCAGGAGAAGCTCGACAAGGTGAAGGGCTCGTGGGCGGAGACGCCGTTCTCCCTCGATCGCCCCGTCGGCGACGAGGACGGGCGGAAGTTCATCGACTTCCTCCAGGACGAGAACATGCTCTCGCCGTACGAGACGCTCGTCTCCCAGAAGTGGGGCGACGAGGTGCGGCGCCTCTTGAGCACGCTCACGCCCATCGAGTCGCGGATCATCCGGTGGCGTTTCGGCCTCGACGACGAGGACGAGCTGACGCTCAAGGAGATCGGCGACAAGTACAACCTGTCGCGCGAGCGAATCCGTCAGCTCCAGGAGCAGGCGCTCGGCAAGATCCGCAAGCACATGCGCGAATAGCGCGTCCGGCGGTCGCCGACGCACCCGCGCCCGAGGTCCTCGCGACCTCGGGCGTGGCTTTTTTTGTCGCCTTGGCGTCGTCGCGACGACGCGCGGCTCGACGTCGCTTCGTCAGTCGCGCGAGGAGTCGCCCCACTGGCGGCGGACGAGCATCTCGACGAGCGTGTCGGCGGCGGCGCGGGCGCCCGCGGCCTTCCCGGCGACCTTGTTGAACAGGATCGAGAACGCGAGCGGGCCCTTGCCGGGCGGGCCGAGGACGTAGCCCGACAGCGCGATCGCGTCGTCGAGGGTGCCGGTCTTGGCGCGCACCGCGCGGCGGAGGTGCTCGCGGTGGAACCGCCTGCGCAGCGTCCCGTCCGCGCCGCCGATCGAGAGCTGCGCGACGAACTCCGACTGCATCGCCGGATCGCGCCAGGCCGTCCGCAGCACCTGCGCGAGGCTGTGCGCCGTCGCGCGGTTCGCGTCGAACAGGCCCGAGCCGTTCTTGACGACCACGCCCGCGTCGTTCGCGCCGACCTTGAAGAGCCAGCGCGTCACGAGATCGGCGCTCTCGGAGCTCCGCGCGGGGCGCGGCGCCGTCTCGCCGGCGAGCGATTTGAAGATCATCTCCGCGTAGAAATTGTCGCTGCTCTTGCCGAGCTCGTAGAGGAGCGTCGAGAGCGGCTCCGACGCGTGGCGCGCGATCACCCCGCCGAGCTTCGCCGGGCCGGTCTTCACCTCGCCCGAGACCTTGATCTGCGCCTGCTCGAGGAGCGCGCGGAGGACGTACCCGGCGAGGAGCGTCGGGTCGTCGACGCGGCGCGTGTAGCGGACGACGCGCGCGTCGGCGCCGACGTCGCCGGAGAGCTTCGCGGACAGGCGCTTGCCGTTCGGCGCGAGCGCGAGCCCCACGGTGTCGGCGCCCGGCGGCGCGGTGGTGACGGCGCCGTCGACGTCGACGAAGCCCGGCGGATCGAACGACGCGACGGCCTTCTCGCCGGGCGCGGTCGGGCGGACGGTGAGCGTGACCGTGTTCTCGTTGATCGCGACCGCGCTCACCGGCGCGCGGAAGGCGGCCCACTCGTTCGGCTGCTGGTCGAACGCGGGGGGCGTCGTCTGATCGTCGAAGAGGTGCTGATCGACGACGATGTCGCCCGAGACGCGGCGCACGCCGGACGTCTTCAGCTCGTCGACCATCGCGGCGAGGTCCGCGGTCGTGAGCGACGGATCGCCGTGGCCGCGCAGGACGAGCGGCCCCGTCACCTCGCCGGCCGCGACGGCGCCCGACAGCGTCGTCTCGAAGCGGTGATCGCCGTGCAGCGTCGCGAGCGCGACCGCCGCCGTGTACACCTTCGCGTTCGACGCCGGGTTGAGCGGGAGGTGCGGGCTCGACGACGCGAGGTAATGCCCGCTGTCCACGTCGACGACCGCGATCCCGATCTGCGCGTCCTTGAACGTCTTGTCCCCGACCAGCGCGCGGACCGCCGCCTCGATCTCGGGCACGTGATCCTCGACCAGGGCGGGCGCGGGCGCGGCGGCGTCGGGCGACGCGTCGCGCGACACGACGAGGGACGTGGCCAGGGAGGCGAAGAAGACGAGCGACCAGGCGCGGCGCATCGCACTCCCATAATCGCGCTCGGCGCGGAGACCAAGCCAGGGGTTTTCGATCTACCGTGGACCGCGATGGCGCGACGTCACCCGAGGGGTCTCGAGCCGGCGCGGCTCGGCGCGGCGTGGCTCTTCACGGCGATCCTCGGCGCAGGGTGCGCGCGTCCGCCCAAGGACGACGCGGCGCGCCCGCTCGAGCTCCTCGTGACGAGCGACGCCGAGACGCTCGACCCGCGGTACGCCGTCGACGCGGTGGGCCTGCGGGCCACCCGCCTCGTGCACGCGGGGCTCGTGCGCCTCGATCCGACCACGCTCGAGCCCGTCGCGTACGCCGCGCGCGCGTGGCGGTGGCTCGACGAGCGGCGCCTCCGGATCGAGCTCCGCGAGGACGCGCGGTTCCACTCCGGCGCGGTGCTCACGCCGAGGGACGTCGCGGCGACGCTCCGCGCCTACGCGTCGCCGCGCGTCGCGTCGCGTCACGCGCACGTGGTCGACGCGATCGACCGCGTCGACGAGGACGGGGCGGACGCCGTCGTGATCACGTTGAAGCGCGCGCACGCGACGCTGCTCACCGATCTCGAGGCGCCGATCCTCCGCGCCGACCAGGCCGAGTCGAAGCCCGCGCCGGACGGCGACCTCGACGGCCTCGGCCCGTACGAGGTGGCGTCGGTCCGGCGCGGCGAGATCGCGCTCCGCCCGGCGAAGGCGTCGCTCCTCGGCCCGCCGCCCGCGCGCGCCGCGACCGTCCGCACCGTGCACGACGAGAACGCGCGCGCGCTCCGGATGATCGCCGGGCGATCCGACGTCGCGCTGAACGTCGTGTCGCCGACGCTCCTCCCGGCGCTCGCGTCCCAGCCGGGGCTCTTTGTCCGCGCGCGCCCCGCCGCGAACCTCACGTACATCCTCGCGCGGAGCGATCGCGGGCCGCTCGCGAGCCCCGGCGTCCGGCGCGCCGTGTCGCTCCTCGTCGATCGGGAGCGCATCACCAAGGCGCTGTTCGCGGGATACGCGCACCCCGCGAGCACGCTCCTGCCGGCGATGCACTGGGCGCACCCCGACGGCGTGCCGCCGTACCCGCACGACGTCGACGCGGCGCGCGCGACGCTGCGTCGAGAGCTCGGCGTCGCGCCGCTCGCGTTCACGCTCCTCACGTCGACCGATCGCCTGCGGGTGTCGGTGGCCCGCGTCATCGCCCAGGACCTCGCCGCCGCCGACGTGCACGTCGAGGTCGTGCCGCTCGAGCTCGGGACGATGATCGCGCGCCTGAACGCCGGCGACTTCGACGCGGCGATCCTCCAGCTCCCCGAGATCGCCGAGCCCAACGTGCTGCGCGTC
>Ga0105247_10001453_pt1 | contig 17109 bp, 10 predicted proteins | sample KBSS24metaG_FD_81519 | JGI IMG/M metagenome (GOLD analysis project Ga0105247, IMG submission 81519) | Switchgrass rhizosphere microbial communities from Kellogg Biological Station, Michigan, USA - KBS S2-4 metaG | ecosystem: Host-associated > Plants > Roots > Rhizosphere > Soil | place...
CTGCTCTTCGAAGTCTTTGGCAATCTGCGGCGTGCCGGTCGGAAACACGAAGTTCAAGGTTCGATTCTCGCGGATTCTTTCCGCCGAACCGAAGAAAAACACTTTGTCTTTTACAATTGGACCACCAACGGCGAGACTGTAGTCCCAGCGTTGTAAGAACGGAGCTTCGTCTTGAGTCGTGTCGAGTGAATTTGACGAGTCGAAAACGTTGTTGCGGAAAAATATGGACGCCAAGCCATGATAATCATTAGTCCCGCTGCGGGTAATGACGTTGACTATAGCGCCTGAAGCCTGCCCAAACTCTGCTCTAAAACCCGCGGTCAAAACCTGAAACTCGGCAATCGTCTCCTGATTGAACTGCGAAGCGGCGCCGCCGGTGACTGTATCTTTGTTCGGCTGTCCGTCGATCAGAAAATTGTTGTTGCCGGCGCGTTCTCCGAGTACCGGTGTCGAGTTGTCGCTGCCCACATTCGCCTGGCGGTTGACGACTACGCCGGGCACCAACTGCATCAGGTCCAGGTAGTTGCGACCGTTCGTCGGCATTTCCCTGATCTGTTGCGGCGTTACGGTCGCGCCCGTAGCAGACGAAGTGGGATTCAATAGTTGGGCATAGCCGACTACGTCAACCTGTCCCTGCACCGCGCCGACCTCGAGTGGAATATCCAGCGTCAAGGTCCGGTTAACGGTCAATTCCACGTCGTTAAAGTTACGCGTCGCGAATCCCGTATGAGTAATCGTGAGAGCGTAGTTCCCTGCCGGCAATGCGGTGATGCGATAAAAACCGTCGGCATCGCTGGTTGCAGTTCGTTCGATTCCGAGCGCGGCTGATTTGACGACGACCTGCGCTCCGGACACGACACTGCCCTGCGGGTCTTTGATCGTACCTTCGATGGTCGAAACTGTTGTTTGGGCCAACGCTGGCGCCGCGATCAGGGATAGTAAAACAGCAGCACAAAGGACCAGCACTTTCATGATTCCGCCTCCTAAAGAGAGTTATTGGAACCCTGCCTGGGCATGTTTTAACGCGATCCTGCGAATGGAATTGCCGGCTTGGAAGAACAAAACGCGCTGCTCGAAAAACTTTCAACCGGGAAACATCTCTCGTTCAGCGTAGCGCTATATAACATCGAGCGTTGCACTATGTCAATTCTTCTACAACATTTGTTGCACAACGAAATGCGGTATGCTATTTTCTCGCGCGCATGGTACCAGCCTCCCAAATCTCCGCTCCGCTAACAGAAGGGCCCACTCAGATCAAAGTTGACGGCGTTGAGATTCGGCTGGTCCGCCTGCCTTTAATCGAGCCTTTCGAGACGAGTTTTGGAAAAATCGATTCGCGACTGATCTTCCTGATCTGTCTCAGTGCGGGCGGGCTGAAAGGCTGGGGTGAAGTCGTCGCTTCCGAGCAACCGCTTTATAGTTACGAAACCGTTGGGACTGCTTTTCACGTCATCAAGGATTTTCTCGCGCCGACAGTGCTGGACGATCCGATTGCCGGGTTGCCGGACCTCGCGCGCAGGTTTTCACGATTCCGCGGGCATAACATGGCCAAAGCCGGGCTCGAGCTGGCGTTTATGGACCTGCTGGCGCAGATGAATAATCAATCACTGTCAGCGCTGATTGGCGGCGAACGAAAGCGCGTGGCGGTGGGTGTGAGTCTCGGGATTCAACCAACTCTCTCTCAGCTTCTGAAGCGCGTCGATAAATATCTTGATCTCGGTTACCAGCGCATCAAGCTGAAGATCAAACCGGGTTGGGATATTTCCGTCGCGTTCGAAGTGCGGCGTATCTATCCAAACATCCTGCTCTCAGTCGACGCTAATTCCGCTTACACACTTGCCGACGTGGACCATCTCGGGCGACTCGACGATTTCGACCTGCTGATGATCGAGCAGCCGCTACAGAGCGACGACATCGTGGACCATGCGGAATTGCAACAGCACTTGAAGACCTCGCTATGTCTTGACGAAAGTATTACGGGCCAGCGACAAGCAAAGGCCGCGCTCGACCTCGAGAGCTGCCGGATCATAAACATCAAGATCGGGCGCGTCGGCGGCTATTCAGAGGCGCTGGCGATACACGATCTATGTGCCGCGCGCAGTATTCCGGTTTGGTGTGGAGGTATGCTGGAATCCGGGATCGGCCGCGCGCACAATATCGCACTCGCCAGTCTCCAAGGTTTCACGTTGCCCGGTGATATCTCGGCCAGCTCACGTTACTTTGAGCGCGATCTCATCTCGCCTGAGGTCACAGTGGCTTCTGATGGTACAGTAACCGTGCCCGATGCTATCGGTTTGGGTTTTGAAGTTGATTCTTTTTTCATCGAACGCCAGACTGAGACCCGGGTGTACCTCACGCGAAAATAGTCTCAAACAACAAGGAGCTTGAGTATGGCGTCGGCGAATAATCGCGATGAGAACGGGGCCCGATCTTCTTTGACTTCGCTTGAAGTTCGCTTTGCCCAATCGCCGTTGAGCGGCTCACGACGTCGATTAATCAGAGAGATTCTCGACAATCACGAAGAGACTTTCTTTCTCTCATCGCGCGAGCTGGCGAAACGTTACAACGTTGACGCTGCCACCATCGTGCGCACTGTTCAGGCTTTGGGTTATGAGCGTTTTGCTGATTTCGCTGCTGATCTGCGGCAGCATTTCGTCAATCACATCACGCCGTATACGGTACTGAAAGCCGCGACTCAGGAGAAACGCAGTGTTACGCAACAGATCCAGCATTGCCTCGAACGAGATGTCGAGAGTGTGAATGTGCTGAGATCGAGTCTGGCGGCCGATCGTGCAGTGGATCTGGCGAAGCGGATCCATGGCGCGCGCAATATATTGGTGGTGGGCGTCGATCTGGCGGCGTCGCTGGCGTGGTTTCTGGCGTATGGTCTAATCCCGCTCGGATTTTCAGCAGAGGCTCCGGTTGGCAGCACCGGAAACCTGCAACACAAGATCGATCTGCTGACTACAAAAGATCTGCTCGTCGCGATCAGCTTTGGGAAATGTCTCAGGGAGACAGTGGAGGCGGTCGATCGCGCGCATGGACGCGGCATTCCCACGTTTGGCATCACGGACAGCGACACTACTCCGATCGCGTTGCACTGCGACGACTATCTGCTGGCGCCCACCAGCAGTCCATCATTCACAGGTTCGTATGTCGCGCCGATGGCCTTGCTGAACACGATCATCGTCGCGTGCGCCCACCTCCGACCGAAGCGCGCCTTGGCGATGTTGAGCCGCACCGAACAGGAATACCGCACCGGACGCCGCTGGTACCAGGAACCAAAGAAAAAATCTTAGCCACGAAAAGGCACAAAAAGCACAAATTTATTTGGCCCAATACGGGGTCCAAGTGTGTGCTTTTTGTGCCTTTTGTGGCTAAAAAAATAATCCGTTGACAAGGCGAACAAACCTGTGTTTCGCTCCAGCCAAAGTTCCGAGCCAGGGAGGAAGTCATGCTATCAAGAGGATTAGTAGTCGCACTGTTCTTTCTACTTTCGGTCACTTCCGCAATTGCCCAGAGCGATCGTGGATCACTAACGGGCCGCGTCACAGATCCAACCGGCGCCGGCGTCCCAAAAGCCAAAGTCACCGCCACAAACCTTAATTCAAACGAAACTCGCGAGGTCCAAACTTCCGACGAGGGCAACTTCACGATCCCCGAGCTCAAGGCTGACCCATACAAAGTGACGGTGGAAGCGCCGGGCTTCAAAACCGCCTCCGCGGAAAACATCGTGGTCGCAGTGCAAGTGAACCGCACTCTCGATTTCAAACTGGAGATCGGTGAGATCAGCAGCGTCGTCACGATTTCCAACGACGAAGCACCCGTCCTCCAAACCGAAACACCGGTGCGCCAAACAAATGTCAGCGAACGCCAGGTGAAAGAGCTGCCACTACTCGTCAGCTCGGAGTTCTCCGGTCGGACGCCTCTGTCATTCATTTTTCTCGATAGTAACGTGACGCAGGGCAGCGGCGCGCAAGGTACTGACACGACGCGTTTTCGTGTAAGCGGCGGGCAGGCGCTCGGCACAGAAATTCTTATCGACGGGGCGACTACGCGACGCACGCAAAACGGCACGTTCTTCTCGGAAGTCGCGCCGGGACCAAATGCGTTTCAGGAGTTCACGCTCTCAACCAGCAGTTATTCCGCTGAGTTCGGCAACTCATCCGGCGGCGTCGTTAACTTCACGCAAAAGAGTGGTGGGAATGATTATCACGGCGAGATCTACGATCTGATCCGCAACGAGAAACTCAACGCGAATACATTTCGCAGCAACGCCCAGGGAATCGAGCGCGCGCGGGACAATCAGAATGACTTCGGTTTCAACGTCGGTGGACCAATCACACTTCCGCACTTCGGCGAAGGCGGACCGATGATTCATCGCTTCCGCAATCGCGCCTTTTTCTTTTTCAACTACGAAGGTTATCGATTCACGGAAGGCTCAAACAACATCATCACCGTTCCGACGCTGAAGATGCGGCAGGGCGATTTTTCCGAGCTGCTGACCGATCCGTATATCCTGGGTTTCTTCGGACACGGCGTACAAATCTACGATCCACGACAACCGTCAAACACTCGCGTTGCTATTCCCGGTAATCGCCTCGATTTGTATCTGGGCGGCGCGCGGATCGATCCAGTCGGCGCAAACGCACTGCAGTTTTTCCCGGCGCCTAATCTGACGGGCCCGAACGGTTCGACTGTTTTCCGCAATTACTTGTCGATCGGACTCAGGCCGACAAACATGAACCAGTATACGACGAAGCTCGACTTCGTCACGTCTGACAAAAACCGGCTTTCCGGCAGCTTCTCACATCGCACGAATGATCGCATCGCGGGTGATCCGGTTCCCCGCTTCCCTCTGCCGTTCACGTCGCAGGGAGCTTTCAACCAGAACTTCAAATCGATTCTGGTTCGCGTGCAGGACGATTACACGTTTAGCCCAACGCTCTTGAATCACTTCAATGTCGGGTTTACGCGTTACGACGTAGCGAATCGTAATACTACTGATCCATTCAATACGTCGTCGCTCGGCTTTCCCGTTAACGCAACGCAGAATAGCGCGTATCCGCGACTTGGTTTTCCCGGTTACGGCTTCCCGGAAAGCTCGGCCGATCCGCGAGCTTACCAGGACATCGGTTCGAGTTTCTTTACCGATCACATCTTCGATACCTCGTGGCACGTCTCCGACGCTGTTACTTACGTCACCGGCAAACACTCGTTCAAGTTCGGCGGAGAATTCCGAACGTCGCAATTCAATTTCAGGCAAAGGATCGATCCCGGTGGCTCATTCAATTTCAGGCACGATCAAACGGCGTTTGATTTAGATCCCGATGGTGGTTGGCCCATCGCCAGTCTGATAACTGGTGCGACCGAGTTCTCGTTTAATTCAAACAACTCGATCGATCCGCAGTTCAGACAAATCACGCACGGGTATTTCGCACAAGATGACTGGAAACTCGCTCCGCGCCTGACTGTGAATCTCGGAATTCGTTATGACGTGCCCGGTCAACGATATGAAGCGCGCAACTTCTATCGTGGGTTCGATCCAAATGCTCTTAATCCGGAAGTAGGACGGCTCGGTGCGATTGCAGGAGCTGCGGGACAAGGCGGCGTGCAAGCTGCGGAGCGTTCACTCGTAAAGACTGATCATTCAAACATTGGTCCACGGTTCGGCGTCGCTTACGCGTGGAATGATCACACCGTGATTCGCGGCGGTATTGGTCTCTACTATTCACCGATCATTTACGGATTCGAAGGCCAGAATGAGCTCAATACGGGATTGCTTGGTTACAATACCAGCTCCGGTCCACGCACACCCAATGGTCGCAACGCGCAGTTCTTCTTGTCGACGTATCCATCGATTCCGCCGGTTGCGCCGGACAGCCAGTTTATCGGGTCAGACGTGCAGTTCTTCGATCCGGATTTCAGAACGGGACGCACACTGCAATACAGCCTCGATATCCAGCGTGAGCTGCCGTATAACTTCGTCGCGTCGGTTGGTTATATCGGCCATCACGCCACGCGACTGCGATCTAATTTCCAGCGTTTGAATGGACTGCCATTCAATGCTCTGAAGTTAGGCTTCCCGGTTCTTAATATGTCGCTCGCCGGTGCGCTGGCGAATCCGGCGATCGTCTCGTTTGCGCAAAGTGCGGGTGTGCCGTTGCCTGCATCACCGAATGCGGTCTTTCCCGGTTTCACTGGCAACGTCGCGCAAGCACTGAAACCGTTCCCACAATACAATCGCATCAACAACATTCTCGAGAGCCAGGGGACGAGCGACTATAACGCGCTTCAGGCAAAACTCGAGCGACGCTTTTCTCAAGGCATTCAAGTGGGCGCGTCGTACACATTCTCTAAACTCATCACTGACGCGTCTGAAGATCTATTTGGCGGATCACCGCTTGGTGGTGTGTTGCAAAACCCATTCGATCGCGAGTCGTTCCGATCGATCTCGCCAAACAACGCGCCACATGTGTTCGTGATCAATTACCTGATCGAGTTGCCGTTCGGTAAGAACAAGCGTTACCTGAACAGTGGCGGGTTCGTGGACAAGCTCGTAGGTGGTTGGCAGGTCAACGGGATCAACCGATACCAGTCTGGCGTGCCGCTGAGTTTCTTCACGTCCGATCCGGTCTTCACTGACTTTCTGCAGTTGACGGGATATCTCGGAAATTTACGTTTGAATCCAACTGGCCAGGCGTTTGAGACCGATGGCGCATTCATTGACGCTCGCTTTGGCCGGCAATCGATCAATCCGGCGGCGTTCGCACCTCCGCCGCAGTTTGGATCGGGCTTCAACAACAATCCGAGTGGCGCACCGGTTGGCTCTGCTGCCTACGCGGCGTATTACGCAGATCCGTCGCGGTTCTTCGGTACGCTTGCTCCGGCGCTCAGCTTCGTACATTCACAGCCTTTCTACAGCGAGGATGTGAGTCTGTTGAAGAAGACACACATAAGCGAGTCAGTGACGTTTGAGTTGGGTGCGGAAGCGTTCAACTTATTCAATCGCACGTATTTCTTCTTTCCGACGACGGACCTGCGTGACGCTGTCAACTTCGGTTTCCAGAGTGTTGGGGCAAACAATCCGCGGCGGGTGCAGATTCGTTTACGGCTGCTTTTCTGAAGGTATGTGGGACAGGATTTACAAGATGAAAACAGGATTAACAAGATGTCTTGTAAATCATGCTCAATCTTGTAAATCCTGTCTAATGCTTGCCATAGTTATCTTTGCTGTCTCGACTGCCGTTGCCCAGGTAAACGACGGAGTCTCGGCGTTTGAGCGCGGTGACAAAGCGCGGGCGAAGGTAATTTTTGAGCAGACGTTGAAAAGCGATCCACGCAATATCGACGCGCACACGTACCTCGGGATGATCGCTGCCGAAGCAAACGAACTTAACGAAGCGGAGCGACACTTCGCGGCCGCAGCATCTCTTGCTCCGACTGAACCGTCTACGAGAAACAATTACGGCGCGATTCTCATGCGTCTCGGCAGAACGGCACAGGCGCAGACGGAATTCGAAGCGTCGCTCAGTTTCAACGCAAACCAACCGAGCGCACTAACGAACCTGGCCCAGATATATTTCGATCGCGGCCAGCTTGATGATCTGCGGAGGGCGCGAAGTCTGCTGGAGCGGGCTAGTAAAACCATCTCAGATCCTCAAATTTCTCGTGCTCTCCTTATTACTTACCTGAAATTGGGCCAGGCCTTAATAGAGAAGGGCCTCCGCGACGAAGCCATCACCGAGTTAAAGACTGCAGTCACATTGGATCCCACGAAAGCAGACGAGATCGTTACCGCGAGGATTTACGCGACTCTGGCGGAAGTGTATGAAGCGGACGGTCATTATGAAAACGCAATACCTGCGATGCGTCTCGCGGTGCAACGCGATCCGCAGAATGAGATCTATCACTTTCGTTACGGTCTTCTTCTCACAGACTCACATGCACCCGCGGCAGGCATTGTTCGACTGCAGGAAGCGCTCAAGCAATTTCCGACTTCAGCGCGTCTGTGGTTAGCACTGGGAATTGCTCAGCTCACATACGGTCAGAACGCAGAGGCGGAAAACTCCTTCAAGCAATCACTCGCATTCGACGCTAAACTAGTTCCCGCACTCGCGTATCTCGGAATGACTTACAGTGAAAGAGGTCAGTACGAGAAAGCGATCGACTTCTATGAACAGGCGATCGCGTTGAATGGACAACTCGCCGCGTTGCATTACCTCGTGGCTGAGACAATGCTCAAGAGCTCGGACGCTGACACAACTCGCGCTGAAAAGTATCTCCGGCGCGCTACTGAGCTCGACCCGAATCTCGCGCCCGCTTACCTGACGTGGGGACGACTTTATGTTCGCGCAAACCGGTATAGCGAAGCCGCGCCACTGTTAGAGCGTGCGGTGTCTCTGCAACCTGAGCTGCTCGAAGCGCATTATCAACTCAGCCGCGTGCTCGTGAAGTTGAAGCGAACGGATGAAGCTAATCGCGAGCTTGCGATCTTTAAAGAGCTAAGCGAAAAGCAGAAGGCGCGAAACGAAAGCCGCGAGATCGTCCGCCGTCTCGCGAACGTAAGATTCTGAGCCACGAATAACACGGATTAGATCCGGATTTTTATCCGTGTTATCTGTGGCTAAAGGAAAGGTCAGGTATGTCGTCATTGCGAAGGCTGGTCTACGTAATCACCATTTGGATCCTGCTTGCTGTCACTGCGCTCGCTGCGCAAACAGAGCGGTGGTCCGAGCAAAAAGCGCGCGATTGGTACGCGGTGCAGCCGTGGCTGATCGGCAGCAACTACAACCCCGCGAGCGCCATCAACCAGCTCGAGATGTGGCAGGCAGACTCGTTCGATCCGAAGCGAATCGATCTGGAGCTTGGTTGGGCCGAGAGTCTCGGCATGAACACCATGCGCGTTTACCTGCACGATCTGCTCTGGCAGGACAGCGAAGGTTTCAAGCGGCGGCTTGATCAGTTTCTGGGTATTTGCGCCAGGCATAAGATCAGACCAATCTTCGTATTGTTCGACTCGGTTTGGGATCCGGATGCGAAGCTCGGCAAGCAGCGCGCGCCCCGGCCCGGCGTACACAATTCTGGTTGGGTGCAGAGTCCGAATCGCACGATCTTGCAAAACCCTTCGGAGTATCCGCGTCTCGAAGCGTATGTGAAAGGCGTTGTCGGCAGGTTCGCGCGTGACAGCCGTGTCCTCGCGTGGGACATCTGGAACGAGCCTGATAACGAGAATCCTGGCAGCTATCACGAACTGGAACCGAAGAACAAAGTGGAGCTCGTGTTGCGCCTGCTACCCCAGGCGTTTGCGTGGGCACGTGCAGCGCAACCCGAGCAACCGCTGACTTCAGGCGTGTGGAAGGGCGACTGGTCCACTCCGGAAAAGATGACTGCGATGGATCGGCTGCAGATCGAAAACTCAGACGTGATCACATTTCATAATTACGATTCACCGACAGAGCTCGAGAAGCGGATTAACTGGCTCAAGCGCTACAACCGTCCGCTGATCTGCACGGAATACATGGCTCGTGGCAATGGCAGTTTCTTCTTCGGTGGTCTGATGGTCGGCAAGGTTCACCATGTCGGCATGATCAATTGGGGATTGGTCCAGGGTAAGACGCAAACGAACCTGCCGTGGGATTCATGGGAACATCCGTATGTCGATCGCGAGCCGTCGATCTGGTTTCACGAGGTGTTTCTCAACAATGGCAAACCTTACATTCCAGAAGAAGTTGAGTTTATTAAACGGATGACCGGCAAGACGCGGTGAGCCACAAAAAGGCACAAAGAATCGTACACAAAAAGGCACAAAGAGTTGTACGAGATGTCTTAGTCCGTTTGTCTCTGCTGGCGGTTGTTTTTGGGCAGCCGCACCTCATAGCAGCACAAGCGAAGGCATCGATTTCGATCGATGCGCGCAAGGTTGAAAACCGCATCAGTCCCCTGCTCTACGGACAGTTTCTGGAATTCATGTACGAGGGCATCAAAGGAGGATTGCACGCGGAGTTGATTCGCAACCGCAGTTTCGAAGAACCGCCGAACGCTATCGGTCTCTCACGCAACTGGGAACGTTATCCTGACGATCGAAACGACGATTACGCGCTCACCTTTCAATGGGACGATCAAATTGCTTATCCGCTCAAGAACGACAGTGAAGTGAAACAACATTCGCTGCGCGTCGAGATTGGCGACGGCGTGATCGAACGTCACGGACTTTATCAACCGCGTATTCCTATCAGGTCTCGTCTCGAATATCGAGGTTATTTCTGGCTTAGGACCACTGATTTCGAGGGCAGCGTCACCGCGGCGCTCGAATCAGACACCGATCAGCATCGGGTCTACGCTGCCGCTGAAAATGTTTATGCAATCCCCACCGGCAGAGGTGATTGGCGACTGTATCGGTTCTCACTGGTACCAGATCGCAGTGACCCGCTGGCGCGGTTAGTGATCCTTTTTCGAGGACGAGGGACGGTCTGGATTGATCAAGTGTCGTTGATACCTGCCGACTTCGCGCCCGGCGGTGTACGTCGCGACGTATTCGACAAGATCGAGATCTTAAAGCCGGCTTTCATTCGCTGGCCGGGTGGCAACGTGGCCCAGGACTACCACTGGCTCTGGGGCATCGGAGCACGTGATGAGCGAGTCACGTGGACCAATCTCTCGTGGAAGAACGAACCGGAGCCGAGCGACTTCGGCACAGACGAGTTCGTCATGTTCGCGCGCGCCGTTGGAGCCGAGCCTTCAATTACCGTCAATGTCGAGGGACGCGGCGCGACCGCGGTGGAAGCTGCCGCATGGGTTGAGTACTGCAATGGACCAGCCACTTCGAAGTACGGTGCGATGCGTGCAGCGAATGGTCACGCGGCTCCATTCGGCGTCAAGTTTTGGGAAGTTGGAAATGAGATCTGGGGCAACTGGGTGCGCGGCCACTCAGATGCACAAACGTACGCGCGTAATTACAACCGGTATGCGCAGGCAATGCGCGCTGTCGATCCGTCGATCAAGCTGATCGCTGTCGGTGACAACGACATGAGCTGGAACCGGACTGTGCTGCGCGAAGCCGGGCGTAACATTGATTACCTGGCGATCCATCACTACTACGGCCGGCGCGAGCTGCGAGGCGATCCGTTGAACCTGATGGCGCGCCCGTTGTTCTTCGAGCGTTTCTACGGCGAGGTTCAACAGTTGTTAGGCGAGCTCGGGTTAGGCCGTATCAAGTTGGCAATTAATGAATGGGGACTCGATCTTCCGAGTGAGCGGCAGTATTCGATGGAGGCGGCCCTCTATAGCGCGCGGCTATTGAATGTGTTCGAGCGTTCGGGCGACATCGTCGAGATGAGCGCCGTTTCTGATCTCGTTAACGGCTGGCCGGGCGGTATTATTCAAACCGGTCGACAAAGCGTCTTCGTTTCGCCCATCTTTCTGGTGAATCAACTTTACGCACAGCATCACGGTGAACAGCGCCTGGCAAGCAGCGTCAACAGTCCAACGTTCAATACATCTCATGAAGGCACGAACATCCCTTACCTTGACGCTACGGTTAGCCGGACTGCTGATGGCAAAACGATCTTTATAAAAGCGGTGAATACCAATCGGACCAGCGCATTGCTCACAACGATCACTATTCAGGGCGCGACACCCGCGCGACAAGCGGAGTTAAAAACCGTCACGGCTCCGTCACTTGAAGTCGCTAACAGTTTTTCTCGACCTAACGCAGTATCGATTCAAAAAAGAATGCTGGCGACCGGACGTACGTTTGTGGTCACTCTGCCGAAGCATTCGGTATCGGTCATCGTGCTAAAGACGCAGTAGAACTGATATAACTTTCACACTTTCACACTTCAGGAGGATTCCTATGCTCACAACTTCTCTACGCTGTCTAATATTAATGGCTGTCGTGTTCGGGCTTACGGCCTCGGTTTATGCTGCGCCGAAAACCGGATTCACGTCATTCGTCGCCGGCAATCCCGGCGATGCTCAACCTTCTGCAAACCTGAGTCCGGGACTCGTTTTGATGGGAGGCGGGACTGACGTTGACGCCGCGTTTCAATGGATGTGCCAGCGCGCGGGTGGCGGCGACTTCCTTGTGATCCGGACCACCGGCACAGACGCTTACAACCCTTACATTCAACAACTCTGTCCGCAGATGGATTCAGTGGAAACGATCATCATCACGAGTGTGACTGGCGCAAACTCTGCATATGTCAGCACTCAAATTCAAAACGCAGAGGCGCTGTGGATTGCCGGTGGCGATCAGTCGACATATGTGGCGCTGTGGCGTGGGACGGCTGTGCAAACGGGAGTAAATTTTCTGCTCAATTCGAAGCACGCGCCCGTTGGCGGCACGAGCGCCGGACTCGCGGTACTCAGTCAATTCATTTACACAGGAGCTCTCGGCTCTGTGACCTCGAGCCAGGCGCTGGCCAATCCGTTCCATCGCTACGTCACACTGGATCGAGACTTGTTTCAATCGTCGTTGGGCGTGAATAAGCTCTACGACTCGCATTTTGTGACGCGCGATCGATTGGGAAGATCTCTCGTGTTTCTGGCGCGGATTGTAAACAACGGTTGGGCCACGCAACCGCGCGCGATCGGAATTGATGAAGAGACGGCGTTACTGGTGCTGCCGACTGGCGCAGCAACGATGGTTGGTATCGGCGCGGCCTATTTCCTTCAGGCGCCTGGTCCTGCTCAGGTGCTCGCGGACAAGACGCCTTTAACCTATCTGAATATCGGCGTCTACAAAGTCCCGCAGGGGGGCACGTTCAACCTCTCGACCTGGACCGGCACCGGAGGAGTTGCCTACACGCTCAACGTAAACAACGGCTCGATAACTTCAACGCAAGCGGGCGGAAACATTTATTAGCGCCGTCCAAAGAAATTCGCAGCGGGGGCAAGCCCCTCTTCCTGACCTGTTCATTCCACTGAGTACCTTGATTAAGAACAAGTCAGGAAGAGGGGCTTGCCCCCGCTGCACATTGATTTAAGACTTTAGATCGTTACTTCCTGAATGCCGAATTGATTCCCTGCTTCTGAGTTGCCTCACGTTCCTTTAAGCAAGCGCGGGTAAGACACGTCAAGAAAATCTTCAGCGCAGATCACGAGTCGAACAGCGAAAGCAGCTTGTCGCGCATTTCCTGTTCTCTATCAGTTTGCGCACCGATCCAGACGCTCTTTACGATGCCGCCTTCGTCAACAAACACGACGGTCGGCGTGCCGTTGATTTTGGAAGCGCCGAGTGGGCCGGTGTAAACGTTGTCAATCGGGAGCTCAAGATACTGGAGGTATTTGCGAGCTTCTTCGGGAGTATTCGGGAAGACCGCGAGACACGTCACGTTTCGCTTGGTCGCGTCTGCAACTAATTGACGATACAGGCCGGCGCTCGAAGTGCAATAGGGACAATCTTTCTTCAGGAAAAATACGAGACTCTTTTTGTTCTGCGCCCAGTCGACGTTGGGAACGTTGAGACGCTCTCCGGCGCTAATGCTCGCGATTCTGCCGCTCGCTGATCCGGGCCAAACGTTCCGCTTCACGAGAACACCAGCCGCGATCACCACTGCAATCGCGATCACAACTTGCGCTGCCAATTCGATATTGGACCTGACACTTGCCCGCATGTTAGTTCACCTCTTCAGTTCTTTGCGGCAACGGCTCCCGCCGGCTTCTCCAGAACAGCCTTAGCAATAGCGAGCGTCGCATAGGCACGCGTAGAGTCATATTTGAAACCTTTTGCGAGCTCGAGCGAACGGAACAGATCGTCCTGGGCCAGCGCCCGCAGCACACGCGAAAAGTTGAAGTCCGCGTCCGGCAGGCGAATGAATCTAGTGCCGTTGTTAGTCGCGATCATATCGCCTGACGGCATGTGAAAGTCATCGCCAGTAAAGTCCTCGGCGGAGTTTGCAAATTTGACTGTCTTATTCATCACTTCCCATGCACGCGAATGATCGACGGCGAGGAAGTGATTGGCGATATTGATAAGCGCGAAAGCCGCATCGCCATCGTCTGCGTTGATACGCTCGGCTTCATCGGTAGCTTTCTCGAGGAGATCCACAGCCCCGTCACGATCTGATTCAAGCAGCAGATGGGCCGCCTGGGTGTACGACCAGGATCTCTCGAGGTGATTCAACTCACCGGCGCCTGCAAGTTGGACCACGTCAGCGGCGTTCTTTTTTCGAATGGCAAACTTGATCAATTCAAGGTCTACGTAATTTTTTATTTTATTCCGCAATCGCATCTCGTCGATAGAATCAGCGAACTCACGCGCGCGCTTGTTGCCCGTCGGAGCTAATCTTGCTGCCGTAGCTGCGTAAATTTGATCGCGGTCCTGTGACGACTTGGCCCGACCGAGTTGCTCTTCAATGTCACCGACTTCTGCGCTGAAGTTTTCGGGACGGATGCCTTCCGTTAATAACGAGTTAGTGGGATCGATGTTTCGCCCTTCTTTAGCAGTGAGCTGGCTACGAAGCGCTGGCGCGGTTTCGGGCATGTATTGTTCAAAGAGCGGAAGTAACCGTGTGATAACCATCAGTCTGCCTCGGCGTCCGCAAGAGGTCGTGTCCTGATCGGGAGGCGGCACAGGTCGTAACAGCACGTTAGCCGCGACCTGGAAAAACCGACCTCGCAACGCAGGGTCAAGATTGGGCGCGGCTGTTGGTCCCTCGGGTTGGTCCCACGTATTCCCGGTAGACCGGAAGACTATGTAAAAGCCTGGGGTGAAGGCGTACGACGACAGGCCGGAGATCGTATTTGCATCCGCCATTGGATCTGTTTCAGTACGTGCCAATAGCTCTGCAAAAATCTTATCTGCGGTCGCTGCGTCTTTGATTCGGAGCTCGGAGAGAAAACCGATCGATTGCGCATTAACTTCAGTCAGTGCTGGAGTTGCAAACTCTTTTGCCGCCTTGACCTCACCGGCGGCCAATAATTTCCTGGCTACGAGCAATCTTTTTTGACTCGCCTCGGGAGCTGTAAAAAAATCTAGAGAGCGCGCTGAATTCTTTGCGTCATCCGCCTCTCGTGCGTTCACGATTTTCAGTTTGGCAAGGAATTGCTCGCCTAGCGCTCTGTCTCGATGTGACGCGAGACTCAGTACATCAACGCGAAGATCGTTACCGCCCATCTTTTTGAGACCAATTATGAAGGCCGCCGGAACGCCTTTCGGAAGACGTTTGGTATCAATTTTCGGATCTTCTGCATCAGCGGCTTCGGCAGCCTCCCACGCGCGCAGAAATAGCGAACGCGCCGTGGTATTATCTGCGTCCCATAGAACGTCAGCGGCACGAGCAAGCACACGCGTTCTCAGTGCCAGGTCTTTGTAGCTTCTTGCCTCCGTAGTGAGCGAAATCACTGTCGAAGTCGCAAAAGTGCGCCGTTGTGCTTCGGCGGGATTCGCATCGATAGCGGTCTTTTTGTCTCTGGTCCGTTCTGCCACAACTCGGTTCTGAGTCTCGGTTTGTGACAGAGCTGATAAGGAAAGGACCAATAAACAACCGGCTGAACCAACGGTCCGCCATAGCGACTTTAGCCTGGACCGTCGTTTGGGTGTGAGCATGTCTCCAGCCTCCAAGTGGTCGGGATCACTTCGTTAATATCAGTGGAGCTAGTACTCGCTGATATGGAGTTGGACGGGAAAACAACTCCAGGTGAGCATGCAATTCCGCAAGGTTCCCCTCGCAGAAGCGAGTATCTCACCTTTTGCCATGAACAGGCGGCCGCGGTCAAGGGTTTTCGTGTTTCAGGCGGAAAAACCGTGCCCGCGGCCGCAGCGTGATCAATCGATTAGCCCCGGACCACCGGTGCCGCAATCACGGTCATTTTTGGGGATGCAATAGTAACTACTGTCCGGACGTACGCAGCAATAATTGCAGGTATCGCAACCGCCCGAGCTGGTCCAACCCGAGCAGATGTTGTCGCATACATCGGCGCGGGCAGGGGTTACGGCCAGAGCGCTTAACAATACAGCCAGCGCCATTACACTTGTAAGCAGACGAAAACGAGCAAAGACGGGGCGGAACTTCTTCATAGACATCCTCCTTTTCACCGGCCATACGGACGGTGGTGAGAGACTGAAAGAGTCAGTCAGAGGTTGAAGACCAACAGCCGCCATTTGGGATTATGCGGCCAACATTCCCGCTCACACCACAGGGGCGATGCGGTGTTTCGGTACTTTGAGTTACCTAATGTCTGGTCCGAAACATAAGGCTCCTCTCAGACTAGCATGGATCTGCCGGTTGCGATTGTGCGCAAGGATAAAGTAGAGGGAGTCATTGATGTTTCGGGTCGTTAATGCCGGCTATTGCTGAAACCGACGCTTCAGTGAGAGCAATCTCCGACCCAATGAGACTGCGGCAGGCTATACCCCGGATTGGCCCATGTCAAGGTTTTTTTTGTGTCACAACTCTAGAACTCTCAGCCTGCTCGTCATACATACAGGCCGCCTCGTCACAAACAGAGCAGCGTTAATCCCCTTTGTGTTTTAGCAGGCTAGAGAATGATGGCTGTGCATATTTTGATCATTGTACTAGCGCTCGGTTTCGTGCCGGCAACGCAAACAAATTCCAACTCGATCAGTGGTCACGTGTCGAACGATCAGCACATGCCGATTGCTGATCTTCGAGTCGAGCTGCTCAATGAAGTTGATTCAGTCATTCGAACTGTCAAGACTGATGGCTCAGGGCTTTTCGTTTTTCGCAAACTCTCGGACGGGACCTTTCAAGTCAGGATCCAACCGGCTGGGACCAGCTACGTGAGTCAAACGAAGCGGGTGGAGCTCGCGAGGCCGCATGGTTTTGGAGCTGCATTTGAAGAGCTCGATTTTGTACTCGTGTCCAAAGACAAACGCGGCAGCATAGCAAAGCCCGGTGTCGTGTTTGTGCAGGAAGTACCGGAACCAGCTCGTAAGCAATTTCAGAAAGCATCCGAGTTGCTGGAAAAATCAAACAAGCGACAGGAAGCATTAGTCGCGTTGAAGAGCGCCATCGATCTTTTTCCGCAGTACTTTGACGCGCTCGAGTTGTTAGGCACAGAGCAGGTGAAAGATCGTGAGTATGAAGCTGCGATTCCCTCACTCACAAAAGCATTGGAGGTTAACTCACGAGCCTTTGCGAGCTC
>Ga0105247_10001457_pt1 | contig 17101 bp, 11 predicted proteins | sample KBSS24metaG_FD_81519 | JGI IMG/M metagenome (GOLD analysis project Ga0105247, IMG submission 81519) | Switchgrass rhizosphere microbial communities from Kellogg Biological Station, Michigan, USA - KBS S2-4 metaG | ecosystem: Host-associated > Plants > Roots > Rhizosphere > Soil | place...
GACGATCCCGGGCGTCGACGAGCTCCTCCTCACGATCCGCGGCCGGCCCGTCATGACGCTGATCGCGAACGCGGGGCGCGGCCTCGGGCGCGCGTTCCTCGACCAGGAGTGGTCGCAGGTGCAGCGGGTGATCGACACCAACGTCACCGGGACACTCTACCTGATTCAGAACGTCGTACGCGACATGCGCCGCCGCGGGGAGGGGCGCGTCATGATCGTCGGGTCGATCGCGGGGCTCATGCCCGGCACGTTCCAGGCGGTCTACAACGGCACGAAGGCGCTGCTCGACTCGTTCTCGTTCGCGCTCCGGGCGGAGCTCGCGGGCTCCGGCGTCACCGTCACGTGCCTCATGCCGGGCGCGACGGAGACGGAGTTCTTCGAGCGCGCGGACATGCTCGACACGAAGGTCGCGACGGAGAAGAAGCAGGCGCCGGAGGACGTCGCCAAGATCGGCTACGAGGCCATGATGCGCGGGGACGGCGAGGTCATCGCCGGGTGGCAGAACAAGCTCCAGGCCGCGATCTCCCACGTGCTGCCGGCGGGCGTCCTCGCGGAGATGCACCGCAAACAGGCCGCCCCCGGCACCGCCGAAGGCTCGACCGCGCCGGACCGCCCTTCGCGCGCGTGAGGCGCGAGCGGAGTCCGCGTGGACGACGAGCCTCGCCGCCGCGAGGACCACGACGACGATGAAGCGCGGATCAGAACAGCGCTTGGATCACCGACGCGACCCGCGAGGTCCGGCGCGCGCCTCGGCGAGCCCCCAGGACGGCGGCGATCGCGACGCCGCCCGCGATCACCGAGGCGGTGAATCGTGCGAAATACACCGGATCGTGCTCGATCGCGTCCACGCGGTCGGCGAGCAGGAGGACGAACCAGTGGGACGTCTGGTACTCGGGGATCCGATACGCCGCGCGGCGCATCGCGCCCGAGATCCCGCGCGGCGGGACCGACGTCCCGAAGACGGGCGTGAGCTCGTCGAGGTCTGCCCGTTTGAGGACGTTGCCGGGATCCGGCTGCCGCTCCGGCTCCGTCCAGTGCGCGTTGCCCACGGGGGCGGGCGGCTGTCGCTCCTTCGGGACCCCGGGGCGCGCCTCGCGCTTGCTGTCGATCCCCGCGCCCACGATCCCCTGTCCGTCGGTCTTCGTCATCACGTCGGTGTTCATCGCTGTCTCCTTGTGCGACGGCTGCGTCAGGCGGCCCGCGGCGGGACGAGGACGCATTTGATGCAGTCATCGAGCTTCCGCTCGAAGATGTCGTACGCGTGCGCGGCGTGCTCGAGCGGGATCCGGTGGGTGATGATCCCCTTCGCGTCGATCCGCCCGGCGCGAATGTGCTCGAGGAGGTGCGGCATGTACCGCTTGCAGTTCGCCTGATTCATGCGGAGCGTGAGGCCCTTGTTCATCGCGCCCCCGATGTCGACGGCGTTGAACGGCGGCCCGTATACCCCGATGAGGACGACGTTCCCCCCTTTGCGCACGGCGGCGATGCTCCAGTTGATGGCGGTCGCCGAGCCGGCCAGCAGCTTCGCCTTGAGCCCGAGCAACGACTGGCCGAACGAGCCCTTCGCCTCGCACCCCACCGCGTCGATGCATACGTCGGCGCCCCTCCCGTCGGTCATCTTCCGGAGGTGGCCGACGACGTCGCCGACCTCGTGGAAGCTCACCGTCTCGACGCCGTTGTAGCGCCGCGCGAAGTCGAGCCGGTACTCCAGGTGGTCGACCGCGATGACGCGCCCCGCGCCGAGGAGCCACGCGCACTTCTGCGACAGGAGCCCGACCGGGCCGCAGCCGAAGACGACGACCGTCTCGCCCGGCTTGATGTCTCCCATCTCCGCCGCCTGGTACCCCGTCGGCAAGATGTCGCTGAGGAAGAGCACGTCCTCATCGGACATGTCGTCCGGGATCTTCATCGGCCCGACGTCGGCGAACGGCACTCGGACGTACTCGGCCTGCCCGCCGTCGAACCCGCCGGTCGTGTGCGAATAGCCGAATACGCCCGACGCCAGCGACGCGTTCGGGTTCGAGCTCTCGCAGTTCCCGGTCAGGCCGCGCGAGCAGTAGAAGCACGTGCCGCACGAGATGTTGAACGGCACGACCACGCGATCGCCTCGCTGGAGCGACTGCACGGACGGGCCGACCTCCTCGACCACGCCCGCGAACTCGTGACCGAACGTGCAGCCGACCCGCGTGTCCGGGATGATGCCGTGCAAGAGGTGGAGGTCCGAGCCGCATATCGCCGTCCGCGTCACCCGAAGGACGATGTCGTTCGGGTGCTCGATGGTCGGCTCGGCTTTCTCGGCGACGCGGACCCGGTTCGGGCCGCGGTAGGTCAGTGCGAGCATCGCTTTCTCCTCCTCGATCAATCGCAATCGCGCGATCACGTCCGACGGCGCGGCCTCGGCGGCCTCGTGGGCGCGGCGGCGCGTAGCCGTATTCAACATCCGGTCCTATGCGACCTTCGGCCGGACCGGGGACGTCGCGCGGGGCGCGAACCCCTCGAGCGGTATACGGCGCTCGCGAGCGCCTGCCCTGGAAGGCGCGCCCGCTCGACGGGCGTTGCACGTCTATCGCGACCATACCGCGCCGGGTGATCACCTTATCCGTCGACGCCGGTCGCGCCGGCTTCGGCCGCGGTCTCCCGTTTGCAGCCGGAGTCGCCATGAAGACCACGCCCGCCCCCGAGCCCACCCCGCAAAGGAAGCCTTCGTCGCCCGACTCCGAGGAGCAGCAGCCATGGACGGAGGACATCGGCGGCGGCCTCCGGGAGGCGTACGAGGGGGGAGAGTGGGCGCCCGACGCGGCGCCGGTGCCGCCGTTCCCCGCGCAAAAATTGGAGGGGACCGGCGAGGAGTCGGAGCTCGAGCCGCGCCCGCGGTATTACGGGCCGCGGTATCGGGCGGCGCGCAAGCTCGCGGGCAAGGTGGCCCTGATCACGGGCGGGGACTCGGGCATCGGACGCGCGGTCGCCGTCCTGTACGCGCGCGAGGGGGCGAACGTGGCGATCGTCTATCTCAGCCACGACGACGACGCCGAACAGACGCGGCAGGCGGTCGAGGACGAGGGGGCCCAGTGCCTGCTCTTTCGAGGCGACGTCGGGGACCCGGCGCTCTGTCTTCGCGCCGTCGAGGAGACTGTGAAGGAGCTCGGCCGGCTCGACATCGTGGTGAGCAACGCCGCGCTCCAGCGCCGCGTCCACTCCCCCGAAGACCTGTCGGTCGAGCAGATCGAGCGGACGCTCCGCACCGATGTCCTCGCCTATATTTTCATGACGAAGGCGGCGCTCCCGCACCTGAAGACGGGGGCGGCGATCATCGCGACCGGCTCGGAGACGGGGCTCCACGGGGACGCGGAGCTCCTCGACGACGCGGCGGCCAAGGGGGCGATCCACGCGTATACCCGGTCGCTCGCGTCGGCGCTCGTCGAGCGAGGGATCCGCGTGAACTGCGTCGCTCCTGGGCCGGTGTGGACGCCGCTCCACGCGGCCGACGCGGGCGCGAGCCCCGAGCAGGTGTCGAGGGTCGGCGGCGACACCCCCATGCATCGCCCCGCGCAGCCCGAGGAGATCGCCCCCGCGTACGTGTTCCTCGCGAGCGACGCCGACTCCGGCTTCATCACGGGGCAAATCCTCCCTGCGCTCGGCGGCGCCGTCGGATGAATCCCGATGACTTCGCGGTCTCCTGACCGAGGGCCTCTTTCACCTCCGGCTGCGTCGGGTCGAGGGGTGACGCCCGGCAGGCTCATCGCGTAGCGGAGTTCGTGCCAGTGCACGGGCTCCTCCGTCATGCACAATCGCCATGGTGTGCGCCGGTGACTCAGGTGTTCCGAGGAACCCGACGCGTGTTTCGGGTTTCAGGCGTGGTGATGATGGCCGGGTGCGGAGGCCGATTTCACCGCCGATCCGCCCTTGCCGAGGACCTCGTCGTACCCCTGCTCGACCGTGGCGTCGAAGAGCTCCTTCATCTGCATGGCCAGCGCCTCCGAGCCTTCGCCGAGCACCTTCTCGGCCTTCGGGAAGAGGTCCTGCTCCTCCTCCACCACGTGGTGGTCGATGAGCTCGCGGAGCGTCGTGATCTTCGCCTTGAACGACGCGTCGCCCCGATCCGCCTTGAGGACGCGCTTGAGCGCGAAGCGGGCGACCGCGTGCTCCTCGTACGACTCGAGGACGAGGTCCTCTTTCACGTCGATCATCGCCGGATAAAACAGCGTCTGCTCGATGACCATGTGCGCCGCGAGGCTCGTCGCCAGTTTGTCGAGGAGGGCTTGCGCGTTGCCGTTGCCGTGCTCGAGGCTCTTGAAGATCGCCTTCACCTCGTCGTGCTGCTGCTTCAACAAAGCGGTCGCTTTCATCGAATTCTCCTGGATCGGGCCGCCGGCCCGGGTCTCGAGGTTTGCGGGCTCGCGGGATCGGCCGCCGGCCGGATCATGGGATTCGCCCCGGCCGACGAATGCCTACCGCCGAACGTTACTCAAGCAAGCGACGAGCCACGGGATGAGCGCGCCGCCCCGCGTGGTTTCGCGGTCGCCGTGCGCGACGCGCCCGCGCACTGTGGCGCGTTGGTCGAGCTGGCGCGCGCGGCGCCCGGCTATCCCGCGAGCAGCGCCGACGTGTGGCGCGCGACCATCCGCTCTTCGTCGGTCGCGACCACGCGCACGACGCAGGGTGAGCCGTCCTCGGACACGACCTCGGCGTTCGCGTCGTTGGCGCTCGCGTCGACGCGGACTCCGAGGTGCTCGAGGCCGCGCGCGATCGCGAGGCGCACGATCGGCGCCCGCTCGCCGATGCCGCCCGTGAAGACGAGCGTGTCGATCCCGCCGAGCGACGCGGCGAGCGCGCCGATCGCCTTGCGCGCGTGCCACGCGAAGGCTTCGACGGCGAAGGCGGCGCGCGGGTCGCGGTCCCGCTCTTCGACGAGGCGCTTCATGTCGCCCGTCGTCCCGCTCAGCGCGAGGAGGCCCGCCTCGCGCGTGACGAGCCTCTCGAGCGACGCGGCGTCGTACCCGTGCTCGAGCAGGTACACGACGAGGCCCGGATCGAGATCGCCCGAGCGCGTGGCCATGACGACGCCGCCGGTCGGCGTGAGCCCCATCGTCGTGTCGACGCTCCGCCCGTCGCGCACCGCGCACAGGCTCGCGCCGCTCCCGAGGTGCGCGATCACCGCGCGGCCCAGCTCCGCCCCGCCGAGGTGCGCGACGACGTACTCGTACGAGAGCCCGTGGAACCCGTAGCGCCTGACGCCCTCGTCGAAGAGCGAGCGCGGAAGGGCGAAGCGCTTCGCCACGTCCGGCATCGTCCGATGGAACGAGGTGTCGAAGCACGCCACGTGCACGAGATCGGGGAAGCGCTCGCGCGCCGCCTCGATCGCGCGGATCTCCGCGGGGAGGTGGAGCGGCGCGAACGGCACCGCGGCGCGCAGCGCGGCGAGCACCGCGCCGTCGACGCGCACCGGCCGCAGGAGCTCGGGCCCGCCGTGGACGATCCGGTGCCCGGTCGCGTCGGGCGACGGGAGGCCGGCTCGCGCGATGTCGTCGAAGGCCGCGCGCACCGCCGCCGCGTGATCGGAGACGGCGCCTCCGATCGCGACGCTGGCGCGCGCGAGCGGCCGCTCCCCGCCGGCGTCCGTCTCGAAGAGCGCGTATTTGAGCGACGACGAGCCGCCGTTCAGCGCCAGCACGTGCCGCTTCATCCGCGGGGCCACATCCAGTCGCGGATCTCGGGCATGTCCTCGAAGTGCTCGCGCGCGTAGGCGCGGTGGCGCGACAGCATCGCGAGGCACGTGTCGATGTGCTGCTCGACGTCGAGCGGCGTCCTCCGCGCGCGCCGGAGCGCCTCGATCGCCAGGTGAAACCGGCTCGTCTCGTTCAAGACGACCATGTCGAACGGGGTCGTCGTCGTCCCCTCTTCTTTGTAGCCGCGCACGTGGAACCGGTGCGCGTCGGGCCGCCCGTGGAGGATGGAGTGCACCGCGCCGGCGTATCCGTGGAACGCGAAGACGACGTCGGTCGACTCGGTGAACAGCTCGACGAACCGCTCGTCCGTCATCCCGTGCGGGTGCTCGGCGGGCACGAAGAGGCACATCAGGTCGACGACGTTCACGACCCGCACCTGCAGATCGGGGACGTGCTCGCGGAGCCAGGACGCCGCCGCCACCGTCTCGAGCGTCGCCGTGTCGCCCGCGCAGGCGAGGACGACGTCCGGGTCCTCCCCGTCGAAGCTCGCCCACTCCCAGACCGACGCACCGCGCGCACAATGCGCCTCGGCGGCGGCCATGTCCAGCCACTGGAGCTCTGGCTGCTTGTCGATGATGATCAGGTTGACGTAGCTCGAGCTCCGCAGGCAGTGAGCCGCGACGCTGAGGAGGCAGTTGGCGTCGGGCGGGAGGTACACGCGCGCCACCGTCCCTTTTTTACTCAGGATCGTATCCATGAATCCCGGCCCTTGGTGGCTGAACCCGTTGTGGTCGTTCCTCCAGCACGTCGACGTGAGCAGGTAGTTCAACGACGGCACCGGGGCGCGCCACGGGAGCGCGGCGCACGCCTCCAGCCACTTCGCGTGCTGCGTCGTCATCGACGCGACGATGAGCGCGAAGGCCTCGTACGTCGCGAACAGGCCGTGACGCCCGGTGAGGACGTACCCCTCGAGCCAGCCCTCGCAGTTGTGCTCGCTCAGCACCTCCATCACGCGCCCGTCGGGCGACACGTGATCGTCGTCCGGCAGCGTCGCCTCCTGGAAGCAGCGAGACTCGCGCTCGAAGACCGCGCCGAGCCGGTTCGAGTTGGTCTCGTCGGGGCAGAAGAGCCGGAAGGTGCGCGGGTTCTCGGCGTACACGTCGCGGAGCAGCGCGCCGAGCGCCCTCGTCGACTCCGCGCGCACCACGGCGGGGCTCGGGACGGAGACCGCGTATCGCCTGTAGTCGGGCAAGACGAGCGGCGTCGGCGCGCCGCCGCCGTTCGCGTACCGGCTCGCGCCCATGCGCCGCGCCTGCCGCGGCGCGAGGGCCGCGAGGTCCCGCCGCAACGTCCCGTCCCTGTCGAAGAGCGCCTTCGGCCGGTAGCTCTTCATCCACGCCTCGAGCATCGCGAGCTGGCGCGCGTCGCTCCGCACGCCGGCGAGCGGCACCTGGTGGGCGCGGAACGTCCCCTCGATCCGCACGCCGTCGAGCTCCTTCGGACCGGTCCACCCCTTCGGGGTGCGCAGGACGATCGCCGGCCACGCCCTCTCCGGGCCGCCCCCGCCGCCGCGCGCCGCGCGCTGGATCTCGCGGATGCGGTCGAACGCGCGATCGAGCGTGTCGGCGAGCGCGCGGTGCACGGGCATCGGGTCGTCCCCTTCGACGAACATCGGCTCGTAGCCGTGCGCCGACAGGAGCTCGCCGACCGACGCGTCGGTGGCGCGGCCGAGCACCGTGGGGCCGGAGATCTTGTAGCCATTGAGGTGCAGGATCGGCAGGACGGCGCCGTCGCGCTCCGGGTTCAAGAACCGGACGCCCTTCCATGATCCTTCGAGCGGCCCGGTCTCCGCTTCGCCGTCGCCGACGACCGCGACGGCGACGAGATCGGGGTTGTCGAAGACCGCGCCGAACGCGTGCGTGAGCACGTATCCGAGCTCGCCCCCTTCGTGTATCGATCCCGGGGTGGGGGGCCCGACGTGGCTCGGGACGCCGCCCGGCGTCGAGAACTGGCGGAAGAGGGCGAGCATGCCGCCGGCGTCGGTCGTGACCTCGGGATAGACGTTCGAATACGTCCCTTCGAGGTACACGTTCGCGAGGACGGCCGGGCCGCCGTGCCCCGGGCCGGCGAGGAAGAGGAGGTCGACGTCGCGCTCGCGGATGATCCGATTCAGGTGCACGTAGACGAGGCTCAGCCCCGGCGACGTGCCCCAGTGTCCGAGCAGGCGAGGCTTGATGTGCTCGACCCGGAGCGGCTCGTTCAAGAGCGGATTCGCGAGCAGATAAATCTGGCCGACGGTGAGGTAGTTCGCGGCAGAGAAATACTGGTGCAACCCGATGAGCTCGTCGTCGCGGATCGTCATCGTGCGGTCACTCCGGTAGGTGTCGCGGGCCGCGCGCGCCGCAGCCGCTACCCCGCGTACGATGCGAGCGGGTCCGAGACGGTGGCGGCCGGCGTGGGTCACGCGCGGCGCGCGCCCGCGGGCGGTCACTCCGCTCACTCTCCTCGGGCCGCGTTTCGCTCTTCCTGGTGCCTGTGCAGGTGGACGATCCCCATCGTCGCCGTCGCGAGCAGCGCCCCGGTGAGCGGCGCGACCACGTAGATCCACGCGCCGGCCAGCGATCCGGAGGCGATGGCGGGGGCGAGCGATCGCGCCGGGTTCATCGACGCGCCGCTCACCGGCCGCGCGAAGATCCCGCCGATCGCGACGGCAGCTCCGGACGCGACCGCGGCGTTGGGGCCGACGATGCGATGGCGCGTGGCCGTGCCGAGGACGACGCACACCAGGAGGTACGTGGCGAGCGTCTCGACGGCGAAGACGGAGGCCGTGCCCCAGCGCGGAGCGGTCGTCGCCTCGCGCAGGCCGCGGCCGAACGTCACCGCGAGGACCGCGCAACCGAAGAACGCGCCGGCGAGCTGCGAGGCCCAATAGGCGGCGATACGGCTCCACGGAAAGACGCGCCGGAGGGCGAACGCGAACGTCACGGCCGGGTTGAAGTGCGCGCCCGACACGTCACCCATGGCGTAGACGAGGGACATGATGAGGAGGCCCGCCGCCGCGGAGCGGCCGATCGGCGTGGGATCGCCGTGGCTCGCCGCGGCGACGATCGCGCCCCCGCCGTCGACGGCGACGAGGAGGAACGCGCCGCACGCCTCGGCGGCCAGGCGCTGGGCGAAGATCCTCGGCGCGCCCTCGCGGGCGTACGCGTTCGGGTCGCCGTCCGCTCGTCGACGCCCCTCGCGCTCCCGGCCGTTCATCGCGTGAGCGTCCGCCGCGCCTCGGCCCATCAGCGCACGTAGACCGTCACGTCGGCGCTCAGGCCGGCGCGCAGCGGCGCGTCGGTGGGCGGGTCCACGAACGCGATCCGAACCGGCACGCGCTGCACGACCTTGACGAAGTTCCCCGACGCGTTGTCCGGCGGCAAGAGCGAGAAGCGCGCGCCGGTGCCGGCCGACAGGCTCTCGACCTTCGCCTCGAAGTCGCGGTGGGGATACGCGTCGACGGAGACGCGCGCCCGCGTGCCGGGGCGCATCTCGGCGATCTGCGTCTCCTTGAAGTTCGCCACGACGTAGACCCGATCGGGGACGAGCTGGGCCATGGTCTGCCCGGCCGAGACGAGCTGGCCCGCGTGCGCCCCGAGGTGCGAGACGACGCCGTGGTCGGCCGCGACCACGCGCGTGTACTCGAGCTGGAGCTTCGCCAGCGTGAGGGCCGCGCGCGCCGCGGTGACGCGCCCCTCGGCGAGCTCGGTCGCCGCGCGCGCCGCGGCCACCTGCGCCTCGATCGGCGCGCTCTTCGTCAGGTTGCTCCGGGCCTCGGCGACCCGCGACTCCGCGGCGGTGCGCTCCTCTTGCGCGGTCGCGAGCCCCGCCTTGGCCTGCGTGAGCGCGGCGCGCGCGCTGTCGGCGGCGAGCTGCGCCGCGTCGAGCTGCTGCTGCGGTATCGCGTTGTCCTCGCGCAGACGCCTCGCCCTCTCGAGCTCGAGGTCCGCGTTCCTCGACTCCACCCTGGCGCGATCGACCACGGCGCGCGCCGCCGCGATCTGCGCCTCGGCGCTCCGCACGCTCACCGCCGACTCCGAGAGCGCGGCGCGCGCCCCCGCGAGGCCGCCCCGCGCCGTCGCCTGCACCACGGTCTCCTGCGACGCGGCCTGCGCCGCCTGCGCCTCCGCCTCCGCGAGCTCGCCCTCGGCCTGCTGCACGCGCGCGTGGTAATCGGCGTCGTCCACCTGCGCGATCAGGTCGCCGCGCTTCACGTGCTGGTTCTCCGCGACGACGACCTTCACGAGCCGGCCGCCGACCTGCGGCGCGACCGGCACGACGTCCGCCTCCACCTGGGCGTCGTCGGTGCTCTCCTTCCCGCGCGACACGAGCCAGAGGACGAAGACGCCGATCGCGATCGCGGCGGCCACGCCGCCCAGGATCCAGAGCGCCCTTCCGCGGCGCTCCCCGTTCGCGGTCGTCGCGCCGTCGCCCCGCTCCGCCTCCGCGTCGCGCGCGGGGGTGGTGACCGCGGCGTCGCCGGTCGCGGGCTCGGGATCCGTCGACGCGCCCGGCGCGCCGTGCGGGAAGGTCGTGGTGCTCATCGGGTTCATGCCTCGAAATGGACCCCGGGCGGAGCGCCCGCGGCGCGTGGCGTTTTCAGGAAGACGAGCAGCGGCAGGACGAAGAGGAAGACGATCCCCGCGAGGAGGAAGATCCCGTCGAACGCGACCACCGACGCCTGGCTCTGGACGGAGCGGGCGAGCTCGGCGATCGCCACCTTTTGGGCCTGCCCCGCGGACATGCCCGCGCGCTCGAGGCCGGCCGTGATCAGCGCGAGCCGCTCCTCTGTCGCCGCGCTCGTCGCGGTCACGTGCGTCGCGATGTCGGCGCGCGCCGCGACGGTGAATCGCTCGAGCAGCGTCGCGAAGACCGCGAGCCCGACCGCCCCGCCGATCTGGCGCAAGAGAGAGTTCAGCCCGGTGGCGTCGGCCATGCGGTGGCGCGGCACGCGCGACAGCGCGACGGTGGTGAGCGGGACGAACAGGCAGGCGAAGCCGGCCCCCTGGATCATGATGGCGAAGACGATGTCGCGCGAGCCGCTCGAGAGGGTCAAATGGCTCATCGCGTACGACCCCAGGACGAAGGCCACGACGCCCGCCGCGATGAGGAGGCGCGGCGACACCTTGCCGTAAATACGGCCGATGATCGGCGTCGCCACGAGCATCACGAGGACGCGCGGCATGAGCGCGAGGCCCGACTGGGTCGCCGTGAACCCGAGGAGCTCCTGCATGAAGATCGGGAGCAGGAACATGTTCGCCATCAGCATCGCGAACATCAGCGCGCCGATCGCCGTCCCCGAGGTGAAGACGCCGTCCTTGAACAGACGCAGGTCGACCACCGGCGTGGACGTCGTCAGCTCGCGGGCCACGAACGCGACGAGCGCGAGCACGGCGACGGCGAGGCTCGCCGTGATGAGCGCCGAATCGAACCAGTCGTTCCGCTGCCCCTCCTCCAGGAAATATTCGAGCGTCGACAGGCCGACCGAGAGGAGCGCGATGCCGAGCCAGTCGACGTGGCGGCGCTCCCGCGCGGCCTGCGCCGCGCCGGCCGCGCGGATGCCCTCGTCCTCGTGGAAGAACGTCGCGACCATGAAGAGGCCTATCGCCCCGATGGGAAGATTGATGAAAAATATCCACGACCAGTGGAAATGATCGACGATGTATCCGCCGAGCGTCGGGCCGATCGCGGGGCCGAGCATGACGACCATCCCGAAGAGGGCCATGGCCATCCCCTGCTCCTTCGGCGGGAACGTCGTGCGGAGGATGGCCTGCTCCGTCGGCTGGAGGGCGCCGGCGCCGAGCCCCTGGACGGCGCGATACCCGACGAGCTGGGGCAGCGTGGACGCCGTCCCGCACAGCGCCGAGCCGGCCAGGAAGAGCGCGAGGCAGATCATGTAGACGCGCTTCTGGCCGAAGAGGCGGCCGAGGAACGCGGTGAGCGGCATCAAGAGGACCAGCGAGACGGCGTACCCCGTCGTCACCCACGTGACCTCTTGCACCGTCGCGCCGACGGCTCCTTGGATATGGGGCATCGCCACGTTGACGATCGACGAGTCGATCGCGCCCATCAGCGTGCCGAAGCTGATCGACACGGTCACGAGCCATTTGTTGGTCGGCCGGGCCGGCGCGGGCGCGGGCGCCGCGGCGCGGAGGAGGCCGAGCGAGCGCGGGAGCGACGCCGCGCTCATCGTCCCCCCGGCGAGGTCCCATTCAGCCGTTCCGCCATGCTCGCGTCGCCTGCAAGCGGAATACCTCGTATCCCATGCTCGACCCGCGGCGCTCGTCGCCTGTCCGCTCGACCCGCCCGCCGCCTTCGCTCGAGCCCCGATACCAAATCGCCACACGACCGTGTGCGCCGATCGAGGCGCGCGCGGCGGCGACCGCCCGGCGGAGGCGAGCGCGCGCGACGGCCGGTGCGTCCTGGGTCCCCACGGGGGACGCGGCGCGCGGCGCGGAGAGGTGGGCGCTCGGCCGCGGCGGGCGCGCGCGACCCGCGCGCGGGGTCACACGCTCGGCGGCTCCATCTCGCGCTCGTAGTGTCGATGGCGCGCGATCGCCTTGATGAAGTCGGGGAGCGCCTGCTCGGCCGACGGGCCGCTGACGAGCACGCCCGGGTCGCTTCGACCCGACGAGAGCACGGGCCGGATGCCCGCGGACGCGAGGAGCTCCGCCCCCGCGCCGCACGCGAGGATCGTCTTCGCGTGGCGGTATTGGTCCTCGAGGAAGTCGACCGCGGACACCACGCCGCCGAGCGTCCTGGCGGCGATCTCTCCGTCGGGCACGGCCGCCGCGTCGAACAGGACGGACGGCATCGCCTCGAACGTCACCTCGACGTCGATGGGCTCGCCGTCCGCCGTCTTCACCTGGCCGAGGCGCGCGCCGACGTAGCGGGGCACCGCCCCCTCCTCCGCGAGCCCGGCGTGGAGCGCGCGAGCGCCCGCGCCGTCGACGCCGTCCGCCACGAAGATCGCGACGCGGCGCGTGCGGATGCCCCCGTCGCCCGGATAGGCAAATAGGGACAGCGCTCGAGAGACTTCGACCTCCGGCTTCGGCGTCTTCGCGATCGCCCTCGGCAGCGGCTCGGGCACGTCGACGCCGAGCCCGGCGGCGACCGCGCCCGCGAGCTCTTCGGCCACGTTGGCGAGCATCGCGACGACCCGGCGGCGCACCGCCGGGACCTGGACCCGGGTCAGCTCGAAGCGGAACGCGCGGACGATGTGCGCCTTCTCCACGTCGGTCTGGCTCCGCCAGAAGAGGGTCGCTTGATTGTAATGTTCACCGAAGCGCTCGGCGCTGCCGCGCACCTTGTCCTCGTGGACGGGCTCGCGGAACGACGTGAACCCCGCCATCCCCGCCTGGAACGGGCAGCCGCCGGCGAGCGAGTTGGGCTCGTACGCGACCCGCCCGCGGTGGATCGCCTGCCGGTGAAAGCCCTCCCGCTGGTTGTTGTGGACCGGCGCGATCGGAGAGTTGATCGGGATCTCGTGGAAATTGGGGCCGCCCAGGCGCGATATCTGTGTATCGATGTACGAGTGGAGGCGCCCGGCGAGCAGCGGATCGTTCGTGAAGTCGACGCCCGGCACGACGTGCGCGGCGCAGAACGCGACCTGCTCCGTCTCGGCGAAGAAGTTGTCGGGGTTGCGGTTCAACACCAGCTTCCCCACCGGGGTGAGCGGCGCGAGCTCCTCGGGCACCAGCTTGGTCGCGTCGAGGACGTCGAAGCTGAAGCCCGCCGCCTGCTGCTCGGAGACGAGCTGGAAGCCGAGCTCCCACTCCGGGAACGCGCCGGCCTCGATGGCCTCCCACAGATCGCGGCGGTGGTAATCGGGATCGGCCCCGGCGATCTTCACCGCCTCGTCCCACTCGAGCGAGTGCGTGCCCAGGAGCGGCCGCCAGTGGAACTTCACGAAGGTGGACTCGCCGTCCTCGTTCACCAGCCGGAACGTGTGCACCCCGAAGCCCTGCATCATGCGATAGCTGCGCGGGATGGCGCGATCGGACATCACCCACATCAACATGTGGGCCGACTCGGGCATGAGCGACGCGAAGTCCCAGAACGTGTCGTGCGCGGTCGACGCCTGGGGTATCTGGGAGTTCTGCTCCGGCTTCGCCGCGTGGATCAGATCCGGGAATTTCATCGCGTCCTGGATGAAGAAGACGGGGATGTTGTTCCCGACGAGATCCCAGTTGCCCTCCTCGGTATAGAACTTCACCGCGAAGCCGCGGACGTCGCGGGCGGTGTCCGCCGACCCCCGCTCGCCGATCACCGTGGAGAACCGGACGAAGACGGGCGTGCGCTTGCCGGCGGTGGCGAACAGCGACGCGCGCGTGACGCGCGTCATCGGCTGGTAACACTCGAAGTACCCGTGCGCGGCCGAGCCGCGCGCGTGGACGACCCGCTCCGGGATCCGCTCGTGATCGAAGTGGGTGATCTTCTCTCGAAGGATGAAGTCTTCGAGGAGGGCGGGGCCGCGGAAGCCGGCCTTCAGCGAGTGCTGGTTGTCCGCGACGGGCACGCCCTGGTTGGTGGTGAGCCGCTCCCCCGTCGCGTCCGTGCGGACGCGATCGAGCGGGAGGTCCACCGGGCTCGCGGCGAAGCTCGGCTTGCCCGCGCCAACCTTCCGCGACGCGACGTCCTCCGACAGCGTGCTCGCGGTGGCGCGGGGATCGTCCGGCAAGACGTGCTCTCCCGCGCGCGGCTCGGCCGACGAGCGGCCGTACTCGTGCTCCTTGTTCGTATTGAACGGGATCGCCGCGACGAGCGCCTCCGTCGCCGACGCCTTCTCCGTCGGGGGGTCACCGGACCAGCTCGAGTCGCTCTGCGACGTGCCGCTCACCGTGGATCGGGCGCTCGTGGCCGACGCGGAGTCGGGCTTCGACGGCGTCGATCGTCTCTCTGGATGCGCTCCCGCGGGCGTCTTTCTCGTGGCCATCGGGCGTACGATGCTTATCGTCGCGAAAGGGTCGCGAGGCCCAAAGCTCCCCTTCGGGCTGCGAACGGTCTCGGCGCCATTACACTTCGACCGATGTCGCGCGCTCCACGACTGGCCCACTCGACAGCGGCTCATTCGACGATGTCGCGCTCGCGGATGACGACGGCGCGCGCGCGTATCGCGCCTTCGGGCCGGGATCGATCGCCGGCGGGGCGGGCGGGCCCGTCGCGCCCGCGCGGCGGCGAGCTCTTGACGGCGCGGCGGCTCGCGCGGTGGCCGCTGCCCTCCCCCGAGGACGGGGACAAGGAGTCTCGCGGGGCCGTGCTCATCGTCGCCGGCTCGCCGCAGATGGCGGGCGGCGCGATCCTCGCCGCGATCGCCGCGCTCCGCAGCGGCGCGGGGAAGCGTACGATCGTCAGCTCGAGACGTGGCAAGGGCGCCTGGCCCTCCTGTCGCGCGACGAGCGCTTGAAGGATCACGCGGTGGTCTGCGTCTTCGAGGGCAACGACGCGGCGGGCAAAGGGGGCGCGATCCGCCGCGTCGCGCAGGCGCTCGACGCTCGCTCGTACTACGGCGTATCCATCGCCGCGCCGACGGAGGAGGAGCGGCAGCAGCCCTATCTATGGCGGTTCTGGCGGCACGTGCCGCCGAACGGACGGTTCGCGATCTTCGATCGCTCCTGGTACGAGCGCGTCCTCGTCGAGCGGGTCGAGGGGTTGTGCGCCGAAAGCGACTGGATGCGCGCTTATACCGAGATCAACGACTTCGAAGAGCAGCTCGCGGCGCACGGCGCGGTCGTCTGTAAATTCTGGCTCGCCGTCTCCAAGGACGAGCAGCTGCGGCGGTTCAAGGCGCGCGAGGCGGTGAAGTTCAAGCAGTTCAAGATCACCGACGAGGACTGGCGTAACCGCGAGAAGTGGGACGCCTACGAGCAGGCGGTGTGCGACATGATCGACCGGACGAGCACGCAAGAGGCGCCGTGGACGCTGGTCGAGGCGAACGACAAACGCTTCGCGCGCGTCAAGGTGTTGAAGACGATCGCGCGGCGGATCGAGCGCGCGCTCGAGGGTCGATAGGGCCGGCGCGGACTCCCGTGGCGAGACGGGGGAGTGGGTAGTACCGACGGCGCGGTCCAGGCCGGCTCGGACCGCGACGGACGGCCCTCGCGTGTACGGCACGCGCGGTGCACGCCGCGTCGATATCGAATGAGCCTCGTCGATCTGGTGCTCGGAAAGCGCTTACGTACCGAGCACGAGGACCGCGAGCGCATCGGCGCGATCGGCGGCGTGGGCGTCCTGGGGCTCGACGCGCTCGCGTCCGCCGCGTACGGGCCGGAGGCGCTCTTGACGGTGCTCCTCCCGATCGGCGTCGCGGCGGAGCGCTACGTCGCGACGCTCACGTCGTGGATCGGCGTCCTCCTCGTGATCGTCTTTTTGTCCTATCGGCAGACCATCGACGCCTATCCAGGGGGGGGCGGCGCGTATACCGTCGCCAAGGAGAACCTCGGGACCGCCGCGTCGGTGCTCGCCGCTGCGGCCCTCGCGCTCGACTACCTGTTGAACGTGGCGGTCGCCGTCTCGGCGGGCATCGGCGCGCTCGTCTCCGCGGTCCCCTCGCTCCTGCCGTTCACGCTGCCCCTTTGCCTGGGCGTGCTCCTGCTCTTGACGCTGCTCAACCTGCGCGGCGCGAGCTCGACGAGCGCCGCGTTCCTCGTGCCGACGTACGCCTTCGTCGGGGGGATGCTCGCGCTCATCGGCGTCGGCGCGGCGCGCGCGCTGCTCCACGGCGGCCACCCCGCGCCGGTCGTGCCGCCGCCGGCGCCGCTGCCCGCCGCGGACGGAGCGGCGGTGTCGGGCTGGCTGCTCGCGCGCGCCTTCGCCAGCGGGTGCACGGCGATGACCGGCGTCGAGGCGGTGAGCAACGGCGTGCCGCTGTTCCGCGAGCCGTCGACGGTGCGCGCGCGCCGCACGCTGACCGCGATCATCGCCGTCCTCCTCGCGCTGCTCTTCGGGGTCGCCGGGCTGTGCCGCGCGTACCGCGTCACCGCCACGCCGCCGGGAGAGCGCGGCTACGAGAGCGTCCTGTCGCAGCTCGCCGGCGCGGTGGTGGGCCGCGGCGTCGCATACCACGCGATCATCGGGGTGATGATCGCGGTGCTGTCCTTGTCCGCCAACACCAGCTTCGCCGACTTCCCGCGCCTGTGCCGGGTGCTCGCCGTCGACCGGTTCCTCCCCGAGGCGTTCGCGCACCGCGGCCGGCGGATGGCGTTCTCCCACGGGATCCTCGTGCTGAGCGCCCTGTCGGCGGTCCTCCTCGTGATCTTCGGCGGGGTCACCGCCCCTCTGATCCCGCTCTTCGCCATCGGCGCGTTCCTCGCGTTCACGATGTCGCAGGCCGGGATGATCGAGCACTGGCGCCGGCGGCTGCGCGACGCAGAGCGCCGGGAGAGGCGGCGCGC
>Ga0105247_10001458_pt1 | contig 17079 bp, 13 predicted proteins | sample KBSS24metaG_FD_81519 | JGI IMG/M metagenome (GOLD analysis project Ga0105247, IMG submission 81519) | Switchgrass rhizosphere microbial communities from Kellogg Biological Station, Michigan, USA - KBS S2-4 metaG | ecosystem: Host-associated > Plants > Roots > Rhizosphere > Soil | place...
ATCCGTGTTACATACCGGCGCGCGGCGCGCACCCCGTAAGAGCCATAGCCCAGGCGCTGCAAGCCACTGAATTGGCGCTGATTCAACAGGTGATTTTTGACGCGAATCACTGTCTGACCAAGGTGTGGCATTGTATTATTCTCGTCTGTCGCGCGCGGCGTCCGAATCACGCCGGGACCCGGCTCACTTGCCGAGCCCTCCAAAGGAATAGCGTCGTGCCAACAAGCGCTCCGGAACTCTCGGTCATCGTGCCGTTCTTCAATGAGGAAGAAAGCATAACCAAACTGCATAGCGCGGTCGTCGACGCCATCGCACCTTTGGGAATCGATTTCGAGATGGTGTTCGTCGACGACGGCAGCACGGACCGGACCGTCGCGATCGCCACCGAGATCGCAAGACAAGACCCGCGCGTGCGACTCGTCAAGTTTCGGCGCAACTACGGCCAAACGCCCGCGATGGCGGCTGGCATCGAGTACGCGCGCGGCAAAGTGCTCGTCACGATGGACGGCGACCTCCAGAACGACCCGGCGGACATCGCCGAGTTTCTGGCCAAGATAAACGAGGGCTACGACATCGTGGTCGGCTGGCGGCACAACCGCCAGGACAAGCTCGTCTCGCGAAAGATACCTTCGAAAATCGCGAATTGGTTGATCGGCAAGGTCACGGGCGTGCCGATTCGCGACAACGGCTGCTCGCTAAAGGCCTACCGCGGATCGCTGATCAAGGAAATACCGCTGTACTCCGAAATGCACCGATTCATTCCTGCGATGGCATCCATCGCGGGACCACGCATCGCGGAGATTCGGGTGCGCCACCACGCGCGCAAGTTCGGCAAGTCCAAATACGGGCTGTCGCGGGTTTACAAGGTGCTGCTCGATTTGTTGGTGATCAAGACCGTCGCTTCGTTCACGTCGCGGCCACTGCTGTGGTTCGCGATGCTGTCCCTTCCCGCGCTGGTCATTGCGTGCGTCGCGTTGAGCTATACGGCCTTTTACACGCTTCGCCATGGATCGATGCCGTTGCCCATCGCGGGAACAGGCTTGATCTTTCTCGCCTCGGCTTTCATTTCGGTGTTGAGCGGCGCCCTCGGTGAGCTCGTCTACAAGCTCGGCGATCTGCGCGAGCACGATTTCGCGAGGTTGACGCAAAGGGTCGCCGACTACACCGTCGGCCGCCGCGGGGCGCTGCAATGAGCGAAGTCGGCGCCATGACGCGTTTCTCGGTCGTGATCCCCGTCGGAAGTCGTCACTCCGATTTAGTCGAGCTCTACGACGAGTATCGCGGCGGGCTCGACGCCCTCGGGCGCCCCTACGAAACCATATTCGTCGTCGACGGTCCGCAACCCGATGCGATCAGGCACCTTCGCGCCTTGTGCAATGAAGATGATCGCATCACGGTGCTCAATCTTTCCCGATCGTTCGGAGAGGCGACCGCGCTTGCAGCCGGTCTCGAGAGAGCGACGGGGTCGATCATCATCACTCTGCCCGCTTACCACCAGATCGAACCTAGCGGCATACAATCGCTCGTTGCGGCTCTCGACGAGGCCGACATGTCCATCGGACGGCGCTGGCCGCGCGCTGGCGGTCAATTCGAAAAACTGCGCCGCTCGGCATTTCACGGGATAGTGAAGGCATTCACAGGCTCGGACTTTCACGACCTCGGTTGCGGAGCTCGGGCGATGCGCCGGCAAGTCATCGAGGACATATCCCTGTACGGAGACCAACATCGCTTCATTGGACTCTTGGCGCAGAGTCAGGGATTTCGAGTAGCCGAGGTCGACGTGCCGCAGTCCTCGAAGGACCGGTATGACGGCGGCTACCCGATCAAGGAATACGCGCATCGCGCACTCGACATCCTCACGGTGTTGTTCCTCGTCCGCTTCACGAAGAAGCCGCTGCGATTCTTCGGAATGCTCGGCGTTTCGATGTTCCTGCTCGGCGCGGTGCTCATTCTCTACATGGTCATCCAGCGGCTGTTCTTCGACATGGGTCTGTCGGATCGCCCTGCACTCCTCCTGGCTTCACTGCTAGCCGTGCTCGGCTTGCAGCTCTTCGCGATCGGGTTGCTCGGCGAGCTCATCATCTTCACGCACGCCAGGAGCATCAAGGACTATCAGGTGCAGGAAGTGGTCCATTTCCCCGCAGCCAGCGTCGCGCGCGGCGATTCCGGCAAGCTTGCTCACGGCCGATCGGAGGTCGCAGCGAATGAATCCGGTGATAGATTCGGTAGGAACCTCGTGAAGGCACAGGAGCCGTGATGCGGATCGTTGATGGCAGAACGCACTTGAACTGGCCGCTCGTGTTGGTCGCGATCGCGGCGCTCGCTTCGACTGCAACCGGAGCTCGGGCTCAAGGCAACGCGAACGCCGCCGCGGCAGCAGCCACCTACACGCTGCAGCCGGGCGACGAGATCGAGGTGTCCGTTTACGGCGAGATGGAGCTGCAGCGCAAGATGCTCATTCGGCCGGACGGCAAGTTTTCGTTTCCGTTGGCCGGCGAAGTCAATGCGATGAGCCGCAGCGTCGCGGACGTTCAAGGGGAGCTCACGAGCAAGATCCGGCCGTTGATACCCGAGGCCGTGGTGACGGTCTCGGTGACCGGCCTGGACGGCAATCGCGCGTACGTGATCGGGCAAGTTACGAAGGCCGGCGCAATTCCGCTCAACCCGCGCATCAACGTATTGCAAGCGTTGAGCTTGGCGGGAGGGACGACGCCGTTCGCGGCCCTTAACGACATAATCATTCTTCGCGGCTCCGGGCGCGAGCAGAAGGCGTTTCGGTTCGCGTACGACGAAATCAAGAAGGGGCGCAATCTCGAGCAGAATATCCAGCTCGAGAACGGCGACGTCGTCCTAGTGCCTTAGGACCACGCCGGATGTACGACTTCGGCGGAATGAAGGCTTCAGGATAAGATTTGGCGCCTCAACGGCCCATGAGAAGACGGGATAATGGCTGAACAGAAACCTTATACGCTCGGCGACTACTTCGCGGTTCTGCGACGCCGTTGGGTCTATCCCGCGGTATTTCTGCCGGCGGGGATCCTGATCGCGCTCTATCTCGCCTTCACGCTGAAGCCGACCTACCAATCGTCAGCCACGCTCATGCTCGAGCTCTCTTCGATCCCGAAGGAGCTCATCAAGACGAGCGTCGAGGCGGCCGCGAACCAAGAAGTCGAGCTCGTGCGTCGCCGCGTAATGAGCACCGAGAACCTCGAAACGTTGACGAAAGAGATCGATCCGTATCCTAACCGTCCGGAGCTCGACTCGCCGAAGGCGAAGGCGAGGCAGATTTCCGCTAACACGGAAGTGGAACGCGTCGACCCAGTTACTCTGAAGCCGCTGTTACAGTCGAACGCGTTTTCGATCTATTACGCCAACGAAGATCCGCAGATCGCACAGGCGGTCACGGACAAGCTCGCCGAGTTGTTTCTCAAGAGCAACCGCGATGAACGGACGTCGGCCGCCAGGCAGACGTACGACTTTCTGCAAGCTCAGTCAGAGGAAGCGGGCGACAGAGTGCGCGATCTCGAGCGCAAGCTCGCGGCGTTCAAAGCGCAATACGGTGACGCGCTGCCCGAGACCCAGACGTACAACCAAGGTGCGCTCGACCGTCTCCACGCAGATCTCGACGCTTTGAACCGGCAGATCGTAGGGGCGCGCGAGCGCAAGAGCTTGCTCGAAGTGCAGCTCACTCAGATCAACCCGCAGCTGTTCGATCCGAATGGAGACTGGCGCAAGACTCTCGGGGATCTGCAACAACAGCTGGCTTCCGCTCTGCAAAAATACTCGCCCGACCACCCCGAGGTGCGGCGCATAAGACGCCGTATCGAGGAAATGCAGCAGAAGGTAGGCGACACAAAGGCACCCCTCGGTAAACCGGACAACCCCGAGTACATCACCGTGCAGAGCCAGCTCGACTCGTCAAAGAGCGAGCTGGCCGGGCTCGAGGCGAGCGCGGCGCGAGACCGGGAGCAGATCAACAACTTGGAGCGCAACCTGAAGAAGACTCCGGAAGTCGAACGGCAGTACTCCGACCTCACGCGCGACTACAATATGGCGCAAGAGCAGCTGCGCAGCATCGAGGCGAGCCTTGCGCAAGCGAGTCTGGGTCAGCAACTCGAGACCGAGCAACGCGGCGACAAGCTCACGCAGATTCGTGCGGCGTCTTATCCCTCGCAGCCGTTTAGTCCGAATCGCCTCGGGATCCTGCTGATCGGGCTCGTGCTCGGCGGTGGGCTCGGCATCGGCCTCGCGGCGATCAGGGATAGCTCGGATCCGACGATTCGCAGCGTCCGCGATCTCGTCGAGATCACGGACATCAAGCCGCTCGCGGCGGTGCCCTTGATGTTGAATAGGGCCGACCGGCGCAGGCGTCTGATGGCATGGGCCGGTGCGCTCGTCGTAGCGGTTATTGCGGTCTCGGTCGTGGCTTCGGCGGTCGTTAAGGCACCCTAATGGCTGAGAACAGAATCGAAGCGGCGCTCGAAAGAGCGCGGCAACGGCGCAAGGACGACAAGCGGGCCGAGTCGGCGCGTGCTGCCGCCGCTGAACAACCCTCTGCACCGCGTCAGCCGATGCCGCAGTTTCCGGAGCTCGCTGTCGATACGGAAGGCTGTGTCAATAGGAGAATCTTGATCTCGGAGCACGGCTACCGTTGGAATGCCGGCGCCGATGCGAGCTATCGCATGCTGCGCACGCGCATTCTCCAGCGCGTGCGGTCGAATCGTTGGACCACGATCGGTCTGACGAGCCCGAGCCAAGGTGACGGCAAATCACTCACCGCGTTGAACCTCGCGCTCAGCATCGCGCGCGAAGGCAATAGCAACGTCTTTCTGCTCGATCTCGACATGCGTAATCCGACTCTGTGCAACAATCTCGGCGTCGTGCCGCCCGTCGACATGAACGAGTACCTCTCGGGCGATGGCCGACCCGAAGACCTGCTGTTCTCGATCGGTGTAGACAACTTGCTGCTCGCAGGATCGGTCACGAGCACGAATCGTGCCTCAGAGCTGCTCGCGACCCGAGGAGTCGAGAAGCTGTTCTCGTATATCCGCAGCATCGCGCCGCAGCCGCTCGTGCTCGTCGACCTCCCGCCGGTCCTCGCGACGGACGACGCGCTCGTCGTAGCCCCGATGATCGACGCGTGCTTGCTCGTGCTCTCCGAGGGACGCTCGCGCCGGGATAGCGCCGCCGAAGCTATCGCGCTCCTCTCCGAGTTCACGCTCGCTGGCATCGTGCTGAACCGCTCGCGAGCGGCGATCAAGGACTATCACTACAGCTATAGCTGAACGCAGCTACAGCTGACAGACGCTTCCGATGCAACCCTTGGCACTACTGATGATCGTCTGCGTGACGATGGTGCCGTATCTGAGCGAGGGCGACGGTTGGGGGCGGATGGCGATCTTGCCCGGCCCCGCGAAGTACGCACCCGAGATAATCGGGGGGCTGGCGTTACTGTGCGTGATCGCGTTCGGCATACGAGACCGATTCCGGTTCGTTCGTCCCGCGTACTGGGCGATTTTCGGGCTCTTGGCGATCTGTGTCGCGGCGAGCGCCGTGGCGAACTCGCTGCAGCCCGGGCCGCTTTTCTCCGGTATGCGTTCTTACCTGCGGGCGATCCCTTGGTTTCTCGTGCCCGCCGTTTTCGCGTTCAGCGAACAGCACGTCCGCACGCAGTTCAAGTGGCTGCTGGGTATCAGCCTATTGCAGGTGCCCATCGCGATCGAGCAACGCATCCTGACGGGCGACAATTACTACGGGTTCGTCAATACGAGCGGCGACCTGACGAGCGGAACGCTCATGTACTCGGGCCCTCTTTCGATCTTTCTCGTTTCCGTCGTGTGCGTCATCGCGGCGCTGACGTTCAAGCGATGCTTGCCGAAGTGGCAAGCTTTCTTGTTGGCGACGGTGTTGCTCGTGCCGACCATGATCAACGAAACGAAAGTCACATTGGTCATGCTGCCACTTGCAATGTTCGTGACTTTTCAGGCTGCTGCGAAACGCGGCGAACGCTTGAGGCAGGTAGTGTTGGCGAGCGTGTCTTTCGCCATATTCCTAGCGGCTTTCGTTCCGACCTATGACTGGTTCTACAAAGACACTCCCGGCAACAGCCTCGAGGATTTCTTCTCGGGGGACAAGGCGGCGTCTTATCTCGACACCAGCAGCGCGATAGGCACGACGAACTACGTCGGCCGCGTCGACTCCGTACGGGTTGCCGCGGAAGAAACGCTCGCCGATCCAGTCCGTGCCGTATTCGGCCTTGGGATCGGCAATACGCTGGATTCCGCGCTCGGGCCCCAATTCGTGGGCAAGTATTTCGAAAGGTATAAGCCGTTTACGAAAGAGACGACGATTGCGACTCTGGTGCTCGAGATCGGCTTCCTCGGCGTGGGTGCATTGATCTGCCTCTACTGGCAGATCTTCCGAGACGCGCTGTTCGTGGCAGAGCACGGTCGTCCCTACATGAGCGCGCTCGCCACGGCGTGGGTCGGAATTACGCCAATGATGGCGCTGATGTTGTTTTACACGGCCATTCACATTTCGGTCGCACTGTCTTTCCTGTTTTGGTACTTCTCCGGCCTCATCGCGGCCGAGCGGGTGCGCCTCGCAATGCCGGCAACGCGGCCCAGCCCGGCCCGTGTCACGGCGCCAATACACCACGCTGGGCCGGGCCGGAGGGCACAGGCTTGACGATCAAGTCATGCGCCTGCGTGCACAGATACCTACTCTAGGGCGCCGTCTGCTGCGTAACGGGACTCTTCGTCGAAGTCGCCGACCGTTTCCCAAGCCACCTGAGATCCGACGGACGCGCTCGACGACAACGCGTCCTCGTGTTCAATTCGATTCGAGGTCATGAGAAGAAGATCGATAGCGGCGGGAGCCGTGCTTCTCGTGTCAATCGGTTTGAACCTCGCTCTGATTCAAACCGTAAGGTCCCTGTACATCTCTGCGAAGGTTCGCGCCGCGCGGCCGGACAATAGCGGTATGTACTCGGACCTCAATGCAGACCTCCAAAGCGGCTCGCGGACGACGCCACTCGTCGTGCTGTTTGGTGACTCACGCATCGCGGAGTGGAGCCCAGAACCCAGGCTCCGTTCGAGCGCGAGGCTCGTAAACAGGGGCATCGACGGTGAAACGACCGAACAGATGAAGCTGCGTTTCGAGAACGACATCCTCGCCTTGCGGCCGCAAGTGGTTGTCATTCAAGCCGGAATAAACGATCTCGTCGCCGCAAGCTTGGTGTCGGGTGACCTTCGCGATGCAATTGTGGATCGTTGCGTGGGCAACTTGAAAGATTTTGCGCGCCGTGCTGCCGAGCAAGGAAGCGGCGTACTGTTGTTGACGATAATACCGCCGGCGAGGCCCCCGCTTTATCGTTGGCTCGTCTGGGACTCGGCTATTTGGGGGATTGTCGACTCGGTGAACGAGAGAATCGGCTCTGCCTCCGCGAACGGGGACGTCGCGATTCTCGATGCCAGCGCCGCTTTGATGAGCAATGGTTCATGGAACCGCGGCGTGACAAAGGATACATTGCATCTCACGCCGACCGGCTATGAGCGGCTCAACGACTTGCTCGCCGTCAGGATCGACGACCTCTTGGAGCATGCTGTTCAATAGCTACACGTTCGCGATGTTCTTCGCGATCTTCTCCGCCCTTTACTGGGTATTGGCGCGCCGCGTCCGCGCGCAAAACGTACTGATCATCCTCGGCAGCTTCATCTTCTACGGATGGTGGGACGTACGGTTCTTGGTGCTCGTGATCGTGTCCATTGCGGCCGACTTTCTCTTCGGGTGGGGAGCGTCCGGCGAGCGCAATCGCACCGCGAACATCTCCAAGTCTCTCGCCTTTCTCTGGGGCACGAGCCTGACCGTTGTCGCTATTGCCGGTCGCGAGGCGACTTGGATTCTCGAGTGGCTCGCGGGTTACACGGCCGTCCTGTGTCTCGCCCTCTTCGTCTTCGAGAATAAATTAGGGCAACAGGCGCGGCGGCGCGCCTACATGTGGGCCAGCGTAACCAGCAACCTCGGAATCCTCGGGTTCTTCAAATACTTCAATTTCTTTGCCGGCACCTTCGAGCAAGCTGCGAGCACGGTGGGCTGGCATCTGACGCCCGTCGAGCTCTCGATCGTGCTGCCGGTCGGGATTTCGTTCTACACGTTTCAGACGCTGAGCTACGTCATCGACTGTTACCGTGGGCAGCAGAAGCCCGCCGCACAGCTCATCGAATTCTCGTCGTTTGTCTCTTTCTTTCCTCAACTCGTTGCCGGACCGATTGAACGGGCCCGCAATCTTTTGCCGCAATTTTTCGCACGGAGAACCATAACGCTCGATCGTTTCTCATCGGGCGTGTGGCTGTTCGTTTGGGGACTGTGCAAGAAGGTTGTGATCGCGGACAATCTCGCGCCGGTCGCGGACATGGTCTTTGCGAGCCCCGGCTCTTACGCATCCACGGATCTGCTCGCGGGCCTGCTGGCATTCGCGTTCCAGATCTACTGCGACTTCTCGGGCTACTCGGACATGGCTCGCGGGACGGCGAGGTTGCTCGGCTTCGAGCTGTCGCTCAACTTCAACATTCCATATATCGCCCGGACTCCGTCGGAGTTCTGGCAGCGATGGCACATCAGCCTGTCGAGCTGGCTGCGCGACTATTTGTACATTCCGCTCGGCGGAAATCGCGAAGGGCGGTGGAAGAGCTACCGCAACCTAGCGATAACGATGTTGCTCGGCGGTCTCTGGCATGGCGCGAATTGGACCTTCATAGCGTGGGGCGCGTACCACGGCTCCGTCCTGATCGTCTATCGCGCGCTCGGCATCGACGCGAAGCTTGCGCAATCATCAGGCTCGAAGGCGATCGACATGGCTCGCGACTTCTTCGCCGTCGCCGTGATGAGCGTGATACTCCTGTTCAGCTGGCTGCTGTTTCGGGCGCGCTCGATCGATGCCGTCTCGTCGTTCTTGGTGGGCTTCGCCCATCTAACCCACGGCGATTTCGAGATTTGGGGATTCATATTGCCGCTGATCGGGGGCCTCGTCCTCGTCCAAACGGCGCAAGTTTGGCAAAAGCGGTTGGAGATCTTCGGTGCGATGTCCGGGATTCCGGCGTTGACATCTCGAGCTTTGGTCGTCTACTCGATCATCTTCTTGGCGGCACAGGGCAGCCGGCAGTTCATCTACTTCGATTTTTGAAGCCATGAAAGCGCTACTGCCATTGAAGGTCTTTGCCGCGACGATCTACGTGCTGTGTCTCGGCGAGGTCTTCGTCAGGCTCTTTGCTCCCGTGGCGATCATGCCGCGCTATATAACGGGCACTTCGTACGGCGTCAGGGGGAACATCCCAGGCTCTCGATACAAGCACTTCACAGGAGATGTGAGCGTCGAGTACCGAATCAACAGCGCCGGTTTTCGGTCCGATGTCGAATATCCGCTCAAGAAGCCCGAGGGCGCATGTCGTGTCGCGATGTTCGGTGACTCGTTCATGATGGGCTACGAGGCGAACCTCGAGGACACGATCCCCTACCGGCTCGAGCACGCGATGCGCGAGTCCGGTAGGCCGTGCGAGGTCATCAACATGGCCGTCAGCGGATTTGGGACGGCGGAGATGCTCGTGGCCCTCGAGAACAATGGCCTCGCGTATTCGCCTGACGCGATCGTGTTCGAATTTCATCGCACAGATCTTGACGACAACGTCCGTTCCGGGCTCTACGACATTTCCGACGGCAAGTTGAGACGGGTACGCGAGACGTATCTGCCCGCTGTGTCCATCCAAGACAAGCTTCAGGGCTTCGCCGTCTATCGCTTCCTAAGCCAGTACAGCCAGCTATACAGCGCGGCACGCGAGACGCTCAACGCTCGCGCAAAGGTCGCATTGGAGTACTTACGCAAAGCCGATAGCGATGCCGGGGCGGATGAAGAGGGCACGGCGAACGACTCTGCTGTAGAGGGCTCGGATAAAAACTACGAGGGTCGGTTGACCGCGCTGCTGCTCGTGGAGGCGGCTAAGGTAGCGAGCTCGCACGGCGCGCGATTCTATGTTCTCGACATTCCGGGTGGTCCGGACAGGCAGTCGCACGGACATGTGACGTCGAGTTTCGATCTCGTCGATCAATCGATCGTCGCATCGCTACATGTCGTTCACCCCGAGGGCGAATTGGACAAGTTACTGGATAAAGGGGTGGAGGCCTTTTATCACAAGGGGCCCGGGCACTTCACGCCGAGCGGATATCACGCGGTCGCGGCGGCACTATTCGACGCGATGCGAACGGCGGATGCACCGCCGAAGCGCGAGGAAACGTCCGCGAGCGCACCGGTCGATACTTCTATCTCGTCTAGCCCCGCGTCCTCGTTTCGCGCCCCACACCCGGCTCGCGACCCTTCCGACGCAGGTCATTAAGAACGCACGCACGCCGCGATATCGTTCGATGGCCGTAGCGCACGTGGCGCTCATACGCGTGCAACCCTATGAGATGCCAATCTCGCGGCAAGCCGTTAAGCACGCCGGCCCATCATCCGATGACCGATGTCCACTAGCGGCAGGCCAGAAAACAAAAACGATAGGACGATCGCCGGAGTCATGTATCTAACATGCGGGTAGGCCAAGGCTTGGAACACGTTGACGTACAGAATCAATCCGAATGCCGGCCAAGCGCGAACGAACGACTCGCGATACCTCCGCGCCATGCTTACAACGCCCACAACGAACAAGACGAACAACGGGAGATGTATCGCGAGACTGAATACGCGGAGTTTCGCGCCAAACGTGTAAAACCATGTGTAACCAAGACCTATGGCGGCACGCTTGACCACGCCCGCGGGATCACTGCCCCAGTCCGCCAGGACTTGAGTCTTGGCGAAATGGTCATAGCGGACTTCGCCGGCCGTTGGAGTGACGTCGGTGTCTCCGTCTTGCGATTGTTCGCTGAACATGTCTCGAAGGTGCTTGGTAGCGCCCAAATCTTCGCCCAGAGAATCCACCCAATGCGTCATCCCCTTGGCGACCTGCGTGCCGTGATAGATCGGCGCCCAGCCCCACGTTGAGACCGGAACAAATGCGCCCGTTAGCGCGTAGTTGCGTGCGGCCCAAGGCGCAACCACCAGCGTAGCGGCAACCAGCGACGTCACCACCCAGCGAAGCCATCGGGAAGCTGGACTACGGTGCGCGCGGGACAGAGCGATGCCGATGGGCAAGGCGAACGGGAACGCCAGCAGAGTTCCCCGCGTAAGCAGGCTCGCGCCCCAAGCGGCGCCGGCGGCGAATCCATAACGCGTTGAACCCGTGTAAGACGCACGGCAGAGCAAATAGGCAAAGGCCAGGAAGATCGGAAAGAAAACATTCTCTACATACAGTCGCGCGGAATATTCGATCGAGTTTGGATAGAAAGCATAGAGTGCGGCCGCCGCGAGACCTAGCTTGTTCGAGTGAACCCAACGTCCGAGCAAGAAGAGCAGCCAGCATCCGACGGCGCCGAGCAACGCCTGCGCGACTTGCACCCAGACGTAGTTGATCCCCGCGATGGAGAAGATCGCCAGCAAGAACAGCGGATAAGCCGGTGCGCGAAGGGCTGTCAGCGGTTGATCGGATGCAAAGCGATAGCCGTCCCCGGCGAGCAGGGTGCGCGCGATCTCATGGTATCCGTCCGTGCTCTCGAGCTCCGGCTGAATATGTAGGACGCCACGCGCGATGCCTAGCGAATAAACCAATCGGACAACGACGGAAATCACCAGGATTATTGCGAGGGCCCAGCGCCCGCCGCGTGGATCGTCGATTGGAGAGACCGGCTCAGGACCGTCGGACGGAGGGAGGGCCATCGGAGCTCTACTTTGCTAAATCGGAGGAATCGAGCAGGTACGCAAACGCTACGACAAACGAGTCGTACACGCTACCACGACTTTTTTTCGCGAGCAGCGATATGAGTCGCAGCGGTCCAGCGCAAGTGCGATGAGGATTGTAGGTTCGAGTGCGAGCCGCGCTGTGGCCGTTTGAGCGACTCCTTTCGATGCATGTCCAGACGGAACGTGCCGTCCGGCGTATCGACATAACGAGCCCGCCACGAGGGAGGGTGCCGGCCAACACAAGAATAGAGCTGCTTGTGATGCGAACACGCCATTCCGCCGCGATCATACCTATAATGTCGCGATTGGCATCGCCAGCGCTGCCCCATCCATTGAGCTGGACGTGAGGCACGATCTCGGCGGTGCTGATTTGTTCGCGCGACGACTTCCCATTCAGACGCTCCTAACCTCATGGCGCTTCGCATACTCGTAGTGGCAGGGGACACTTATCCCGCGACACGCGTCGACGTGGCGACGCTTTTCGTCAAACATCTCGGCGGACGCGGCCACCAGATCGACTGGATCCTACAGAGCGAAACCGCAACCGGGAGGTCAGAAGTCGTGCCGTGGGGCACCGGGCAGGTTTGGGTGGGCCGCACCAACACCGGGACCTCGCTCGTCAGCAGAACCGCGAAGCACGTCTTGGGCATCCTGCACGATTTGCGCCTCTTTCCGCTAATGGCCAGCGGCCGATACGACATCATTCAAGTCCGCGACAAGTTCCTTTCCGGCATCTTCGCAGCAATCGCCTCGCGAATCTTTCGAAAGCGCTTTGTCTTTTGGTTGTCGTTTCCGATTCCCGAGATGTACATGCTGCTCGCCGACGAGGCGCACGGTCTGTATAAGATCCTCTATAGAGTCCGCGGAGCCGCCTTCAAATTCTTGCTCTATCGCGTGCTGATGCCCGCGGCCGACCATGCGTTCGTGCAGACCGAGAGGATGCGGGACGACATCTCGCGCGAGGGCATCGCTAAAGAAAAGATGACGGCCGTGCCGATGGGCGTCGATGCCGAGGCCGACTGGGCGGCTGTGGCGAAGAACCGAGTGATACCGGAACACGGCCGAACGTTTGTCTACCTCGGCACGATAGCGAGGACGCGTCACCTCGACTTTCTCATTCGTGTGCTTGCGAAGGTTCGCGAGAGCGTCCCGGACGTCAAGCTGTATGTTGTCGGCGGCGGAGTGGCGCCCGGGGACGAAGAACTATTGACGACGGAAGCGAGCCGCCTCGGAGTGTCGGACGCACTCGTGCTCGTAGGACAAAGGCCGCGCGCAGAGGCGCTCGCGTACGTGCGCGATGCCGACGTGTGCGTGTCGCCGATCTATCCGTCGCCGCTGTTCAACTGCGGCTCGCCCACGAAGCTGGTGGAGTACATGGCGATGGGTAAAGCCGTCGTGGCCAACGACCACCCCGAGCAGCTCCAAGTGATCACCGAGAGCGTCGCGGGCTATTGCGTGCCGTGGCAAGAAGACGCTTTTGCCGCGGCGATCGTGCGCCTGCTCGAAGACCCCACTGAAGCCAAGAGAATGGGCGAGAGAGGCGCCCGATACGTTGCGCAGCGGCGAGCGTACGGACTGATCACCGATATCGTTGAAGAGGAGCTCGTAAAACTCGTCGCGCCGCGGCGCGGAGCCCAGCGTGAGGGCGCGTGAGACGACTACCGCGGCGGTCCTTTCGACCTCCGCGGATCACCGATGCCTACCCTGCTGTCAGTCAACAACTACTACTACGTTCGCGGAGGCGCTGAAACGGTCTTCTTCGAGCACAATCGCCTGTTCGAGGAGATCGGCTGGCGGGTCGTACCGTTCGCGATGCGGCACTCCAAGAATTTGGAGTCCGAATGGTCCGAGTACTTCGTCGACGAGATCGAATTCGGCGAGTCCTATTCGATAGCGGGCAACGTCACTCGCGCCACGAAGGTCATCTACTCGTTCGAAGCGCGGCGCAATCTCGGGAAGTTGCTCGAGCGAGCACGGCCCGATGTTTGCCACGTCCACAACATCTATCATCACATCTCGCCTTCCATTCTGGGCCTGCTTCACGACCGCGGCGTTCCGGTCGTCATGACGCTGCATGATCTCAAGCTCGCTTGCCCGGCATACAGCATGCTGGCCGCCGACGGGATTTGTGAGCGCTGCAAGAACGGCCGCCTCTACAACGTGCTGGTTCACCGATGCATCAAAGGATCGATGGCCCTAAGTGGCGTCGTATTCGCCGAATCCCTGGTTCATCGTCTGTTGGGATCGCACGAGCGGGTGAACCGCTTCGTCGCGCCGAGCCGCTTTTACATAGAGAAGCTAATCGAGTGGGGCTTCGACGAGACGCGCTTCCGCCATATCCCGAACTTCGTGGCTTCCGAGCGTTACTCGCCGAACTTTTCGGCGGGCAACACGTTCGTCTACTTGGGGCGGATATCGCCGGAAAAGGGCTTGAAGACGCTCGTGAGCGCGGCCGCGCTCTCCGGTTGCAGCGTGCGGATCGTCGGCACCGGGCCGCAACTCGAAGAGCTGCGTCTGCTCGCCGATCGGCTGTCCGCCGACGTGACGTTCGTGGGCTATCTGAGCGGAGCCGCGTTGCACGATGAAGTGCGCGCGGCGCGCGCCGTCGTGCTGCCGTCGGAGTGCTACGAAAATGCGCCGATGAGCGTGCTCGAGGCATACGCTCTCGGTAAACCCGTGATCGGCGCGCGCATTGGCGGAATTCCGGAACTGATTCGTGAGGGTTGCACCGGATATACGGTGCCAAGCGGCGATTCTGATGCTCTCGCTCATGCGCTGCGCCAGGTAACCGATCTGCCTGACGCTCGAATCGCAGACCTCGGCAGGGAAGCTCGTCACTGGGTGGAGCAGGAGTTTTCGGCTTCGATCTATCGCGAACGCATGCTCGACCTTTATCGGGAGCTGCAGTAACTGCACTCACGACGACGCTTTAGCCCGTCTGGACCTCGTGATGCTCTTGCGTTTTGTGGAATCGATCTCGAAATGCGCGCGGGATGCGTGGCATCATAGTGGCGCCGCCGCAACTAGCCATCGTCGATGGCCGCGGTCCATGTCAGCTGCCCTGGCAGCACACATCCGGCGAACAAGGAAAAGCGATGCTGCCAGCAGGCACGAGGGTCTATATCGCCGGATGCGGCGGAATGCTCGGACGCGCGGTCTACGCCGAGTTCGCGCGCGATTGCGAGGTCAAGGCCACCGATATCGACCTCAACATTCATTGGCTCGAGCACGCGGACGTACGCGACCTCGCGGGCTATGAAGCGTCCGTCTCCGCGTTCAATCCCGAGCTGCTGATCAATCTCTCCGCGCTCACCGACCTCGAATACTGCGAGCGCAACGCCGAGAATTCGTGGCTCACGAATGCGCTCGGCGCCGAGAATTCCGCGACGATCGCGCGCCGGCTCAACATTCCGCTCGTCCAGATCAGCACGGCCGGCATCGTCGACGGCGCGCAAGACGTCTACAACGACTTCGAGCAGCCTAATCCGCTCGGCATCTACGCGAAATCGAAGTACTACGGCGAGGTCGTCGTCCAACGCCTTTGCGCGAAACACTTCGTGTTCCGCGCCGGTTGGATGATGGGCGGAGGACCCGAGAAGGATAAGAAGTTCGTCAACAAGATCTTCAAGCAGATCGCCGCCGGCGCGAAAGAGCTCAAGGTCGTGGGCGACAAGCTCGGCACGCCGACGTATACCAAGGCGTTCGCGCGCGGCATCCGCATCGTGGCGGGCACGGATCTTTACGGCGTCTACAACCAGGTGTGCGAGGGCGACTGCTCGCGTTACGACGTCGCCGTCGAATTCGTGCGGCTGCTCGGACTCGAAGGTCGAGTGAAAGTAACCGAGGTCGACTCGGACTACTTCAAGCAAGAATACTTCGCACCTCGTCCGGCCTCGGAGAAGCTCGTCAATACGAAGCTGCACGCACGAGGATTCCGCCACATGCCGCATTGGCGCGACGCGTTGGCCGAGTATGCCGAGGAATTCAAAGCGGCCCTGCCACGTCGGTAGCCATGAAGATCGCGGTCCTCGGAACGCGCGGCATCCCGGCGAATTACGGTGGATTCGAGACCTGCGCCGAGCAACTCTCCCGGCGCTGGACGGCTGCGGGACACGAGGTCGTCGTCTATGCGCACCGACACCGGTACGAAAAGCGTCCCGAGAAGGTGAACGGCGTCGAAGTTCGGTACGTGCGCTCGCTGCGGCACTTCGGCTTGGGGACTCCGACAGCCGGTCTCTTGGCGGCGTGCGACTTGATCCTGCGGAGGCGGTCGTACCGCTACGTTCATCTGTACAACACCGGCAACGCGTTTCTGATTCCGCTGCTGCGATTGTTCGGCTTTCGAGTCGTCATATCGGTGGACGGGATCGAGTGGCTCAGAGACAAATGGGGATTCATTCAGAAGTCGGCACATCAATTCGGCGCGCGTCTCGCGGTGCGCTTCGCCGACAAAGTCGTCGCCGACAATAAATCGGTAGCCGAGCATTATTCGGAGCACTTCGGCTGCAGCACGGCGACGATCGCTTATGGAGCACAGCCGATCGCTCGATCGAACGACGCCGACGACATCCTGTCCCGTTTCGGCTTGAAGGCGGGTCAGTATTGCGTCTTCGTCGGCAGAATCGTCCCCGAGAAAGGCGTGCAAGAGCTGATCGAAGCGTTCCAACGACTCGACACGCCGCTTTCTCTCGTCATCGTCGGGGACGACAATCCGACGGCGTATCGCAACGCAATATGGGCACGCCAGAGCGAAAAGGTCCGTTTGGTCGGCTATCAGTACGGTCACGTCTACGAGCAACTCCTCGTCAATGCGCGTATGTATGTTTCAGCGAGCAGACTCGAGGGCACCTCGCCCTCCCTTCTCTCGGCCATGTCGGCCGGCGTGTGCTGCCTCGTGAACGGAATACCCGAGAACCGCAACACGACCGGCGGCAGCGTTGCCCTCTATCGGCAAAACGATGCCGATGATCTCGTGCGGACTTGGCAAGGCCTCTTGGACGATCCCGAGCAACTGACGCGAGTGGCTGCGACCGGCCAAGCGCACCAGCGCCGCTTCTACGACTGGGACGGCATCGCGAACGACTACCTCGCACTGTTCAGCGACTTGGAGCAGCGACGATCGCGGAGCGTTCGGGCGGTCAAGTCCTGAGGCAAGCGAGAGATCGGGCCGCACCTGGAGAATCGAGAGTGGAAGTCATAGGAGCTCATCTGGACGGAGTGCTGGTGTTGCAGCCCCGTGCGTACGTCGACCC
>Ga0105247_10001461_pt1 | contig 17028 bp, 27 predicted proteins | sample KBSS24metaG_FD_81519 | JGI IMG/M metagenome (GOLD analysis project Ga0105247, IMG submission 81519) | Switchgrass rhizosphere microbial communities from Kellogg Biological Station, Michigan, USA - KBS S2-4 metaG | ecosystem: Host-associated > Plants > Roots > Rhizosphere > Soil | place...
GGGGACCTTGAGTCGGACTGCTATGGCGGCAGTGAGCGCAATTTCGTGGCTATTGTGCGCCGGCTGATCGTCTCATTGGTCAATGAACGGATGAACCTGCTCAAGCGACTCTCGGACGAGACGGACCCTGTCGCAACAGACCCGTGCCGTGTGGCGCTCGCTATCGGGCTACTGGAGACATTTCGCGACGGTCGTATCAACTCACTCAACAGTACTCACGAATCAATCCTTGGCAGCCGCGCGCAACTTGAAAGCGAACGTGACGTATTCGGGTATGCCATCGATGCACTGCGGACCCTCAATCGGCGCTATGGAGCCGCTCAGAAAGCCGACGAGCAACAGGGCGAATCACGCGAAGAGTTTGAGCGTGATCGCGGTTTCGTCAAGCGTTGAACGGGGGAGAAAGTCATGGGTGAAGGTTTTGCATATGCCTGCTGGAATCGCCTCGCCCACCCGTGGGCCGATCCCAAGAGGAGATATTTTTGGGCATGGGACCAGCTCCAACGTTATAGCAAACGTCGCACTGAGAGCGAGGAAGTATGACCGACACGGACATCGAAACGGCGCTGGAACGCATTCGCGAGAATCATAGGACGATCCAGACTTGCCGTGCCGAGAATGACCGCCTCGGCGAGATCCTTGCCCGCGAAGACATTGAGTACAAGTTCAATATCGCCGGCACGTCATGGAAGCGGCGCTCGTCGGGCAAGTCCGATGGTTGATCAGTGCCCCAACTGCAAGGCGCTATCCGAGAACTGCGTTCGGATTCAGGAGCGCGCCATCAACAAGGCCAACGCCTGCGAGGCGAAACTCTTTCATGCATGGCAGTCCCTGCGCCAGCAATCCAAGGGTATGAATCGCATGGCTCGCAAGATCAAACGGCTACAGGCAGCATTGCGACTCGCTCAACAGCACGACGGCGGTCAACATGGGTGAAGGATTCGCATTCGCCTGCTGGCTGCGGCTCAACTTCCCGCCGCCCTACCCGCCGCCGCATCGATGGCGCGAGATCGTCGAGTTCTGGAAGAACGGCGAGCGCCAACGCTGGTGGTGCTGGGCCTGCCGGGAGTTTCACATCAATGTTTGTTGAAATCCATGGTGACAAAGTGTCTCTTCTATCATGCCCATTTTGTGGTGAAGACGAACTGCTATCCATTGAAGAGGCTCGACCGCCAGATGAGGGACTCTTCGTTGAATGTGAATCGTGTCAATCGCAAGGGCCTTTGTGCGAATCCATGTTCAATGCGGCTATGACGTGGAACGATAGACGCACTCCTACATCCGACTCATCTCCAACAGTATGATCAAAGACCAAAAGCTGTATGACAGACTCGTTGCCCGAATCCGGATCGACGAGGCGACCGGTTGCTGGCTCTGGACAGGACCGTATTGGGATAAGCGTCCATGGCCACAGAACCGTTACGGTTACATCGGGATCGACTACGACCCAGTGAAGGGCCGCTCCAGAACCGTAGGTACTCACCGCGCGATGTTAATCGCGATTCACGGCCCTCTGACGTCGCAACAATGCGCTTGCCATCGTTGCGACGTGCCCTTATGCATCAATCCGGAGCATTTGTTCATCGGGACGATGGGCGATAACATTCGCGATTCGCGCAGCAAGAATCGGCATCACGAAGCACAGAAAGACTTCTGCGAGCGCGGGCATCCGTTATCTGGTGACAATCTCGCACTGCGGCGGCAGCAGCCTCCCAAGATGGGCATTCGCCGCGTCTGCAGAACATGTGAGAAGGGCCGCTACCGCCTCAACCTTGGATGGCCTGAGCATCTAGCTTTCGATATGGCCTTCAGGATTCCGCATGGGTATCGGCTGGATCGAACTACCTTCCAGGTTGTATCTGCAAGGGGAAACACAAATGGAGACGTTGGTAAATGAGTAAACCCAAGATCGTATGCGTTGTTGGCAGCGCAGTTCTTGCACCGCTGGCATTCCTGGTCCCCACAGTGGCCATCGGCCTAGCCATTTTCGTTGTGTTTGGACCACTGGACACACCTTCGTGGGTCAGGTGGATTGTCTGGGGCCTTGGACTTGCTTTAGCGCCGATGACGCTCTGGTCCATCTATAAGTGGTTCTTCGGCAAGTGTTACTCGCACAGCGCAGGACCGACTCCATGATGACCCGAGGTGAGCGCGGTCGGCATCGTAGGAGGCTCTATAAGGCCCAGGCCGGCCTATGCGCCCTGTGTGGATTCCCCATGATCAAAAGCCCGTCCAAGCCGACTCCGGCGATCCTTTCGCTGGATCACATCGTACCTTTGGGGTTGGGCGGTCCCGATGTGCCAGAGAATCTCCGCGCCACTCACCAAGGCTGCAACTCGGTCCGGGATCACGAAGATATCTGGGCCTTCGATTTGATCGATGTAACTGCTCAAACCGTGTCCGATGGTGCTTGACTGTGACCGGTCACGGTGATACTCTGTGCAGCATGGTAGGTAAAACAGCAGCAGAACGGAAGGCAGCCGAGCGCGCTCGAAAGCGCGAAACTGGACTAGTGAGGTGGGAGTTTTGGCTCACTCGTACTGAGGCATTGAAGGTTGCCAAATACATCAAGCGGATGCGCGGTCACGGATATGGGCTGAAGTCCGCTCTCAACCAATGAGCAGGTACACAAAAGAACAGTTGGACAGCCTGTTAAAAAAGGCTGCGGATTTCCTTGCAATGCATTCAGATCCGGAATTGCGAGCCGCTTCCGGTTGGTTACACGGCTATGTGGACAGAACGCGCGATCGGCGCGAGGCGCAACGAGCAGGGTGTACCTTGGCTTACTACCGCAAGCATTTAAAACCGGCGGTTGCTGACTACCGGGACCTTTGAGCCGATAACCAACTATGAGCAAGTCCTGCCAGTCCGTCAGCCCAGGACCGCAACGATCCTCGCAAGGGGATAGCTGGGCGGGGACTGGCAGGCATTCGGATCAACCAGACGGTGCCCAATGAACGAATTGTGGAAGCTGTTCTCTGGGATAAAGGCGACCCTTGAGTCATTCTGTAAGGAATGTTGCAACTGCGGCACATGGTCGATGCGTGAAGATATCGACCCCGAAAACCATGGGGATGAGTGCCCGTATCGTCGTGCGTTTAACTCAAGCGAGCAACTATGAAGCACAAATATGAATTTCTGTGCACTTGGGTTGGATACGACGTGTTCGCCGTCGATCCGAATGGCGGCCGTTACCAAATCGGATTTCAGCTGCCACACTTTGACGCTGCAATTAAGGCGGCTGTCAGTCATGCAGGACAGGCGATCGTCATTTCAGCGGAGTCCACCGGATGACCAAAGACGAACAGATTGAGCAACTCGAAATGGAGAAACGCGTGCTCATCGGCAAATTGGTGAAGGCGCAGAACTTCATGCGCAATCTCACTGAGAAAGCGCGGATACAGCATGATCCAGCGCTCAAGGCACTGAGTGACGAGGCTGAGAAGCTCTACTTGGAGTTACGCGGATGACAAAAACGTGCACCTGTCCGCTGGATCCAGACGGGGTCGTAAAGCAGACTTGTCCTGTCCACGGCCAACCCTATCCGCAAAGGCTGTCATATGCGCAAGCGCTGGATCTAATCGCCAGCGCGCCATCGATTGACGGCCAGCGCTATCCGCTGGCGCAGTTCATCGAGGAACAGCAGCGCGAGATTGATCACCAGCAGGCGTATCAGCGGCAGATGAACGAGATCCTGAAGGAGAACGCGCGGCTGCGCAATGATCTGACGGCGGTAGGATTGGAGCGCGATCGACTGCAGAAGCGCGAAATTCTGGTTAGCGTGGCGTTGCGAAACGTGCTCGAGGTAGTACAGAAGGACTCGCCGCAGTGGTTTCTGGCTGAGCAATTGCTGGGGATGATGGGTGGACCCGCGCACGAACCGGTATCAGCTCACAAAGTCCAGTGTGGCTGTGGCTGGGTGGGCATGACAACGGAACTGGTGAGGCTCGATGGTAAGCACGAGTGCCCCGCCTGCAGCGCCGAGTTTAAGGCCCTGAATGCGTGGCCACCGTTGAAATCGGAAGTGCGCCACTGCACAAACTACCTTACCTATCCTGGCGGTCAGAGTTGTTGCACACGCGAAGCTGGCCATTCCGGCTCATGCTTGTTCTAAGAGAACCGGAGTGGCTCATGACTGAGGCAGACTACATCGATGTCAGCAACCTCGCGCGTCTCAGAGTCCTTCAGTCTGCGCTGCAGTGGTTATTGCCGAGAAATGAAGCGGAGCGAGGATATTTGACTCGAATCGCGCAGACAATCCAGCATTGGGAAGCAGAACTTGAGAAGACGTTGGACGGCAAAGTCAAATGAGCACTGTCAAGTGGCAGTACCGCGATTCCCGTGACGGCGAGTGGTGCAGGCACTATCGCGGCGAGTACGTCGTCGAGTGTCAGGATATGGACGGTGATGGAACTGAGTGGGATGTTTGGCGCCGCAAGGATTACGACACTATCGCCGGTATCAACCGGAACAATCGCAATATCGACGATGCGCTCAAGCTTCAGCGATACCCTAATCCAATCGCCCATGGCCGTGTTGACGTCGGCAATGACTTCCAGATTGCGCGGGTAGTGGCGATAGCTACGCTCGAAGCGATCATCAAAGACGACGAGACGATCAAGCGCGAGCGTCTGGAACATGATCGCATCTGGAACGAAGCGACAGCAAAGCGTCGAGGAGAGAGTCGATGACCAAAGTTCACGAAGGCACTTGCACATGTCCGGTCTGTTGCCCTGACAAATGGGCGATCAACCGAATGATGCAGAACCACCTGCATGGAGTTTTGACTCAGACGGGCATCGCATCTGATAAGCCTTCAGACGCCGCGCTCGCGCAAATATTGGCTCGATTGGAGCGGATCGAAGCAATTCTGGCTGCTCACATCAAAGAGACCATCGTATAGCGGAAGCGATGCTCCATAGGGCTTCACAGATGAATAACACAGAAGCGAAATTCAACCAAGGCGATAAGGTCTTTGTGGCGATCATCCCGGAGATCTATTGGGCTCCCATGGACTCATGGTGGGGTGGTTATTTGGCGACAGTGAGGGACCGGCGCCAGAATGAGTTCGGAGTTTGGGTCTATCGTCTGTGGTGGGATAATGAGAAGGCGCAGTCGTTGATGGCAAACGAGTGGAGACCTGAAACATGTCTATATGCCCACAACTCTACCCCGGACAGCGAATCAATACACCCGCCAGGATGAGCATCCCTGCGCTCCTATAGAGTAAGTGTCTGCGAAGCGCTCAAAACCGCTGAACTATTTTTGCTGCGAGGCAATGAATGTGTCCTGAAGGGAATGCACGCGAGGCGCTAGCTGATTGGATGGCCTACAAAGATCCAATAAGCCGCCACGCAGGCAAGACCCGCCCAGCCCAGTGAAACCCTGGGGGATGGCACGTTCAGCGCTGCCAGGACGAACAGCACGAAAGCGGCAACGAGCAGGATAAGTCCGATCATGGTTGCACCTACTTTTTGACAGCAATGGTATTCAACGCGTCAGTCTTGGCTGCGCTACCAGCTGAGGATCCGAAGTAGTAGGCAACGATGCCCGTCCAGGCCGTACCCAGCGAGCCGACCATCACGAGCATGACGTCCCCGCCGCTGACGGGCTTTCCCTCCACCACCAGATACCCCAGCACCCCGAAGAACCCCACCGTGACTAGATAGGCCATGTACCGCGGGGTTGAGTCCTTGACCGCGATCTCGCGCGCTCGAGCATCGGCAGTATCCTCAAAGCGCAGTTTCTCCTCATCGATATCCAACTCCCGTAGCTTCACCTTGAGACCGCTCTCCGCCTCTTTGAGCTTGAGCAAGGTGTCTGGGTTGCTGGCAACGATGGCCGCTTCTTGGGCCTTAGGATCGTTCGTGCCGAGCGCCTCTGCGAGCGCATTCCCGGCCAGGCCTCCCAGCGGACCGCCCAAAAGCGTCCCCAGCATCGGAGCTACGGTGCCGATGATCTGCTTTGCCTTCTCGCCAAAACTGCTCATTTGACCCCGCCAAAGCTAAGCGAAAAGTGGTTACCGTCCGCGCGCGTGAACCGACCGCCCCAGGCCGCATCCGGATCAAGGCCCTCCCAGAACTCCCCCAGTGACTTATACGCGTCTGTCTGGGTGAGATATACACCATCCTTGAACAGCTGCAGATCGACCGCCAGGCGCTGTGTGTGCAGGCTGTGGCCAATCCCGGCACCGGTCTTTGCATTCAACGCGGCTTGCTCTGGCGAGCGATAGAGCTCGCCGGCGGTCAGCTCGAATCCTTGCGCATAGGCGAAGTCGATCAGTTTGGCAACGAGCGGGAGGAATCGGCGCTGTCGTTGGCCGAGTGTTTCGGTCACTTCTTATCCTTCGGTGGCGGCGGCAATGGTTTGTCATGCGGCCAGGAATGCGGCGGCAGCCAGGGTTTCTCGGGTGGCTTCTCGCCCCATAGATCCTTGATCTCTTTCCACCAGTCGCGCCAGCTCATGGTGATTTCTTCAGAAAGGCAAAGATGATCCCGATGAACAGTTGAATCGCCAGCATCGCTCCCAGTCCCATCCACAGGAATTTCTGTACACTCTCGACCTTTTCAACGAGAGATTTGTGGGCACTCTCGTATTCCATTCGCGGCATGAAAGTCCGGGCCTGATCGGTCAGCGTACCGCGAAATTCGTTCTGCGATTCGAAACGGCGTTCGGCAGCCGTCTCGGCTTTTGCAACCGCACGGTCTGCGGCAGCCAATGCCGCCGCGACCGCTTTTTCTTGCGCTGCCAAAGCTGCCGTCACAGCCTTGTCCTGAGCATCGAATCTGACATCCACATACTCACGCAGGCGGATATCGTCCGTGCTCGCGGTCATCTCAGCAGTGCGTGGCCAGCAGGATCATGGCGGCCAGCGTGGAGATATCTGCACTCGTCACACTTCCCGGCGCTTTCGCGCAGATGGTATCAATGGTCAGTTTGCAACTGGTCGGGAGCGAGTCGTAGATACTCGGGTCGGTTGCTGCGGGCTTCAGAGCCGCGAAGCGCTGAATGATAATTCCGCCTGACATATCATTTCTCCTGTTTGATCGTTTTGGCTATACCGTAAGCCTGTACTAATGCTTGGGTCGTTTTGATCTCGGCCCGCAGTTCTGCATTTTCCTTGGTCAAAGAGTCGCTACGCAACCAGATCTGAGTCTGCAGATCCTTCCAAGCCGCCCAGAGCAGCACGCCCAGCAAGATATTGACCAATACGCTGAAAGCAAAAAGACGGTCGCGCGCCCTATCGTCAGTGCCAAAGATGTTTTTGACGACTTGTAGAACACCTCCGCGGTGCGTCGTGATCGACTCATCCGGGGACTCCTGATTAGAACCAATGCGCGTCATGGCCACAGTTTGTGCTCGATGTTCGAGATCCGTCGCTCGAAGCCGTCCATCCGCTCGCTCATCGCCTTCTGGTTGGCGTACATCACGATTAGGCCCGTGATCCCGATCACGATCAGTGTTCCCAGCATCGTCATCACCCAGTTGCGCCACTGTGGACTGCTCCCGTTGCCGCCTTCCTGATATCCGCCTTGAATTTCAACCGTTGCGCGCACTGTATTGCGTACGAGCTCGCGCAAACTCTCCTTATCGGCTGCCTCATAATCCCTGGGTCCCCGATCACTCCAATGGGCCATCTTGGCCTTCCACTCGCCGAACAGCTCCGTTGCGCGGTGCAGAACGCCGTCGATCCTTAACCACATCTCCGCTTGTTTGGTTATGGTCTTTTTGGCATGCGTCTCCAGGTTATCTTCAGTGTCGGGAAATGATCCTTCCGCAGCCCCCATTTCCATGATGTTCCTTGGTTATGTTCCGAGGCCAAAGCAGATGAAGGTGAGAAAAGCGTTATCTGTCGGAGTCGCGACCATCGCGCCCGCCGAGACACTCAGCACCTCCACGATGAACTGCGCAAACCCAGTGGCAGGACCGGCATTGTTGATGCTATAGGCAGTCAGCCCGGCGGCCGTCACCGCGATGGCCTGCGAGTTACTCGCCAGGAGCGCGTTCTCGAAGTTCACCGAATAGTTGCCGGCTGAATTGCGCGTCACCGATTTGACGTTGAAACCGTTGTTGGGCGCATTCGTGCCTGTCTTGGTCCCATCGAAAGTACACCAGGCACTGGCCGTATTGGGCGCACTGATCCCCCGGTTGGCCGGGGTCGCTACCACACCGCCGGAAGTGTAGGCCGAGAACCCACTGGAATTGATGTTGGTGGTCGCCGTCCACGCTCCCGTTGAACCTCCGATCGCGGACACCGTTCCGCGCAGACCGTTGATCTGCGTCATCCCTGCCACACCCGAAAAGTTCAGCAGCGAGCCGACAACGGCTGGATTGGATCCAGCGGCGGAATTGAGAGTGACCACGGCACTGGCCGCCTGCGTGATGCCACTGATCGAATAGGCATTGCCGGGGCCGATCTGCAGGAACGGAATATCAATCGAGGTGGGTGTTCCAAGTCCCCCAACACGATTGTCTTTGATGAAGTTGGTCGCACTCCCCCGACGGCAGCCGATCATGGTGAGGGAGCCGCGGAAGGTCGCAGCAATCTCAACGAGGTTCGTGACCGTATCGGCGGCGGCGCAGTTAATCATCACATGGGTGCCGATGCCATCCAGATACAGGCCGGTCGTGCACTGCTCAAAGTGCACTTTCTCTAAGATGCTGGAGTCGTACACGATATCGATGCCACGCGGCAGGAAATTCCCCGCGCCACCGGCAATGACTCCACGGCGAATGTCGAGTACACAGTTACCAACCGAGGAGATTTGCTCAACTTTGATCCCAGCTGCGGGGGTGATGGCATCGGAGCCGTAAACTTCGATATCTTCATGCGGCAGGATGTCCGCGCCGCCTGATATCGAATAGCCTGCATTGGTATAGAGAATGCCGTAGGTCGTAAATTGATAGATAAGACAGCGCCGTGGACCGCTGTTGTTCTGCCAGGCATCCGATTGAATCGCCCCCAACCCAGCCACGTTATTGCAGTCAACCGTCAGGCTCTCCAGGAGAGAATCGAACATGCTGAAAGGCGCATTATTCGCGCGCAGCATGAACGGGTAGGTTCCGGAATTCCAACCGCTCACCGCTCGCAGAATCGATCCGTTTTTGTTGGTGCCTAGGAATCGCACATCATTGGGCAGCATGACCTCGGAAGTCAGTACAGCCGTGCCCAGCGGCAGATCTACGACATTGCCGACCGCACCATGAACGTTCTGCTTGGCGACTAGAATGCTTTGATTGAGGGCTGCCGTATCATCGGTGGCGTTATCAAACTTCGCGCCATAGCGGGCCGGTTGGATCGACGGATAGGCATAATTGGTGGGGGTCACTCCAGCCTGTTGCTCGGATGCTGTGATTGGATTGAGCACAGGCTGCAGGAGGGCCAATTGTCCCGCAGCATTGAAGCCAGCGTTGTAGGGGTCTATCGTGCCGTTGGGACCGGAGACGATCGCCCCGGGAAGGGCAGGATTATTGGCGTCTGGATATTGTAAAACAGCCTTATACGCCGGCAGCGCATCGTCCAGCCAGATTGCAGGCCAGACCCCGTTACCGTCCGCCTGGACCGGATTGGCGAGCGGGATGGTGAGGGTGAATTCACTCCAGATAGGCTGTAAGGTAGAGGTCCCGGTTTTATAGAACGTCAGAAACGCGCCGGGGATTGGATCATTGGCCTGATCGGCTGCTCTGAGATACGGACTGAACAGTATGGCCATCGAGCCCTCATGAAACGAGAAGACCGCCCGGAGGCGGCCTTATGGTGATTGTCGGGTTACTAATCGGCTGGTTTACGGTGGCGGTTGCGACAGTGGCGCTCGCAAATGGGTGGTATTCATTCCAGCGCTGGCGCCAATCGTCGCCGCCCGCAATCGAGCCGAAAAAGCGCCTACGCTTGCCGGGGTGGCTCTCTTGAGCATGGCAGCCGAAAGTTTCGGATCCAGCATCGCCCGCGTGAGCACCTCGTTGATGCCTTCATCCGAGCCGCTGAATTTGTAGATCCACGATAAGGGCTTCGTCAGCACGCGGATGATCGGATGCGCGCCGCCGGCCCCTGCTCCAATGGCCTGTGCAATGGATAGATTCTGGAACGTGTCTGATCCGGGGACTTTGATCAGCGGGCTATTGATGGCCTGCCCCATCTGCAAGTCAGTACGGATCGCATTCAAGCGTTCAATTTGATCCGCAGTCAGCTTGGCGCCGTTCTTCTGTATCGCAGCATCCAACGCGCGGCTGAAATTCGCATTGCCGATGAAATTCTGACCCGTGGTCACATCGGCGCTCGTCAGTTGAGCTCGACGCTGAATCTCCTGGATGACCTTCATCTGATCGATGGGCTGGGATAGATCCCGATAGCGCTGCAGGTAGGCCTTAAAGCCCGGGGCGGCAGCTTCGATCGAATCATCCAAGGATGAGACAACCTGCCCCAATTGGCCTCGAGCCGTCGCCAGCGTGGAGGCGTTCGGCGCATTGGCCGAGGACGGCTGCAGCTTCCCCTGCTGCGCGAGCTGCAGATCTTTGCGGATTTCGTAGAGTGAAGCGGGATTCGTTTCGTCCCCGATGAGTCCCTTGGCCCATTCCAGCGCCTTGGAGACGGTTTCCCGCTTGCCCACCGGTGAGGACAGGATCGAATCGATCGTGGCATGGATCGGCGCAGGATCGGCCACACCGCCAGAGCCCAGAGCCTGTTCGCGCATGGGAGCTGTTTCGGCGTCTCGAGCGATCTTGGCCGCGGCCATCTCCGAGGGGGTTCCCGCGACTGAACCAAGCTCAGCTTGACGGGCAGCATTCTGCTCGGAGATGCGCTGACCGAAGTCTGCGGTGCTGCGACCCCGCACGCCTTTCTCGAGCGCCATCAGCCCTAAGTCCTGCGAGGCCTCCCCTGCTGTGCGGGCCGACCCCGGCACGATCGGCTGCGCAGTCTCGAGATTTGCGACCGCGGCCTGGGGATTCGTGGCTTGGCGTGCCAGAACCTGGCCGGCGATCTGCTCTTGCCCTGCCCGGGTCAGGGGTCGGGCAATATTCGCAACCAGATTGGCGCCGCCCCTCGCCGCTTCCTCAATGGCTGTGGGTGCAAAACCACCCGCCAGTCCCGCCACGAACTGCCCAACCGGCCCGGCCCCCTGCTGGCGGGCATATTCGGATGCGGTGGCTCCTGTAGCTCCACTCACCCCAGCGCGGATGGCATTCGGGACCGTCGCGACTCCGCCGAGGCCGCCTAAAGTCAATGCACCGGAAGCCCCCCGAATGGCTGCAGAGCCCAATTGCTCGCCCGATGTTTCAGGGGTCGGCGCCCCCAGATAGGTGAGCGCTTTCGACAGCAACTCGCTATAGGACGGCATCTGCGGCAAATGTGCGCCGAGATAGTGGTTAACCGCCGAAATGCTCAGCTGCTGAGGCGTTTTGCCCGTCAGCGCCTGAGAGACGATATTGACCGGATTCTGGTCGATCGCGCTCAGCAGCGTGCCTCCGACCCCCTCACCCACTGCCCGTCCACCCAAGGCGACCTGCCGGCCTATGTCGGTCGGAGGCTCTGGGGCTGCAAGGGCCTGAGATGTAACAACGGGGTCATCCTTCCATGATCCAGCACCTACCGACGATTGATCAGGTTGGCTGGGCAGAATCAATTTGTTTCCCGGTTCGACCTTCTGAAAATAAGTCTGCAGATCGCCTGCGTCATGCATTTTGAGTGAAGATGCGGACGGCGTGAACGACCATGATCCATCAGACTGCTTTGCCCATTTGCCACCTTCGTTGCCATCAACCCCGCTATATTGACTCTGGTCAGAAAATGTAGGGTGATTGGGCTTCTTGAACGTATCCGGGAAATGTCCATTGGCTGATTGCGTAGCCCCGGAAGCAAAAGCCCCCCGCATGTCATAGTCGTAGCTGCTCCCCCGAGGCCCTTGCTTCTGCGCCCATGCCTGAAATGCTTGCTCCTGTTGCGGATTGAGTTTTGTGTTGTAGCGATTGGAAAAATCCAGTGGATCAGCCGCCGATTGCGAAACGACAGGATCATCCTGCCAGCCCATTACCGTTTCGTCCGCGTTGAGCCGTCAGGAGCGATGTATTGCGCCCCAGAGGGCACCTTGGCGTAGTCGGCATCCGAAGCGATCTTCATCGGAGCGCCTGCGGTAGCTGGCAGCGGAGCTGCATTCGGCACCATGTACTTGCGCGTCGATTCAATCTCCTGCGCACGCGCGGCTTCCTTCTGCGCCTTCACGTCCGGTCCATCGCCCGGCTGCGGGAAGAATTGCTTCCACGTCGAGCGGATCTCATCCGGGTTGGCCGTAGCGCCGGACTTCAGATAGAGCAGGTTCGCAGCCCACCGAAGGCCTGCGGATTCGTATTTCCTGAATTCATCCGTTTGAGCGACTTTTGCGACATTGCCCGGTACGCCACCGAGAAAAGCGTTCCATTTGCTGCTCGTGTCTGTGCCCTTACCACCTGCGGTCAGACTCTGGATCTGCTTCTCGGCGTTCATCATGCTATCGAACAGCACGGCGTTTTTTTTGTCAGCCTCGCCCATGGGCTTCTGAGAAGGCGGCCCCAAGGCGGGACCTTCGGTCTGGCCGGGCGTCACCCACTTCTGCGTCTCGGTGCCATCGGGATTCTTGACCGTCACCAGTTGGGGCTTGTTGGCGCGGCCTTGCTCCAAATCCTGCCCGCGCATCGTGACGGCCCGACCTGCTGCAGCACGGGCATTCTCTGCTGCGATATTCGTCCTCTGTCGGGCAACCTCACCCGCCTGCGTATTGGCGGCGCGCTGATCCTCGTGCTGGACCTGAAAGACCGTCTTGGGATCGACCAACAATTGCTGCGCGTGATCGCGAATGCCCGCCGCCATTTGCCGCACTTGATCAGGCGTCAGTTTGTCGAATGTTCCCGGGGCACCGGATTGCGCGTCGTACTGCTGAATAAACTCAGGATGCTTCGCTTTGATGAAGGCGATGGGATCTTTGGCTACCATGGCTTCGCTGGCTGAGGCATACATTTGGCGGTAGGTCTGTTCGTCCGCCTTGGCAACCAATTGCTGTTGCTGAGCGGCGATCGGAATCGCGGAAGCTCCGCCCGCTTTGATCAGATCAGCGGAAGCCGCATTGGGATTGTTTTTCAGGACCTGATCCAGCGCCGAACTCTGCGCTTCCTGATCCTGGGCCTGCTTTAGTTGCAACGCTCCGTATTGCTGACGCTGTTGCAATCCCTTGATCGCTCCAACTTGCTGCAGGATATCCCCGAGGTTTATTGGCTCGTACGCCATGCTAACCTCCACCATACGGAGCTTGATTCGGAATAGCGCTCAAATATTTGTATCTCAACCAATTGCTAGCTAGTCCATTCACGGTGTTGCCAATCGTCTGCCCCATGTCTCCATAGGCTGAAGCACGCGCATTTCCGGCGGCCATCAGCGAGTTACTGTTCGCGTTCGCCATATTGGTGCCTGCGGCCTGCGTGGCATTCGTGGCCGCTTGGCCTGCACCGGCCACTCCCGACAACCGGCTCACATAGTCCCCGAAATTCTGATTGGCCAATCCAGTGGCATAGGTCTCCCCTGCCTTTACGGCCGCCCCGGAGAGCAATCCGCCACGAGCAGCGGCAGACCGGTTGATCGCGTCCTGCCCTTGGCCCAAGTTGAACTGGAAGTCCGGCGAGGTCGAAAAACTGGAAAAATCGGCCTTTCCGGAGCCTTTCACGACATTGCCATTGGCATCCACCGTGTCGAGGCCATAGAGTTTGGCAATCTGATCAAGTGCACTCCCACCCGTGGTGCGCCAGGGGGCCAGATCCGAGCGACTTTGCTCATATTCGGAATTCTGCTGATTGATTGCCGCGCGGGATGCGTCACGTTGAGCGCCCGCCGCCTTGTTGGCCGCATAAATGCTCGCGCCTGCGCCCACAGCCGCTGTAGCGCCAATGGCGATCGCGGCGCCCGCTGAGATAGCGGCTGTCACGGGGAATCCTCCGTCAAGCGCGCATGCACCATTGCGCCCAACTGCAAAATGGGATCAGGAGGCAAAAACCACTTGTTTTCCAACACTTCAACATCGCGTTCTTCATCCTCATTGGGGTGATAGGTCCGTCCCACAATGGGAGTGAGCGTGTAGACGATGAGTTGATAGTTCGGCACGGTATGCATCTCAAACGGTGCCTCAATCACGCGCCGACCTTCTTCACTCACGTGTAACAAGCTGCCACTGACTAATTCGCACCGATGGCCAAAAATGTGGGGACGTCCAACCATGACGATGCCTGCTGGAATCTTGATTTCCCGGATATACAGGCCGGGTTCGAAAATATGACTCACCGGCGCTTCGGTGCCGTCAGCCATCACTTTGAGCTGGTAGGCGATGTAGGCTGTTTTCTCCAGGAACGTCAACTCCGGCAGCTGGTCCCACTGGGGGATAGGGGCGTCGTTTGGCATCGGCCATCATCCTTTGGTAGCACAGCATCTGAGCGACGCCGGCATTCAACTTCTTGAGTTCTTCGAGAATCGCTTGCGCTGTTGCTTCGTTCATACGACCTGATACTGAAAGACAAACATCATGACCCGGTTACTCGTGTCCACCGCCATGAATTGCAGGCTCGCGCGATCATTCGTGAGATCACTCAGTATCGCCGCTCCCTGACCAGCCACGGTGTTGCAAAAGGCGATGCCCGAGCATTGCTTGTTGTCCGTGAAGTTCGACGCGATGGGGAGCGAGATACCCAATTCCACCGCGCCTGCGGCCGTGGGGTCCAGATCCACCCGGCCTGACACCGTCACCACGCTTCCAATTCTCGTGTAGGCGCAGAGATTGGCTCCCGAAGTATCCAGATTGGTCACGTTCGTGAGCGTCGGCGTGTACGTGCCCGTTGCGAATGCGGCGGCAAGGGCTGCAGTAATGGCCGTGGTCACTTCGGAATCGCGCGCGATAGTTGACGGAATATCCGTGTCCGCCAGCGCTCCAAACCCCAATGCCCCGGCACGGCGTACGAAGAACGTATCATCCGTCGTCGCGCCGATGTCCGCGGGCGTTCCTGGCGTATTAGTAACACGCCCAATGACGCTAGTGGGAATACTGTCGCGCAACTTTGGGTTAGTGACAACCTTGTCCGCCAACTTCGTGATGGTGACGGAGTTGTCATCTGGCACCACTGCGGTTGACCTCGTCCATCGATCCCAGTCTGCTTGGTTGACCGGCGGAAACCCAGGCGGCTTAAGCGGCATTCTTCAGGATCGCCTGTATCAATGTGCGCCGGACGGGATCTGATACCTTGTACCGATACACACGATCTCGAGACTGCCCCAGCCGGTTAAACAAAGCAGCACGGCGAAAGTCTCCGGCCTTACCCAACTGACGCCAGATCTCATTCGACCATGTACGTCCACCGTCATCCGACCAATCCAGCATGACTCGGGGATCTTCGCCCTGCCCCGTAGTTCCCACGCCCTGTTCGAAGACGAGCTCGAGGGATGCATGCGGGATGAGCAGGTTGTCCTGTGCAATCGCGGGGGCGGCAACCTGAGACACCAGGGTATCGCCCCACTCAGTGAACGTGCCGGCGTCCAGAATCCCGAGTTTGTTCGAGGTACGATCGCCCACGTAGGTCGTGTTGTTCCCCCGGAGCACGAAGGCCGCGCGCCAGTTCGAATATCCGTAGGACTGCCGCTCATGCCAAAGCTGGGTTGACACATCGTAAACCCACGTGGCCTCGTTGTAGGTCAGCCCATACATGGAATGGCCATTCTCAATCCACGTACTCCCAACGCATTCCTGGGCGGCGTACTTCGCAATGGCCTGCTCCATGGCGGTCTGCGAGATCCGTACCGGGGTATAGCCATTGACCCGTCTGACCGTACCGTCGGTAGCGGGGAAGAAGATGGAATTGTCGATCTTCGCCGGTCCATACTTGGACGTAGTCCCGATCTCCATAAAGCCCGAGGACGTGCGGCTCAACGGGAAGGCGGGATCACCTGAGTTGTACCAAACTTCCGTTGTCTGACGGCCAAAGAGAAACAGTTCCCGGTGATCAACAATGCCGACCACCACGTCATCGGGTGCGGCTTCGGCGGAAGCAAAATCCAGCGCATCCCACCCGGAAGGATCAAAGGCCGTGTGATTGACGTATACCCGCCCATCCCCCGGACCTCCGACCATATAGCCGTCGAGGAACGCGACCCACTCATATCCGGGAAAGTCAGGATCCGTGATTTGTGCGGTGACTGCCCCATCCCACAGATAGGAAGGGCCGTTCACCGTCACCATGACGTGCGAGCCGTCTCCATCGATGAATACCGGCCCCGCGCCTGGGATTGAGCCCAATGCAGTGACCAGGCCTCCAGCCGTCACGCTGTAGAGTTGAGTTCCCGAGACGACGTAGCCGAGATTGTTGACGATCTCTGCCCCTCTCATGGGGCCAGTGCCGAAGCTCAGGAAGTCCTTAATCCCGAAACAGGCGACCACTGCCGCAGCCGTTTTAGCGGCGGGCGGTGCCGGCTCGAGGTAGGAATTCACCATCCGTTGACATGAGAGGGGTAAGGATGCGTGCTGGTAATTCTGAGTTCCAAAGGGGACGGCCGGCATCAGAAATACTCAGCCCTGACTGGCCGTGAGACGACCGTGGGCGAGAGAATCTTCCGCAGCTGCCGCTCTGCCATGGAGGTAGTGGGCAACCCCAAGATGCCTTCGGTGGCGATCTTGGAGCGCTTGGGCTCGCCTAACATGAAGTCATCGACCAGTAACGCCGCCACCATGGCGATAATGGAATCCACCATCACGTCATCTATGCCGTCGGCAAAGTCAATGACCGCGATGTCCAAGTCCTGGAGTTGCTTTTGAATCGCGTCGCACTTCTCCCCGATCAACACCGCGTCTTCCGCCGAGAGTGAGTTGCCCACGGGCAGCACCCCCAGCTTCCGGGCTACCCGCTCCTTGAATTGATAAAGGTTGACACTCACGGAACCTCCCGGAATTGATCAGTCCCTTGGCAACCAGCGGTGGAACGTCCTTGCTCCACCCTTTCGTGGCCGCGATGGCGCCGTAGCCCGGGAAA
>Ga0105247_10001462_pt1 | contig 17014 bp, 14 predicted proteins | sample KBSS24metaG_FD_81519 | JGI IMG/M metagenome (GOLD analysis project Ga0105247, IMG submission 81519) | Switchgrass rhizosphere microbial communities from Kellogg Biological Station, Michigan, USA - KBS S2-4 metaG | ecosystem: Host-associated > Plants > Roots > Rhizosphere > Soil | place...
CCGACGAGATCGGCTATCCGGTGCTCGTCCGCCCGTCCTACGTCCTGGGCGGGCGCGGCATGGAGATCGTCTACAGCGAGGAGCAGTTGAGCGACTACATCAGCCGCGCCACTGAGATCACACCCGACCACCCGGTGCTGGTCGACAGGTTCCTGGACGACGCGGTCGAGATCGACGTCGACGCGCTCTACGACGGGCATGAGCTCTACCTCGGCGCCGTTATGGAGCACATCGAGGAGGCCGGCATCCACTCCGGAGACTCGGCCTGCGCGCTGCCGCCGATCACCCTCGGTGGCGCCGACATCGACGCGGTCCGGACGTCCACACTGGCACTCGCCTCACGCATCGGCGTGTGCGGTCTGATCAACGTGCAGTACGCGATGGCCAGCGACGTGCTGTACGTCCTCGAGGCGAACCCGCGCGCGTCCCGCACGGTGCCGTTCGTCTCGAAGGCGACGTCGGTGCCGCTGGCGAAGGCCGCCGCCCGCATCGCCCTCGGCGCCACGATCGCCGAATTGCGCACCGAGGGTCTGCTGCCCAGGAGTCACGACGGCGGCGACCTGCCCGACGACGCGCCGATCTCGGTGAAGGAGGCGGTGCTCCCGTTCCACCGCTTCCGCACCCCCGCCGGCGACCAGGTCGACTCGCTGCTCGGCCCGGAGATGAAGTCCACCGGCGAGGTCATGGGCATCGACGCCAACTTCGGCATGGCATTCGCCAAGTCGCAGGCCGCCGCCTACGGAAGCCTGCCGCTGAAGGGGACGGTCTTCATCTCGATCGCCAACCGGGACAAGCGCTCGATCATCTTCCCGGCCAAGCGGCTTTCCGATCTCGGCTTCAAGATCATCGCCACCGCGGGAACCGCGCAGGTGCTGCGCCGCAACGGCGTTCCGGCTGAGGTCGTGGGCAAGTTCAGCGAAGGTGGCGAGAACATCGTCGACCGCATCAATGCCGGCGAGATCGACCTGATCTTCAACACCCCGCGCGGCGCCGCCGGTAACAGCGGCCCGCGCATCGACGGCTACGAGATCCGGACGGCCGCCGTCACCGCGGGCGTCCCGTGCATCACGACTGTCCAGGCCGCCGGTGCCGCCGTTCAGGGCATCGAGGAGCTAGCGCGAGGCGAGATCGGCGTCCGCAGCCTGCAGGACCTGCACGCGAGCCTCGCGGCCTGGAGGTCCGAGTGAGCCCGGTCCAGGAGTCAGCCGAGATCTTCAGCGTCAAGAAGGTCGGTGCCTATACCGAGTTCACCGTGGTCGCGCCAGGGATTGCGGCCGGGTTCAAGCCGGGCCACTTCGTCGCCGCCGCGGTGGGTGGTGAGAACAGCGGCATGATCCTGCGCCGCGCGTTCGCCATCGCGGCCGCCAACACGACCGCCGGCTTCGCCGGGACGATCCAATTCATCGTCGCCGAGCACGGCCCCGGCACCCGCTGGATCGTGCAGCGCAGGGCGGGGGAGAAGCTGGACCTCGCCGGCCCGCTCGGCACGCCGTTCCCGCTGCCCGCCGAGCCCAAGCCCGCGGTGCTGGTCGGCGGCGGCTACGGCGTCGCCCCGCTGCTGCCGCTGGCCGCGCAGCTGCAGGCCGCCGGGTCACCGGTCGAGATCATCCTCGGCGCCGCCACCGGCGAGCGCCTCTTCGGCGAACTCGCGGCCAAGCGCCTCGTCGGCCAGGTCACGGTCACCACCGACGACGGGACGGCCGGGACGAAGGGCCGCGTGACCGACGAACTGGCCGCCGCCATCGAGCGGATCGGCGCCGAGGTCATCTACGCCTGCGGCCCGATGGGAATGCTCAAGGCCGTCGGCGACGTCGCCCGCGCCCACAAGATCCGCGCCCAGGTCTCCGTCGAGGAGGCCATGGCGTGCGGCATCGGCGTCTGCATGACGTGCGTCCTTCCCGTTCGGGGTGAGGACGGCAGGAGCCGGTTCGTCCGGTCCTGCGTCGACGGCCCGTGCTTCGAGGCCGAGACCGTCCGCTGGGACGACGTGGGCACCCTCCCGCCTGATCTCGTGGGTGCCGACGCCATGGCAGGTCACTGATGGCTGACATGACCGCACGGCTCGGCAAGCTCGAGCTGCCGAACCCGATCCTCACCGCCTCCGGCTGCGCCGGCTACGGGCGCGAACTGCACCAGTTCTTCCCCGTCAGCGAACTCGGCGCCGTGGTGACGAAGTCGATCCAGGTGCGGCCACGCTCCGGCCGTCCGACCCCGCGGATGGCCGAGACGCCCAGCGGCATGCTCAACTCGATCGGCCTGCAGGGCCCGGGCATCGACAGTTTCATCAAGCACGACCTCTCCTGGCTGCAGTCGGTCGGCGCCCGCACGATCGTCTCCATCGCCGGCGGACGCACCGAGGAGTTCGCCGAGCTGGCCCGCCGCCTCGCCGGGCACCCGGCCGTCGCCGCGCTCGAGGTCAACATCAGCTGTCCCAACGTGGAGAGCCGCGGGCAGGTCTTCGCCTGCGATCCCGTCGCCAGCTCACGCGTGATCACGGCGGTCCGGCAGGTGGCCGACCCGAACCAGCCGATCCTGGCCAAGCTCACCCCCGACGTCACGGACATCGTGCAGATCGCCCGTGCCTGCAACGAATCCGGCGCCGACGGACTCAGCCTGATCAACACCACCCTGGGCATGGTGATTGACACCGACATGATGAAGCCGGTGCTCGGCGGCATCACCGGCGGCCTGTCCGGCCCGGCGATCCGCCCGATCGCGGTGCGCTGCGTCTGGCAAGTCAGAAATGCCTTGCCGCATATGCCGATCCTCGGCATGGGCGGCATCCGTTCTGGTGACGACGCGCTCCAGTTCGTCCTGGCAGGGGCCTCGGCGGTCAGCGTCGGCACCGCCGTCTTCGGTGACCCGAACGCGCCCATGCGCATCAAGGCCGAGCTCGAACAGGCCCTGGACGCAAGGGGATTCGACTCGCTGGCCGATGCCGTCGGTTACGCCCATCTCGACCAGTTCCAGCGCGACGCCCGCGCCGCGATCAAGACCAAGGAGACGGTGGCATGACCGTTCGACAGCACGGACGCCATGGCGACCGCCCGGTCGAACGGTCGGCCGCTCCAGCTGGACCGTTCGACATCGTGAACGCCATGGCGCTCAGCCGGTCGAACGTTCGATGACGACCTTCGGCGAGCGGCTCGACGCCGCGATCGACACGCACGGCTCGGTCTGCGTGGGCATCGACCCGCACACCGAACTGCTGCGTTCGTGGGGACTCCGGCCGGACATCGAGGGCCTCGCCGCCTTCACCGCCACCTGCGTCTCCGCCTTCGCGGGCAAGGTCGCCGTGGTCAAACCACAATCGGCCTTCTTCGAGGTCTTCGGCTCCGCCGGCATCTCCGTGCTCGAACGGGCGGTCCACGACCTGCGCGCCGCCGGCACGCTCGTCCTGCTGGACGTCAAGCGCGGCGACATCGGCTCCACCATGGACGCATACGCCAACGCCTACCTGCACAAGGACGCCCCGATCGCGGTCGACGCGATCACCGCGAGTCCGTTCCTGGGCGTCGGCTCCCTCGATCCGGCCTTCGACCTCGCCGCCGCCAACGACACCGGCGTCTTCGTCCTGGCCCTCACGTCCAACAAGGAGGGCCCGCAGTTCCAGCACGCCCGCACCGCGGACGGGCGGACGGTCGCGCAGACCATCGTGGACGAGGTGGCCCAACGCAACGCGGGCGCTCCGGGGCTCGGCTCGTTCGGATTGGTCGTCGGCGCCACGATCGGCGAGACCGGGACGGACTTTGCGAACCTGAACGGCCCGATCCTGTCGCCCGGCGTCGGTGCCCAGGGCGGTACGGCCGACGATGTGAAGCGACTCTTCGGCGACGCCACCCGCAACGTCCTGCCCAGCGTGAGCCGCGAGGTGCTGCGCCAAGGGCCGAATGTCGGAAACCTGCGGGATGCCCTCGGACAACTGCAGGAGTCGTTCACCTTCCTGCGTACCTGACCCACTACGGGCTCTCGGGGCCCGGCAGAATGTTGCACAGAGTCATTTGACTCGACCTGGAGGGTCACGTATGTCAAAGCGCTTCCTGCCACTGACCGCTGAGCTGAAACGCATCTTCGAACGGGTGCGTAGCAACGACGCGGGTGAGGTGGCGACGTACATCCCGGCCTTGGCCGAGGCCGACCCGCGGTGGTTCGGCGTCTCCCTGATGACCGTCGACGGAGGGCGTTACGACCTCGGACACTCCGATCAGGAGTTCACGATCCAATCGGTCTCCAAGCCGTTCGTCTTCGGGCTGGCCCTGGACGAGCACGGACTGGACGGCGTCACCGAGCGCGTCGGTGTCGAGCCGTCCGGCGACCCCTTCAACGCCATCGAACTCGACATGGCAACGCACCGTCCGTACAACCCCATGGTCAACACCGGGGCGATCGTCACCACCTCGCTGGTCCCCGGACAGGACACCGCCGAACGCACCGAACAGATCGTCGCGGGCCTGAGCCGCTTCGCCGGCCGGCGCCTGGACGTGGACGAGCAGGTCTTCCGCTCCGAGCGCGACACAGGCGACCGCAACTTCGCGATCGGCTACCTGCTGCGCAACTTCGAGATGCTCAGCGGCGACGTCACCGGTGTGCTGGAGTCCTACTTCCGGCAGTGCTCGGTGCTCGTGACGGTGGCGGATCTCGCGGTGATGGCGGCGACCCTGGCCAACGGCGGGATCAACCCCGTCACCGGCGAACGGGCGATCGCCCGCCAGAACGTCGCCCGCGTGCTATCGGTGATGAGCAGTTGCGGCATGTACGACTACGCCGGGGAGTGGGTGTTCAAGGTGGGGCTTCCCGCGAAGTCCGGCGTCTCGGGGGCGGTCGTCGCGGTCCTGCCGGGCGAGTTCGGGATGGCCGTCTTCTCGCCACGGCTGGACTCCCACGGCAACAGCGTGCGCGGCGTCGCGTTCTGCGAGGAGTTCTCCGGCCGTTTCGGCCTGCACCTGATGGGCACCGCTCCCACGGCGCGCCGTGTCATCCGGCGGACCTACCGCGGCGACGCCGTCCGCTCGATGCGCGTGCGCACCGCCGCCGAGGCGCAGGTGCTGTCCGACCGCGGTGCAGTCATCCGCGTCCTGGAACTGCAGGGCGACCTGAGGTTCGGCACCGCCGAGGCGCTCGGACGGGCCGTCAACGAGCAGCTGGACGACGCGCGGCTGATCGTGCTCGATCTGGGGCGGGTCAACACCGTCGACTGGTCGGTCAACGGCCTGCTCGCCTCGATGGCCAAGCTGGTGCGCGGGTCCAAGGCCGACCTGATCCTCGCCGGCGCACCGGGCGACCTCGCCACCCGGGTCGGTGCGCGCGCCTTCAACGACATCGATTCTGCGCTGGAATGGTGCGAGGAGCACGTGCTGAGCGCCGTGCTCGGCAACCGCAGCGCCGAGCGCATCGAGCTGGCGGTCTGCGATCTGCTGTCGGGTCTGCCGGCGACGGTCGTGGAGCGCATCGAAGCGGCCGGAACGGTCGAGAAGTTCCAGGCCGGTGCCGTGATCTTCACCGAGGGAGACCCGGCGGACGCGCTGTACTTCGTCCTCGCCGGCCGCCTCGACGTGCTGCTGGCCCGCGGCGACTCGGCGGAGCGGATCTCCTCCCTCGGCCCCGGTGCCGGATTCGGCGAGGTCGGTGCGCTCTTCGGCGGGCTGCGGTCCGGGTCCGTCCGGGCCGCGGTCGACACGGAGTGCTTCTCGGTGCCGTGGGCGGCCGTCCGTGGCATCTGCGGCGAGAAACCGGCCGTCCTGGACCGGCTGTACGCCAATATCGCCGGCTCGCTGGCCGCCCGGCTCCGTCAGGCCGACGAGGCGCGCCGCGCGCTGTGAGAGTGGTCCTCAGCGATCTAGCATGACGCCGCGGCAGGTCGCCGCCCCGCACGCACAGGCATACAAGCGGTGCGACTCGGCCGAGTCCGGATCGTCCACCACCAGCTTGTAGTCGATCGACAGCTCCACCCCGGTCCGGATCTTCCGGATCGCATAGAACACCACGCGCCCGTCCTCGTCGTACGGCTGGCAGTTCGGATCGCAGCTGTGGTTCACGAACCGTGCCTCGTTGCCGCCCGATCCGCCGTCGATGACCGTCCCATCGCCCTTGTCGAAGAAGAACGTGTGCCCCTCGGTGCCGGCGGCCTCGTAGCGGGCGGTCGCCTCGTCCCAGCCGATGACCTCGCCGCGATACTCGATGATCCGCTCGCCCTCGGCGATGTCCCGCACCGCGAAGACGCCCCGCCCGTGGATCGGGGATTCCCGGACGGCGATCGGCAGATTATGGACATTCGGCACTGAAGGGTCTCCTGTGCAGGTGTGACGTGCATACACGGACACGCCGTGAATTACGGAATGCCCAGGTTCGGCTTGTACAGTTGCGCGCTGGCACGGCCGATGGAGCCTGTGTTGAACCAGGAAACTACCTCGCCCCACGGAGGACCTCTTTGGCCGCACCGACGGAGACCCTTGCTGCGCCGAACGCGACCGCTGTCTCGACCGATATCGTGACCCGCGCCGCCCGCGCGATCATCGACACCGGCTACGCCGTCGTGAAACTGAGCGAGCTGGACGAGACCCGCCTGAACACCGCGCTCTCGACCGCCGTCGACTTCTTCCGGCGGCCGGCCGAGTTCAAGGGTGCGCACGCCAGCGAGGACTTCAACTACGGCTACCGCCCGTTCGGTGTCGAGTACTCCGTCACCCCGGACCGTCCCGACGTCAACGAGTGCTTCACCCTCTGGGCCGACCGCCTGGACAAGATCCCGGACGCGCAGGGCATCGCGCCGCTGACCGACTCCTTCCTTGGCTGGCGCGACGCTCTCGCGCCGCTGGTCAAGGCCGTGCTGGACGAGGTCGCCCGGCACTACGGCGTCGACGCCGCCCCGCGCTTCGAGAACGCGTCGTACCTGCAGATCAACTACTACCTGCAGAGCACGTCCGAGCGTGAGTTCCTGCAGGACCGGCACGAGGACGGCCACATGGTGACCGTCATCCACCCGACCAAGCCGGGCCTGGAGATCTACGTCAACGGCGAACCGCAGCCCGCGCTGCCCGCCGAGGACGAGGTCATCATCATGCCCGGGTCGGTGCTGACCCTGCTATCTGGCGGCAAGGTGCCGCCGCTGTACCACCAGGTGCGCAACCTCGGGCTGGATGACCGCCAGGCGATCATGTACTTCGTGAACCCCGAGCTGGACGAGCCGTTGTACGGCTGGTTCGACGCCGGCAAGGAGAACCCCGAGGACATCCGCGAGCACGTCCGCAACGCGCCCAAGATGTTTGGCCTGCCCGAGGTCGAGTCGCTCTAAGGACTGCCCGATCGGCCGCTGTGCGGCAGCCGATCCGTACGTAGAGTCCGCTCGTGCGCTGGTCTGTACCTGCTCGTTCGGCAGGCGTGTTCGTGCTGGCTGTCGCCGTCGCCGTGCTCCCCGGAGCGGCCCCGGCAACCGCCGCCTCGACACTGTTCCTGAACCCCTCCTGCATGGACGGCGGCGAGGGCAACATCTTCCTCTCCGGCACGATCGAGGACCCGGAATCCGGCCGGCCACTGGCAGGCCAGCCGATCGTGTTCTACTTCGACGGCGTGCAATGGGGGCGGACCGCTGCCGACGAGAACGGCCATTTCTCGGCCACCCTGTTGACGCCGGGTGATCCGCTCGACGGCACTCACGAGATCACGAGCTTCGTGCCGCGCCCCCAGCTCGAAGGCCCCAGCGCGACGTTGATGGTGCCGTGCCCGCTGGAGATGACGGCCGATCCCGTCAGCTTCGACCATCGGCCGAACGGTGAACCGGTCCAGCTCGACGGGCGGCGCTGGCCGCCGAACGTTCCCGTCACGATCAGCCTCGACGGTGTCGAGGTCGGCAAGACCGAGTCGAACAGCGACGGCTTCTGGACGATCGACGTCGACGTCATAACCGACTGCGGCCAGCACGAATGGAGAGGCAGCGCGACCAACAGCATCGGTCGCCTCCGCTCCGCGACCGCGCCGCTGACCGTGACCGGATGCCCGTCCCCGACGACCACCGCGCCACCGACCACGACTGTGACACCAACGGCTCCGCCGACCACTACCACCACCGCGCCACCGAAGCCGCCGCCGGGCAGGACGAAGCTGACGCTCAGTCCGGTCGTGATCTCTGGTGGCTACGTGACGATCGCGCACGGCGAGGGCTTCCGGAAGGCGGTGCCCGTCCGGCTTGTCTGGGCATACGCCGGGGGAGTCCGGCAGGCCGCGCTGTGCGGCACCGCGCCTCGGCCGGAGGCGGACGGGACGTTCGACGCGTCCTGCCTCGTACTGGCAGGAGAGCGACAGGGACCGCGGACCCTGGTCGCGACCCAGCCCGGCAGCAAGCCTGCCCGGGCGAGTGCCCTGGTCGTGGAGAACGCTGCGCAGCCCGACCAGAGCGGGCACGTGGTCGTCAGGCGGTGAGTTCGTCCAGTTCGGCGAGATCGGCGACCGACGGCTGCCAGTTGCCGGCCGCGACGTTGGCCTTCACCTGCTCGGCCGAGGTGGCTCCGGCGATCACCGAGGCGACCGCGGGTTGGGCGGCCAGCCCGCCGATCGCGACGTCCAGCAACGAGATCCCCCGGTCGGACGCGAAGGTCGACAACGCGTCGATGACGTCGAAGGCCTCGTCGGTGAGCGCCGACTCCCGTCCCCATGCGGCGATCCGGCTGCCCGCCGGCGCAGCCTCGCCCCGCTTGTACTTGCCGGTCAACAGGCCCGAGGCCAGCGGGAAGTAGGGCAGCAGGCCGACGCCGTAGTGCTCCAGCGCCGGGACGAGGTCGTCCTCGATGCCACGCTCGAGCCAGCTGTACTCGTTCTGCGCCGAGATGAAGCGGGTCAGCCCTCGGGTGCGGGACTGCCACTCCGCCTCGGCCACCTGCCAGCCGGTGAAGTTGGACGAGCCGAGATAGCGGACTTTGCCCGACTGTACAAGGGAATCCAACGCGGCAAGGGTCTCCTCGATCGGCGTCACCGGGTCGGGGCGGTGCAGTTGGTACAGGTCGATCCAGTCGGTCTGCAGCCGGCGCAGCGACGACTCGACCGCGCGGACGATGTAGCGCCGCGAACCGCGGGCGCCCCAGTCCGTTCCGTTCGACAGCCCTCGGGAACTGACGTCTGACCCGAACTTGGTGGCCACGATGACGTCGTCACGCCGTCCCTTCAGCAGGGCGCCCAGCCGCTCCTCGGACGCGCCGTACGAGTCGGATGTGTCGAACAGGGTGATGCCGTGGTCGAACGCCGCGTCCACCACCGGCCGGCAACCGTCCTCGTCCAGCTTCATCCCGAAGTTGTTGGTGCCCAGCCCGACCACCGAGACGACCAGACCACTGTTCCCGAGCCGACGAAACTCCATGATCAAACCCTACCCAGGCAGTAGGGATCTCGCTACAGAGAGGCGCCGCCCCAGCCGGCCTAGGTCCTGCGCAGCGCGAAGGCGGTCGCCCCAGTACAGGCGGCCGCCAGCGCAGCGAGGGCGCCCAGGTCGAGCAGCCAGGCGCCGGCCGTCGGATCCCACGAGCGTTCGGCCGTCTGGTGCACGCCGACGTCGTACTGGTCGTCATCGACCGGAACTGCGACCACGGTGGTGGTCTCGAGGGCGCGCAGGTCCACCGCCGATGCCGTCGCCGACATGCCCCACCGCGCGGGCGATACGTACGACACCGCGCTCAGGACGGGCACGTCCCGCAGCGCCAGCATGCCTCCGGACAGGACGAGCTGGGGGATCAGCAGGATCGGCAGGACCGCGAGCGCCTGCTCGGAACGCCGGACGAGCGCCGACACCAGCAACGCCAGGCAGCCGGACGCACCCGTGCAGAGCCACAGGCCCACGAACACGGCCAGGTGCACGCTGCCGACCACGGACTGCTCGCCGACCGTCGGCAGCCCGGCGGTGGCGATCAGCACGAACACCAGCGACTGCACGCCCGACAACGCCCACAGCACCAGCGACTTCGCCGCCAGCACCTGGCCGGGACGCACACCCGCGACGCGCTCGCGGCGCATCGTCGCTCGGTCGCGCACCAGCTCGCGGACGGTGTTTGTCGCGCCCAGCCACACCGCGCCCATGACGAGCGTGACGACCATCCGCCGGGCGTACAGATTGTTGGTGAAGTCGCCCACCGCCAGGCCGTCGTCGCCGGCGATGAGACGGACGATCAGGCCCAGCACGGGTGCCTGCAGCGTGACGAAGGCGAGGGTGCGCCGGTCGCCCGCCAGGCGCTGGAGGTCCCGGAGCACCAGGGTGGCGACGACCCCGCGACGCCGGGCGCGACGCGGCTGTCCCGCAGCGGACTCGTCCTGCCGCCTGGCGGCCGACGCCTCGGGCGGGACGAGAGGTACGGTCACGGCGAACAGATCCACGAACGATTCGCTGCCGACGGCGGCAAGTGCCTCGTCCGGAGTTCCGGCGAACAGCGCCCGGCCGCCGGAGCCGAGCAGCACCAGCCGGTCGAAGCGGCCCAGATAGACCGTCGAATGCGTGCTCAGGACGATCGCACAGCCCGCATCGGCAAGCCGGCGCAGGTACTCGATCAGTTCGCGTTCGTGCCCGGGATCCAGCCCGGTGGTCGGCTCGTCCAGCACCAGCACCTCGGGCGCTGCGAGCAGCTCGAGCCCGACGCTGACCCGCTTCCGCTCGCCCCCCGAGAGGTGCTCGATCCGGCGCTCCGCCAGCTCGCCCAGCCCCAGCGCACGGAGGACGGCAGGCACCGCTCGGGGATCCGCGGCCCGTAGCCGGGCGCCCGCGGCGAACTCCTGGCGGACGGTCAGTTCGCCGTGCAAGGCGTCGAACTGCGGGACGTACCCGATCCGACCGCTGCGGTGATCGGCGGGCAGCAGGACGTCGGAACCGGCGACCCGTCCGGCTCCTCCGGTGGCGGGGAGCAGGCCGGTGAGTACCTCGAGCAGCGTCGACTTGCCCGCACCGCTGGCACCGATGACGGCCACGATCTCGCCGGGTGCCGCGTGGATGTCGACGCCGGCGAGACGCCGCGGAGCCGCGCGGGTCAGGCCGTGGACGTCGGCGCCACGGCTCACCCGTCGGTGAGCGTGACCGTCACGCCGTGCTCCTTGCCGGTGGGCTCGTCGGTGACCAGGACACCCGCGCCCTTGCCCGCCGAGTCCAGTTCGACGCCGTAGCAGGAACTCGTGATGTCCTCCTGCTCCGGCGTCAGGTAGATGTCGTCCGATGTCGTGTCGACGCAGCTGTTCGGCTTGCCGGTGATCTTGACGTGCGCGAACCCGGCGTCGTTGATCCTCACCTCGGTCGGGGTACCCACCGGGACCGTGGCCGCGATCGGCGCGAGGTACTGCAGATTCGCCAGTTGCAGGAACAGGTTGGTGCTGCCGTTGGTGACCGCCAGCCGAATCTCTTCGACGTAGGTGGCGATCGGGTTCAGCTGCCAGCCCCTCGGGCCCTTGGAGACGACGGTGAAGAGTTCGTCGCCGAGCACGTTGGTGAACTCCGGAGGACTGCAGCTCTGCTGTCCGTCGACCGTGACGCACAGCCCCTTGAGCGAGCCGGTCTGCGTCTCGTCTCCGGACGTGGCCGAGAAGTCGACGCTGTCCACGACGACCTTCTTGAAGCCGTTGGAGAGGTCGTCGACGTGGGTGCGCAGGTTCGAGGTGCTGAACGAGAAGTCCTCCTGCGGGCCCTGCTCCGGGAAGCTGGTGAAGTAGTAGCGCAAGGCGGGAACCTCGTCGGCCGCGACCAGACCGACGCCGGCCTTCACGTCCTGCTTGGAGATCGCGTCGAGCGCCGCGGGAAGGACGGCCTCGGGTGACTCGGCGCCGCTGAGCTCGGCGGGGTGTGACCAGTCCGGCTCGGGCAGCTCGGACTCGATGCGTGCCGCCTCCAGCGCCGTCGTGGTCGGGCTGAAGTACCACTTGCCGTCGACTTTCACGGCGGCGAGCGGCGTCTCGTTCTGTAACGAACCGGAGCGGGTCTGCGGGCCCTTGCCCGGTGCGCCCCTCCCGCCGCGCAGCTTGGCCGGGTCGATCGTGGCGGAGTACTGGCCGGCGGTGATCGTGATGAAGGCCAGGTCGGCTGCAGGCTGCTCCACCGACGTCGTGAGCCCCGTGATCTTCAGCGACACCGCGTTGCGGGCGTCGGCCGAGCGGTCGGGCAGACCCTCCTTCTTGGCCCGGGCACTGGCCGCGTCGACGAGCGTGCCGATCGTCTTGAACTCGCCCGGGTCCAGCAGCTTGAGCAGGGCCTGCCGGTCCAGGTCGGTGAGGGCGTCGGCGATGCGGGTCGCCAGTTCCTGTGGGCTGGACGCTCCTTGCGGCTTGTCCGCCTTGTCCGAGCCGCGCAGCAGCACCACGCCCGTCGCCACGCCGGCCACGACCACCGCGGCTGTGGCGGCCGCGGCGATGAGCTTGCCGCGGCCCCGCTTCGGTGGCTGTTCGAGCGTGCCCCAATCCTGGTGGGCGCCTGGGTACACGGGCACGTGCTGCGTGCCGTTCGGCTGGGCGTACTGCCCGGGCTGCCCGTACTGCGGCGCCTGGTACTGGGATGGCTCGTACGGAGGTTGGCCGTAGGGCGGCGGCTCGCTCGTCATGCCCGCAGACTAGCCGCAGGTGCTGCCGAATACCGTCCTTAGAGGGCCTTCAGGATGTCCTCTACGCGGTCCTTGGCGTCGCCGAAGAGCATCTGGCTGTTCTCGCGGAAGAAGAGCGGGTTCTGCACGCCCGCGTAGCCCGCGGCCATCGACCGCTTGAAGACGACGACGTTCTTCGCCTCCCAGACCCGCAGGACGGGCATGCCGGCGATGGGGGAGCTGGGGTCCTCCGCGGCGGCGGGGTTGACGGTGTCGTTGGCGCCGATGACGAGGACGACGTCGGTGCCGGCGAGGTCGTCGTTGATCTCGTCCATCTCCAGGACGATGTCGTAAGGCACCTTGGCCTCGGCCAGCAGGACGTTCATGTGGCCGGGCAGTCGTCCTGCGACGGGGTGGATGCCGAAGCGGACGTTGACGCCCTTCGTGCGCAGCGTCGTGGTGAGCGAGGCGACCGCGTGCTGCGCCTGCGCGGTGGCCATGCCGTAGCCGGGGGTGATGACCACCGAGGAGGCCTGCGAGAGTAGTTCGGCGGCGTCCGCGGCGGTGATCTCGCGGTGCTCGCCGTAGTCGACGTCCGCGGTGGGTCCGGCTTCGATACCGAAGCCGCCGGCGATGACGGAGATGAACGAGCGGTTCATCGCCTTGCACATGATGTAGGACAGGTAGGCACCGGACGAGCCGACCAGGGCGCCGGTGACGATCAGCAGGTCGTTGTTCAGCAGGAAGCCGGAGGCGGCCGCGGCCCAACCCGAGTACGAGTTCAGCATCGAGACGACCACGGGCATGTCGCCGCCGCCTATGGAGGCGACCAGGTGCCACCCCAGCCCGAGCGCCAGGGCCGTGACGATCGTCAGCAGCACGTAGCTGGGCTCATCGATCGTGACATAGGCGATCGTCAGGCCCAGGAACGCGACCAGCGCACCGATGTTGATGACGTTCTTGCCCGGCAGCATCAACGGGCTGGACTTGATCCGCGCGGACAGCTTCAGGAACGCGACGATCGAGCCGGTGAACGTGACGGCGCCGATGAAGATGCCGATGAATACCTCGGCACTGTGGATCTTGGTCAGTGCGTGCCAGTCGTCGGGGTTGGTGTGGGCCAGTTCGGGCCCGATGCGGTGGCCGTTCCAGCCGACCAGCACCGCGGCGAGGCCGACGAAGCTGTGCAGCAGCGCGATCAGCTCGGGCATGCCGGTCATCTCGACGACCTTGGCCCGCCACAGCCCGATCGCCCCGCCGATCACGACCGCGACGACGAGCAGCGCGATGCTGACACCTGGTGCAGTGTCCGCAACAAGGCCGATCGTGGCAGCCAGCGCCAGCGCCATGCCGGCGATGCCGAACAGCACACCCTGGCGGGACGTCTCGTGGCGGGACAGGCCCGCCAGGCTGAAGATGAACAGCAGCGCCGCGACGATGTACGCGGCGACGGAGATCGATTCAGCAGTCATAGTGCGGCCTCGCTTCGCTCGGCGTGCGGCTGCCCGCTGCAGTGCTGTGACATTGGTTCGCTCGCAAGCTCGCTCACTGCGTCAGTTCCCCTTGCTGAACATGCTGAGCATGCGTCGGGTCACGGCGAAGCCGCCGAAGACGTTGATGGAGGCGAGCAGGATCGCCACGAACGCCAGCACGCGGACGGACGTGTCGTCGTCGCCGATCTGCAGCAGGGCGCCGACCACGATGATCCCGGAGATCGCGTTGGTCACCGACATCAGCGGCGTGTGCAGCGCGTGCGCCACCTTGCCGATCACGTAGTAGCCGATCACGACCGACAGGACGAGCACGGTGAAGTGCTGCGGCAGCGGCTCGGGGGCGAAGGCGTTGACCAGGAACAGCACCACGGCACCGATGCCCACCAGCGCGAGCCGCGCGGTGGCCGACAACTTCTTCTCGACCTTCGGCTCCACCGGCGCCGCGACAGGTGCTGCCGCGGGCGCCGCCGAGACCGACACCGGCGGCGGGGGCCATGTCTTCTCGCCGTTGCGGACGACGGTGATGGTGCGTTGCACGACGTCGTCCCAGTCCAGGACGAGCTGACCGTCCTTGCCCGGGGTCAGCAGCTTCATCAGGTTGACCAGGTTCGTCCCGTACAGCTGCGAGGCCTGCGTGGGGAGCCGTCCGGCCAGGTCGGTGTAGCCGATGATCGTCACGCCGTTCTGCGTCGTGATCACCTCGCCGGCGACCGAACCGGCGACGTTGCCGCCCTGCGCGGCCGCCATGTCCACGATCACCGAGCCGGACTTCATCGCCGCCACGTCCTCGGCCGTCAACAGCTTGGGTGCAGGACGGCCGGGGATCAGCGCCGTGGTGATGATGATGTCCACGTCCGCGGCCTGCTCGGAGTAGATCTGCGCCGCCCGCCGGTCGTACGCCTCGCTGGTCGCCTTCGCGTAGCCGTCGGAGCTCTCCATCTGCTCCTCGACCTCGACCGGCAGGTACACCCCGCCCAGTGACTTCACCTGGTCGGCCACCTCCGGCCGCGGGTCGGTCGCGCGCACGATCGCACCGAGCGACCCCGCCGCGCCGATCGCCGCGAGGCCTGCCACACCGGCACCGGCCACCAGCACCTTGGCCGGCGGCACCTTGCCCGCGGCCGTCACCTGCCCGGTGAAGAATCGCCCGAAGTGGTGCGCCGCCTCGATCACCGCGCGGTAACCCGCGATGTTCGCCATCGACGACAGGACGTCCATCGACTGGGCCCGGGAGATGCGCGGCACCGCGTCCATCGCCAGCACCGTGATCGGTCGCGCCGACAGGCTTTCCACCAGGTCCGGATTCAGGGCGGGGCTAATCAGGCTGATCAGCGTCGCACCTTCCTTGATGCGCCCGATCTCGTCAGCCTCGGGGGCGTTGACGTGGAACACGACATCGCCGCTCGTCCAGGCCTCGTCAGGCCCGACGATGCGGGCACCGGCGGCGGCGTACGCCTCGTCGGCCAGCGCCGCCTTCGCACCCGCCTCCGCCTCTACGACGACCTCGTAACCGAGGCCGACCAACTGGGTCACCGTGGTCGGCGTGGCCGCCACTCGGGTCTCGCCGGGACGTGACTCCCGGGGCACTGCGATCAGCACGGCGCCTCCGTAAGGTTCTGGCAGAGCATGAGCCCCGCGCAATCGGGGGAAATCTAGACCACGCTGTGCGGCGGCTCAGCACCGGTTCTCTCCCTTGCACAAGCCGCCGGTACGTTTCCGGGTATGTCGGACGAGCGCAACCCGCAGGTGGCGCGGCTCACCGTCCTGTCCGGCCCGTCCGGTGTCGGCAAGGGGACGGTCGTGGCGAAGGTGCGCGAGCTGTACCCGCACGTCTGGGTGTCGGTGTCCTGCACGACACGCGCGCCGCGACCGGGCGAGACGGACGGCGTGCAGTACTTCTTCATCACCCGTGAGCGGTTCGACGAACTGGTCGCAGGCGGCCAGATGCTCGAGCACGCAGAGTTCGCCGGGAACCGCTACGGCACCCCGCGCACGCCTGTACAGCAGCGCCTCGCCGCGGGGTTGCCGGTGCTGCTGGAGATCGAATTGCAGGGCGCGCGGCAGGTGCGGCAGAGCGTCCCGGACGCGCAGTTCGTCTTCCTCGCCCCGCCGTCCTGGGAGGAGCTGGAGCGCCGCCTGACCGGTCGCGGTACCGAGTCGTCCGAGGTGATCGCCGACCGGCTCGCGGTCGCGCGGGTGGAGCTGGCGGCTGCCGAGGAGTTCGACCGGCTCGTCGTGAACGACGATGTGGGGCGGGCGGCGGCGGAATTGGTACGATTGATCGAAGCTGTCTGCCCATAAGAAGGTTGTGCTCTGTGACGACGTCCGCTCCCGAAGGCATCACGAACCCGCCGATCGACGAACTGCTCGACCGCACGCAGAGCAAGTACGCGCTCGTGATCATTGCCGCCAAGCGCGCCCGGCAGATCAACGCCTACTACAGCCAGCTCGGCGAGGGCCTGCTCGAGTACGTCGGACCGCTGGTCGAGACCGCACCGCAGGAGAAGCCGCTCTCCATCGCGATGCGGGAGATCAACACGGACCTGATCGAGTTCAAGCCCTCCGTCGAACCTGCCGCCGAATAGGCTCATGAGCTCGGTCGTCCTGGGCGTCGGTGGGGGCATCGCCGCCTATAAGGCGGCGGACCTGCTCCGCAAGCTGAGCGAGGCCGGGCACGACGTACGCGTCATCCCGACAGCGTCGGCCCTGAACTTCGTCGGCGCGCCCACCTGGGCCGCGCTGTCGCACCAGCCGGTCGCCAGCGATGTGTGGACGGACGCGGACGAGGTGCCGCACGTCCGAATCGGCCGTGCCGCCGACCTGGTCGTCGTCGCGCCGGCCACCGCAGACCTGCTGGCCAAGGCCGCCCACGGCCTGGCGGACGACCTGCTCACCAACACCCTGCTCACCGCGCGATGTCCGGTGCTGTTCGCCCCGGCCATGCACACCGAGATGTGGGAGCACCCCGCCACCGTCGAGAACGTCGCCACG
>Ga0105247_10001463_pt1 | contig 17011 bp, 11 predicted proteins | sample KBSS24metaG_FD_81519 | JGI IMG/M metagenome (GOLD analysis project Ga0105247, IMG submission 81519) | Switchgrass rhizosphere microbial communities from Kellogg Biological Station, Michigan, USA - KBS S2-4 metaG | ecosystem: Host-associated > Plants > Roots > Rhizosphere > Soil | place...
CGCTGAAGATCGCAGTCGAGGCGCCGATGCCGAGGGCGAGTGTCAGGACCGCGATGGCGGTGAAGCCGGGGCGCTTTCCGAGGCTGCGAATGCCGTAACGAAGATCTTTGATCAGTGTCTCCATAGTCGTTAAACACCGCCCACCGCGCTGTGCTGGCAAGTGAATTCAGAGGATTATCATGAATGTCCTGTAAATCCTGAAATCCTGTCTACGACTTACTTACAAGTGCAGCTCGGCACGCGTTTGAATGACCTGCAGAATGTGCGCGCGAGAGATTAATCCGGCTAGACCTTTCTCGTTCACGACTGGTAGTTGATTCAGATCCTGACGCGCCATGACCTCGAGCGCTTCAGTCACGGGCGTGTTTGGATTAACCGTGCGTGTTGCGTCGAGCGGCCGCATTACGTCTGCGATTGTCGTGTACGGCCAACGATTCCGCGGCACGGTGCCGATCTCGTGCGGCGTGACGATCCCTTCCGGCTGCCCGTTCAGCATCACGACCCAAAATCGCCGTCCGGTGCGCGTCAAATGCTCCTCGGCAAATGTTTGAAGATTCGAATTGGCATCAACGACAGGAAAGTCGCGCGACATCACGTCTCCCACGCGCAATCCGCGCAGTCCTTCAGTAATGACCATCTGCGCATAGCTCTCGCGTGATGCACTCAGCAGAAACCAACCGATGAACGCCATCCAGAGCCCGTTGAAACCCGCGCCTCTGAAGAATTGCAGCAAGCCGAAGATGATCATCAGGAACGCGATCACCTGGCCAATACGCGCCGCAATCGTCGTCGCGCGCACTGCATTCCCCGTGATCCACCACACAGCGCCGCGCAGCACGCGCCCGCCATCGAGCGGAAATCCGGGAATCATGTTGAAGATCGCGAGCCCGATGTTGATATAACCCAGCCACATCAACATCGCGGGCAGTGGTTGTTGCGGAAACTCCGGCGGTGTCCAACCCAGCGCGACAGCGATCGCGAGACACACCACACCGATCACGAAACTCGTGATCGGACCGATGATGCCCATCCAAAACTCTGTCTTCGCGTCGGCGGCTTCTTTCTCGATCTGCGCCACGCCGCCGAGCGCGAAGAGTGTTATTGAACGAACCGGCAAGCCACGAAACTTCGCGACCATCGCGTGCGACAACTCATGGACCACGATCGCCGCAAAGAACAAAACGGCCGTGACGATCGAGATGCCCCATCGCAAGCCGTCACTCCAGCCGGGATTGTTCTCCTGAAACTGTCCCGCAAGCGAGAACGTGATCAAAAGCGCAATGATGAACCAACTGTAGTGCAGGCCGATCTCGACGCCGAAAATCCGGCCTAGTTTGATTTGAGCCCTCATCGCTTTTTCCCCCTGGTCCATTCTCGCGGGTTGCTAATGAACCCACGCGGCTGTCTTCAAATTCCAGATGCTGTCAGGGTATTTCTGTTGAAACTGACCGGGCAGCTCGCCGAGAACTGTGTGATCGTTCGTCGCCTTATAGTGGCTCACACCTTTCCAGTAGAGCGCTTCAGGCGCGGCCTTCGATTCCGGATAGTGTTCGAGCACTTCGGTGTACCTGCGTTCTGCATCAGCCCAGTTCTTGCTCATGAACGCGACGCGCGCGAGCGCCAATTCCAACTGCGCGCGAAATTCGCCTGTCGGCAAATAGCCTTCGATACGAAACCTCTCTTTTCCGTTTGGATCGAGAATGATCACGCTTGGCGTCCACAACGCGTCGAACCGGTGGAAATACGCGGGGTGCTCTTTGATGTGTGCTTCGAGCGGCACGAAGTTGTTGTCAATAAACGCAGCAGTCTCGTCATCGCTGTACGACTCGGCTTCCAGCCGAGCACACGCGCCTCACGCCGGCGCGGCGCTAAAGTCGATGAGCAGCGGCTTCTTCTGAGTCTTGGCTTCCGCGAGTGCCGCGTCAGCGTCAGTTAACCAGTGAACTTTCATTTCGGTGCCTCCTTATTCGGTGGTCTTATTTTGCCGCAAAAGGGCCCAAAAGGCACATGTGTTTTTGTGCCTATTTGCGCCCTTTTGCGGCTGGTTTAGAGAGAGACGGTTTGTTCGGCCCAGAATTGGAATTCGCGGTGTTTGTGGACTTCTGCTTTGGCTTGCAGGCCACTCGCCACTTCGATGATGTGTGCGAAAACGCGTTGACCTACTTCGTCGATCGTTTCGGTTCCATCGATCACGCCACCGGCAGAGAGATCGAGATCGTTCGACATGCGGTTGAACACCGGAGTGTTTGAAGCGAGCTTGATCACGGGCGTGATCGCGTTTCCGATCGTGGTGCCGCGTCCGGTGGTGAAGACGACGACTGTCGCGCCGGCAGCAACCAGACCCGGTGTCGATTCCTGGTCATAACCGGGTCCCTGCATCAGATTCAACCCGCGGCACGTTGGTGTTTCAGCGTACTCGATCACGCCCTCGACGCGCGTTGTTCCCGCTTTTGCGATCGCGCCCAACGATTTGATCGTGATGTTGAGCAGTCCGCCGGCGACATTGCCCGGACTCGGATTGTTATTGAGCACCGCGCCAAACTTCGACGCGTAATCTTTGTACCAGTCGACCAGGCGATAAACCGCGCGACCGGTTTCGACATCTTTCGCACGATACGCGAGCAGGTGTTCGGCGCCGCAAAACTCCGGTACTTCAGTTATCAAAACCGTTCCACCGGAACGAACGAGCAGATCAGCAGCGCGTCCGAGCGACGGGTTTGCGGAGATACCCGAAAAGCCGTCAGATCCACCACACTTCACGCCGAGTACGAGCTCGCTGACTGAACACTCTTCACGACTCGTGAGATTCACGAGCGGCAACATCTGCTCGACTTCTTTCAGTCCCTGCTGAATCGCCGCTTGCGTGCCGCCAACTTCCTGAATGCCGATCTTCGCCACTGGCTTATCGAACGACTTCTCGCGCTTGAACAGGTATTTTTCAACTTGTGCCAGGTTCGTCTTCTCGCAACCGAGATCGATCAGTATCACGCCGCCGACATTCGGATGGTCTGCGTAGTTAGAAAGCGTCCGCAGCATCACGTCGACAGTCGATCCGTCCTGACAGCCGCAGCCTTTGTTATGCGGAATCGCAACGACGCCATCGATGTTCGGATACTTGTCGCGGTTGTAAAGCGTGAACTCCGCAATCATCGAGATCTGCGACGCTTCGTGACTGGCGCACATGCTCGTCGGCACGATGAGCACATAGTTGCGCGTTCCGACTCGCCCGTTCGGACGTCGATAACCCATGAACGTGCCGCGCTCATCGATCGAGAGATAATCAGGTTGTGCGGTGTGCAGATCTTCAGGAAGCTCGCGCACGATCGGAACATCGTCCGTCATGTTGTCATGCGTGATTTGTTCGCCCTGCCTGATGCCGAGCGAGGTTCCGATTGGTTGTCCAAACTGCAACACAAACTCGCCTGTCGTGATGTCTCGCGTCGCGAAACGATGGCCCGGCGGGATCTCCCCGCGGACTTCGATCACCGATTCGTTTGGCAGTACGACTTCCAATCCCGGCCACGTTGCTTTCTTGACTACGGCAACGTTGTCCTTTGGATCGACGACGATCGCAAACTCACTGAGCGAAGCTGTGGGCGTTTGAACGGTCATTTATCTACAATTAAGAACCTTACCAAGAACAAGTCAGTCAGAAAAGAACAAGTCAGAAAAGAACAAGTCAGAAAAGAACAAGTCAGAAAGGATAGAACAAGTCAGGAAGAGGGGCTTGCCCCCGCTGCTGCTTGGATTGGACGAGCGGGGGCAAGCCCCTCTTCCTGACTTGTTCTTTTCTGACTTGTTCCATTTTTCCTGACTTGTTCTACCCCACCATTCAAATTTTCCGGAGCGACGTTGGGCAATATTAATGACCGGACGTTTGGATGCACTCGCAACCAGAGTCCCGGGTTTTGATCGAATTGTGTTTGACGTATCTCTGCATCATCCGCGATCTTTGTGGTAAGTAATTGCCGATAGCTTTCAACCTTGGCCGGCGCTGTGTCTGCATCGACGATCGATTGTACGATCCGGCGCGCGCCGAGAATTGCGGCTGGCCCAAGCGTCAGAATGTGTTTGGCGGCGCGACACTCGGCTTCGTCGGCTTCAGTCACCGCGGTGCCGCCGGCTTTGAACTTGTTGATGTGATGTTCGAGAATCGATGCGGAAATGGGAATCAGTCCGGCGACGTCGTTGTAAGTCGCGCCCGAACCGGGTTTGATGTACGCGAGGTGCGAAGCACCACCGGCTTCGGGGCCGAGTCCGAGGAAAAACAGATCGATGCCGCCAAGAGACTCGAGTCGCTCGATATAATTGACGAGCTCGCTCTCGAGATTCTCAGCATCGGTTCGGATCGACGTGAAGCTTTTCACTTTGCGGAAGAAGTCGTCGCCGAGCAGGCGCTCGAAGTCGCGCACGAAGCTCAGGCCGTTATTCATGCGCAACGGCGCGAGCGCGTCCTGCGTGAAAACATGTAGACGACTGAGCAGCGCATCGTGATCGCTCGTCTTTGCCATCGCGCCGAGAAGCCGGTGCAGCGCCTGGCCGCCGCGACCGCCCAGAATCACGATCACGAGCGGACCATTTTTTTCGGCCGCCGCCTGCTCGATTTCTTCGAGCATGGCGCGCCCGACCGCTTCTTCCGATGGCAGCACTTCGTAGGTGATTTCTCGGACCGGCAGGTGATTTTCAACTGTCTCGTGGGCGAGCCAGATGTTTCCTCCTACCGAACGCCGTCGAATCGTCGCTTTTCTGGTTGCTGACATTTTGGTATTACCAATTTTGCAAAGGACGCACGACTTTAACACGCGGGGCACAAGTATACAAGCAAGATTCTGCTTGACCGTGAGAGACTTACGGTGATACACAGTATCCCGCTTTTTCAAAGTGGTCTAACCTTTCCTATGACTTATTCCAAACTCGAACTCAACGGCAAAACCGCCGTTGTTGTAGGTGGCACTTCCGGTATCGGGCGCGCCATCGCCCTCGGATTTGCCGAAGCAGGCGCTGATGTTGTGCCGACTTCGCGGCGCGCGGAGCAGGTCGAAACCACCGCGCGCGAGATTGAGGAGCTTGGGCGTCGCTCCCTGCGCATCACGTCTGACGTGTCTAATCGGGACTCTTTGGAGCATGTGCTGAGTGAGACGATCGGGGCGTTCGGCAAGGTCGATATCCTCGTTAACTCCGCCGGGACCACGAAGCGCGCGCCCACGCTCACCTTCCTGGAAGACGACTGGAATAACATTATCGATACAAATCTGACGGGAACGCTGCGGGCGTGCCAGGTATTTGGCCGGCACATGCTTGAGCGCGGCTCGGGCAGCATCATCAATATCGCTTCGCTCTCGACGTTCGTTGCGCTGCATGAAGTGGCGGCGTACTCGGCTAGTAAAGCGGCAGTCGGTTCGCTAACGAAGTCTCTGGCGGTTGAGTGGTCCAGCCGTGGCGTGCGTGTGAACGCGATCGCGCCGGGCGTCTTTCGCACGGCACTCAATCAAAAGTTACTGGATGAGACTGAACGTGGTCGCGAGTTTCTCGTGCGCACACCGATGAAGCGCTTCGGCAACGTCGACGAGCTCGCCGGCGTCGCGATCTTCCTGGCGTCCGACGCTGCGAGCTTCGTCACCGGCGAGATCATCGCGGTCGACGGCGGTTTCCTGGCGAGCGGCGTTAATCAGTAAAGCTCTTCTCTGTGCAACCTCTGTGTTCTCTGTGTCTCTGTGGTTGACAAGTTGATCATCACCACAGAGAACACAGAGATTGCACAGAGAAGAGTGCTAAAGGATCCCGAGAATGAGTACTGTCACAGCAGAGACGGTTGGCAAGCAAGTCAGTCATTATCGCTGGGTGATCTGCGGGTTGCTGTTCTTCGCGACGACCGTCAACTACGTGGATCGACAGGTACTCGGGATTCTCTCGAAGGATCTAAAGGATTCGATCGGCTGGACCGAGGTCGATTATGGAAACATCGTCGCGGCTTTCAACGCCGCGTACGCGTTTGGACTTCTACTCGCCGGGCGTTTGATGGATCGCATCGGTACGCGAGCCGGTTATGCGCTGGCGATCGTGTGGTGGAGTTTGGCTGCGATGGCCCACGCGCTCGCCCGCACGCCCTTTGGCTTTGGTGTCGCTCGTGCGGCGTTAGGCGTCGGTGAAGCTGGAAACTTTCCCGCCGCGATCAAGACTGTCGCGGAGTGGTTTCCGAAAAAAGAACGTGCCTTCGCAACCGGCCTCTTCAACGCCGGCTCGAACGTCGGCGCTATTGTCGCACCGTTTACTGTACCGTGGATCGCACTACATCTTGGCTGGCGCTGGGCCTTCATACTCACGGGCGCGATCGGTTTCTTCTGGCTGCTGTTCTGGCTTCCCATTTACAGGCGTCCCGAGCAGCATCCGAATGTCTCGAAAGCTGAGTTGGACCATATTCAAAGCGATCCACCGGATCCACCGGCGATGAGAGTGCCGTGGTTGAGTTTGATCCCGCACCGGCAAACGTCGGCGTTCGCGATCGGAAAGTACCTCACGGATCCGGTCTGGTGGTTTTATCTCTACTGGATTCCCAATTTCTTCCGCGACAATCACGGACTCGATCTCACCACGATCGGCCCGCCTCTGATCGCAATCTATTTGATCGCCGACATCGGCAGCATCGGCGGCGGCTGGCTGTCGTCGACATTCATCAAGCGCGGTTGGACCATCAATCGCTCGCGCAAGACGGCGATGCTGATCTGCGCGCTGATGGTCACGCCAATCATCTTCGCCGCGAACGTGAAGAACCTGTGGGCGGCAGTCGCCTTGATCGGTCTGGCTGCGGCTGCACACCAGGGCTGGTCATGTAATTTGTTTACCACGACGTCAGACATGTTTCCGCGACAGGCAGTCGGATCAGTGGTGGGAATCGGAGGCATGGCGGGCGCGCTCGGCGGCGCGACGATGGCCGTCGCCACGGGTTATATACTGCAAAGCACGGGTCAGAACTACTCGATCGTCTTCACGATCGCCGGAACCCTTTACCTCATCGCGTTGCTCGTGATTCACGTGCTCGCGCCAAACCTCGATCCAGTTGAAGACGTAGAACAGGCGTCTGCGAGCGCGTTTTCAGCCGGCAATCTCGTTGGCTTCGGATTCGTCGGCCTGGTGTTCGGATCCTTTGTCGGCTGGTGCACCGGACTGCTCTCGCACGTGACGGGTCACACCTTGTTTGAGTACATGATGTTCGGCGCCGCGATCGGGATCCTCGTGGGCATAACCATCGGTTTACTCATTAGCCAGAGAAGAGCACAGCCGCAAGAACGATTTTAGCCACAAAAAGGCACAAAAAGCACAAAAGGATGTTCTGAATCAGCTTTGTGCTTTTGTGCCTTTTCGTGGCTTAATTTTCTTCTTCTTCCTCCTGGGCTTTTTGCGCGAGCATGAGGTGAGCGCGCATCGCGTCGCGCGCGGCTTCGGGGTTGCGCTCGCGAATGGCGCGATAGATCTTGCGGTGCATCTCGGCTGATTCTTTCAAATCTCGCGCGCGCTTCACGGTCTTGCTGCGCACTTCAAACAGGATCGTGGCGACCATGTTCATCAGCGCCGTGAGTATTCGATTGCCTGACGCAGCCGCGACCGTTTGATGGAAGCGCATGTCGTGAACGAGAAATTGCTCCGGCTCGTCGAGCGAAGCAAACATCCCCGTGATCTCTTCCGACATCTCCGCCATCTGGTCGCCAGTCGCACGCTCTGCGGCGAGCGCTGCAATCGCCATCTCCAAAGAGCGTCGCGCTTCAAACATCTCCGCGGGCGTGAAGCGTTGCAGCGACGCCATCAAACGCAGCGGGCTGCTATCGAGCTCCGGCGGGCCTTCGGCTTCGACGACGAACGTTCCCGCGCCGCGCCGCGGTTGTAACACGCCGACTGCCGCGAGCGAGCTGATGCCTGCGCGCAACGTCGGACGACTCACACCCATCCGCTTTGCGAGATCTCGTTCAGGCGGCAGTCGATCGCCGGGTCGCAGTTCGCCGTTGTGAATCATCTCGCGAAGCTGCGAGACGACTTCCTCGAAACTCGTGCCGCGCCGCTCTGCGTCGATGGTCTTGAAGAGGTTGGAGTTTGATTCGCTCATTTGCGGTTTTTATTGTAAATCTCCGTTGCGGCCAAAAGAAACGCGCCGATGCCCTTCGGATCGTTGGTCACGACTTTCTCGCTGACATAGTACTCGTAACTGCCGTCACGATAGGGGTTGCCGCCGAGTCCGGCGACACTCACCGTGCCTGCGAGATTGAAGTTCCCCGTCGCGTCGTACTTAACAAACTCTCTTTGGATGCCACGATAGCCGTCGTTGGCAGTTTTCATGTAGCTCGCCGGCAGGTAGCCATTGCGCGCGCCTTTCGCGAGCGCGTAAACAAACATGCACGCAGCCGACGACTCGAGATAGTTACCCTTAGCACCGGCTTTGTCGAGTATCTGATACCACAGACCCGAGCGCTCATCCTGGTACTTCGCGACTGCTCGCGCGAGACGATTCAGTATCGCGATCAACTCGGCGCGTTGCGGGTGTTTTTGTGGGAAGTAGTCGAGCACGTCGACGAGCGCCATCGCGTACCAACCCATCGCGCGGCCCCAGAAGTTTGGCGAGCGACCGGTGCTCGGGTTGGCCCAGCGTTGCTGCTTCGATTCGTCCCAGCCGTGATAGAGCAGACCGGTCTTGTCGTCGCGCGAATGGCGCTCCATCAGGATGAATTGTTTTGCGATGTCGTCGAAGGCGGCGTCCTCTTTAAATGTCGCGGCATACTCGGCGTAAAACGGTTCCCCCATGTAGAGGCCGTCGAGCCACATCTGTGATGGGTAGATCTTCTTGTGCCAGAAACCGCCTTCGGAAGTGCGCGGGTGTGTTTTCAGTTGTTCGCGGAGGAGAGCGGCGGCTTTGCGATACTTTTCCTGGCCGGTAGTTTTGTAAAGGAAGAGAAGGTTGCGGCCGGGATTAATGTTGTCAATGTTGTACTCGTCGAGCTTGTACGTGCGAATGGAGCCGTCGTCATTGACGAAGTGGTCCATGCTGCGTTGGATGAAGTCGAGATACTGTTTGTCGTTGGTGGCGAGGTAGAGGCGCTCGATGCCTTTCAGCACGAGACCGTGATCGTACGTCCATCTCGATGGGTAGCCGCCGGAGTTGGTCCAGAGTGCCGTCATGGCGGTGGCGGCGGCTTGCTCGGAGAGCGATTGTGCGTACGCGCTGCTGACGAGCGTGAAAACGAGAAAGAATTCACACGCAGCGGCGCAAAGGCGCAGCGGAAGACGAAAAGAACTCCGCTTGGAGCCCGGCAGGCGCTGTGCCGTTGCGCCGCTGCGTGAGTAACTATGCGATGGCATCAATGACTTTTCCATTGATTTTGACATTCTCAAGCGTTGCGTCCTTCACGTTTTTGATGATGTTTCCTTCGGCGACATTATCGAACGTGCAGTTCTTCAAGTGCAGGTCGAGGATTGGCGCGCCGCTCAGACCCTGCACATCGAGTGCGTGCTTGCTCTTTGCACTGCGAAGGTTATCGACGGTGTAATCTCTGACGACCGGCACGAATCCGCCCTTCGCACCCTCTTCGTAATTGAAATCGATCGTGATCACCGCATGCGCGACCTGCCCCACCTCGATGTTCCGGAAGTGCAAGCTCTCCAACAATCCGCCCCGCATCGCATTGTTCTTCACTCGCAACGCATGGTCGAGATTTTGACTGTCGAGCCGGCAATTCTCCGCGAAGAGGTTTCGCACGCCGCCGGAGATCTCGCTGCCAACCGTGATCCCGCCGTGCCCGTCTTTCATCCGGCAACCCTGCACGATGATGTTTTCAGTTGGCGTCTTCAATCTTCGTCCATCGGCATTGCGTCCTGACTTGATGGCGATGCAGTCGTCGCCGGTGTTGAAGTCACAGTTTTTAATCAACACATCCGTACACGACTCCGGATCGCAGCCGTCGTTGTTTGGACCATGACTGTTAATTTTCACATTCTGCACGATCACGTTGCGACAGAGTACCGGGTGAATTTCCCACATCGGCGAGTTTTGAATCGTGACGCCGTCGATGAGCACGTTCTGGCAACGATACGGTTGAATAAACTGCGGTCGTAAGTAATGACCCTCGCCGAAGATACGATCGCGGACCGGAACGCCATCTTCCGCCATCTTGAACAGCGCGTTTCGATCCGGGCGTGCGTGGGCTGTGCCTTCTTTCCAGCCGTACTGCGGACGACCGTTCCAGGGCCACCAGTGTTCGTTGTCGCTCTGGCCGTCCAGTGTGCCTTTGCCGGTGATCGCGATGTTCTGCTGTTCGAAGGCGTAAATGAACGGCGAGTAGTTGAACAGCTCGACACCTTCCCAACGCGAGAAGACGACGGGCAGATAATCTTTTGGGTTCTGGCTGAACTTGATCGTCGCGCCTTCCGAGATCTCGAGATTGACGTTGCTCTTCAGGTGAATGGCGCCGGTCAGGTACGTGCCTGATGGAACGATGACTTTGCCGCCACCGGATTTCGAGCATTGATCGATGGCGGAGCGGAAGAAGGCGGTGCAGTCGGTGCGGCCGTCGGGTTTGGCGTTGAGATGGAAGGTGCGGTTTGGGAAACGAGGCGGTTTGATGCGCGCCAGAAGTGTAGGGAAAACTGTTTGCCACGGATTTTCGGCTATGAAAAGGTGGGAGGGAACAGCGAGCACTGCGCCCCCGAACACGAGACCTTTAATGAATTCACGTCGTGTAGTCATCTATGATTCTGTCTCTTTGCGTCTTTGCGTGAAAAATATTTCTCGCGCCACGCCGGATAATCTTTCTGCAACAGTTTCTCGGCGCCGTCGACGTACCAGTTGTAGCCGGTTCGTCGCTCGTGTTCGATCTCCGCGACGCTGTATTTCACGATACCGTCACGTCCGGCGAAGATTGGCCGGTTAGTTCCGATTTCATAAAACCGCGCCCAGATCGGTCCGGCGTTCGGATCCTGGACCACCACGCGATCGGTTCCATTCTCAATCCACTTGATCCCTTTCAACTGCGACTGCTCAAACCACGTAATCGCGGATTCGATTGCATCGATAGTCGCCGGCGAAGGATCCTTGATCGACATCAGGAATCTCACAATCTCGACGCTCTCACCGCCACTCAGCGAAACCACTTCAAACGTGCGCGCTGCAGCGGGCGCGAGTGTCACTTCATCATGCTGCGCGCACCACACCGTGCGTTTCCCATTTACCACCACCTGCGTCTTCAGAATGCATTCGATCCCTTTTTCAACTGCACTCGCCGCCCGATCACGACGCTCCCGGTCAACAAACGCGTATACCGGCTTCGCGTCTGCCACATCGCGCAGCAGTTTCATCACACCGATCATCGCGTCGTCGTTGTAGGTGATGTGCTTGTAGTAACCAGACAGATCCGGATAGAACTGCGGCCAGCCACCATTCGGATATTGCGCCTGTAACAGGTAATCAAGTCCTCTTAAAAACGATTCACGATGCCGTTCCTGAGGTCGAGCAGTAACGACGCGCGCGAGAAAAGATAACTGCGTGTACGTCGCGCCGTTGTCGATCGTGGAATCGGTATTCTTTTGATCGCGGAGCAGGGAAGCGCGGCCCGACTCGCTGAGCGGCTTGGCCATGTCGATGTTCTTGGGCCAACCACCCGACCTGCGTTGATAAAGAACGAGGTTGTCGGCGATGCGCAGCGCCTCAGCGCTCGCATACCACTCTTCGGCCTTGTTCTGCGCGTCGGCCCACGCGATCGTGCCGACTGCTTCATTCGCGTTTCCGGAAAGCGCGCGAACCGCACGACTGAAAAAACGCTCGCGCGAAAACTCCGCGGCTTCGCGAGCAGTTAACTGCCTGGACCACGAAACCCGAGCTGACGGATTCGCACCCGGGCCTTTCGAGTGGTACTCGGCAAACGAGGCAGTCTTTTCACGCGCGGATCGCGCCAGTTGTCCCAGCCCTCAGCCCGAATGTGATCTCCGAGCCAGCAATCGATGAAAACCACACGCGCATATGGCCGCCACGGTCTGCCGAGATAAACTCCGTTGCCCGTGTTTGCTCCAGTCAAACGGCAACGAAGGAAAACAAAGCCCGTGTCTTCCTCATTACTCAGCCGGTAATGCGCCGTCACATAGCCCTGTCCTTTGCTGTGAATCGTGCAGTCTTCAAAGACCGCTGAGGCGGTGCCGAAGATGAAATCGACGTGGCCCTCGATGTAGCAGTTTTTGAAATAATGTTGGCTGCCGTTAACAAACAACGTGTCCTGCCAACCGAGAAACCGGCAATTCTTAAACGACGCACGATCAGCATCCACGAACAGCGCCACAGCCTGCGAGCCGGTGCCAAACGAGTTTTCAAACGTCAGATTTTCTGCCCGAAAGTCGTTTGCATTGATGAGCGTGCTGAACGCGAGTCGCGTGTTGCCGGCCTTTTGCGCACTCAACCGGTAAGTCAGAAGAGTGTTGCGTGCATCCTCACCGCGGAAAGTTAAATAACGCTTACCGGCAACTACTCGTATCTGCTCCTGGTAAACGCCGCGTTTGATGTAAATCACGACTGGTTGATTGTTGTTGTCGGGAACATGGTCCACCGCCTGTTGCACAGTCTTGAAATCACCCGATCCGTCACCCGCTACAACGATTTGTCCTTTAGCCACAAAAAAGCACAAAAGGCACAAAAGTATCGCTGAACAAATCAACCGCATTTGTGCTATTGGTATGACCAAAATCCAGTTCGGGATGGCAATATTATTTAGCAGGCGGCGTATCTTGCCTTAGGAAGATTTAGGTGTCAAGGATAATTTATGACGTGGTAAGACCAATCAACGCCAGGCGGGGAATTCAGTTACACAAAGAGGCACAAAGAGCATTTCTGCTTTTTGTGCCTCTTGTGGCTAAAAGTAACTTCTAACTACTTGGCCTTGACCATTACGCTTCCACCACCGAGCGGTAGCAGAGCGATGTTGGTGCCGACACGACGCCAGATCACGCCGTTGTTGTCGAGGATCGTGATTGCGTAGGCGTCATATGAACGCGGCGTCAGTAAGTCGCCGTCGCGGGCGTCAACCGTGAAGCTATAGTTGCCGAACGATGCGACTACCGCGCCGGTGGCCCGATCGACCTTCTGAACAACGGCCTTACCCTTGAACGACGTGCGATTCAAGATGCTCGTCGAGGGCTCAGTCGAGAAGTTCAGGAAGCCACCGGCCCAACTGGTGCTCTTCACGATGTAGTTAAAGCCGTCAGTGCCGCGGAAGATAAAGATCGAATTGCCTTTCGGCGATCCGCTATTACCTTTAACACTGAAGCCGAAGTTTGCTTTACCGTTGGCGCTGCCCGCATCGGGTACCCAACCGCCGCCGTTCGTCTGGGTTTCGTTGGTGCCCACAGCGACGTTGAGAGTGCCGAGGCCGACCGGATTCGCAGTCCAGAATCCATTCGCCGCCTCGATCTTGACGAAGATCACGTACGTGTCGGCCCCAAGGCCCGGCAGGAATGCAACCGCATCGCCGTTGCCGTCAACCGGCACGTTCGGAACCACGAAGTCAGGTGTCGGAGTCAAATTGCTCGACTTGAAGATCTCAAACCTCACCTTCGCGAGCGAAATGTCACCCGGCGCTCCGTCTGCATCCTGAGTCAAGTGTGCTGCGAGACGGACGGTCGCAGTGGTGATAGTCGGGCCGGCAGTTACGACACCCATATCGCCGGTGTACGCAGTTTCCGCCGTCTCCTTGTTCACTGTGATCGTGACCGTCGCATTCGTGACCGCGCCATGCGGATCTTCTACCTTCATATTGATCGGGTAGACGCCCGCCGCCACGGTGGGATTTCCGGAGATGGTGAACGAGCCGGTGCCCGTTGGGGTAACAGTCAGTCCCGCCGGAATCGACGAGAGAATCGTTAACGTCAAATCAGCCGTTGCATCGTCAACGTCCGAAACAGACACGGTTACCGTCGTGATCGGATCGCTGTACTGCACGGTCTGCGAGAGCAGGTTGATAGTGAACGTTGGTGGGTCGTTCACCGCGTTGACGGTTACGTTGACAGTCGCGGTTGACTGGCCGCCGTGTCCGTCGTCGATCGTGTAAGTGAACGAGTCGCTGCCGAAGAAGTTCAGGTTGGGTGAATAGTGGACCGTCTTGTTCGGATTGATCGAGACGGCGCCGTTTGCACCCTGCGTGACTGAAATCACATTCAGCGTGTCACCGTCGGGCTCAACGTCGTTCGCAAGCACGTTGACGTCGACTGGTGTGTCTTCGTCAGTGGTTGCGGTGTCGTTGTTAGCCGTTGGCGCAGCGTCCTGAGTGATCGTTACGGTGCGGCCGGCAACGGTCAGCGTGCCTACACGAGCTGCGCCGGTTGTGTTGGGCGCGACCGTGAAGTTGACCGTGCCGTTGTTGGAACCTGCTGCTCCGGAATCGACCGTGATGAACGAGCTGTTGCTCATTGCCTGCCAATCGCACGGAGCGGTGGCTGACAAGTTCTTCGTGATCGTCACGCTGCCCGAGTTACCCGGCGAGAAGAACGCCTGGTTTAGCGGCGATACTGTCGCGCACGACGTTGGAATCGTGACCTTGAATGCGCCGCGACCGTGAGTGAATGCGAACAGCGACGTGACGCCGTTGTTGTTCACGGCCGTAAGCGACTCGACGACTGTGTTCGAGAAGCCGGTCGTTTCACGAGCCCAGTTCGCGCCGCCGTCGAGCGAGACAAACACGCCGAGGTCGGTGCCGACGTAAATGCGCTGGTTGTCATTTGGATCGATCGCAACGCTGTGCGCCGGAATGTCAGGAATCGCGTTGACGTTGCCGGCTGTTTGCGTACCGTCGGCAAGGACCCAATTCGCGCCGCCGTCTGTGCTCTTGAACACGTGACCGGCGCTCGTGCCTTGCGCGTTAGGCGTACCGTTGAAGTTCGAAATCGTGGCCCAAACGTTATTTGCGTTCGAGGGATCATATTCGACCCACGAAATCGTACCGTTGCCGTTGCCGCGCGGCGTGAAGGTCTGTAGCCAGACCGTATTCAACACACTCGCTGCGGTGAGGGTGGTTGCGGTAGTGGTGCGCCGGAATTGTCCCGAGGCTGCGCCGTTGATCACGATATTGGAATTGCCCGGTGCGATCGCCATTGCCGTGATCGAGCCGCCGGTTAATTGCGCGTTGGCGGTCCTGGTCCAGTTTGTGGCGTTGTTGTCACTGCGCCACATGAAGCGACCGCCGATCCATAGGCGAGTCGGTGTGTTTGGATCCATTCGGAAGACCGTGATGAACGGGAACACGTCGCCCGAGATTCCAGAAATAACCGATGCCGAGCTCGCTCCTCCGTTTGTCGAGCGACGCAGCGAGAGACCAGTTGTTTCGAAGAAGAGCGTGTTGGTATTCGCCGGATTGACGGCCACATATCCGCCGTCACCGCCGTTGATGCGGGCCCACGCGTTTGGTCCAGCGGCGTCTGTGCCGCGATTGGTGCCGTTGTCCTGTGTGCCGCCGAAGTATGTTTGCCCGTTCGGATAAGGCAGTCCGTGGTAGAACTGGGTCACTGCGTAATTGTTATTCAACGGACCCCAGATCACCGGAGATGGAACTGTAAAGAATCCGCCCGGCGTGAATTCGTTACCGCAGATCGGGCTCGAGGGCGTGATAGTGCCGCCGCCGACCGTTGTACCGACGGAGTAACCGACGTTACCGGTTTTCGCGTTGTCGGTTTTATAGATGCCGCCGTCGTTACCAGCGAACATCGTCTGGTTGGTGCTGCCGTTGTAGTTTGGGTGAAACTGGATGATGTGGTTGTCAGCGTGGACGAACTGCGGGTCGCCGTTGTTTGGTGGAGTGCCGTTGCCCTGGAACCACCAGTAAGACGCGACGGCCCAGTTAACGCCGCCGTTGTCAGAGCGGAACAGGTCAGTGCCGCCGGCCCAGACTTTGTTCTCGTCCGTCGGATCCACGGCGAGCACGTTGTCGTACCAGCCCTGATTAATAAATTGGCTGGTGCCGAGACCGCACTGCGTTAACGCACCGTTGACCGGATTGCTGAGCAATAGCGTGTCCTGGAGCGTAGCGCTGTTGTTACGTGTTTGTGTGGTCCACGATCCAGCGTCGACGGACGTTGTCGAACGGAACACGCCCAGCAGGCCATCGGTGTAGTTAGCAGTTGGGAAGTTTGGGTTTGTGCCGGCTCCGCACGAGATGCACGACGCCATTGCATAGATAACGTTCTGGTTTGAAGGCGCGATCGCGAGCGACGTGCGGCCCCCGTTCACTTCAGAGAAAACATCTACCCACGTCCCGGCGCCACCAGCGTCAGTGTTGCGGAAGATGTGTGAACGCGAGAACGTGCCGACAGCGGCGAAGATGTAGTCAGTCGCCTGATCGGTGCGTATGACGAGGTCCATCGCGCCGTTTGCGCCATTCGCGACGTTGGAAACGATCGCCTGGTTCCAGGAGGTGCCGCCGTCAAGACTGCGCCACACACCGGTTCGCGTTGCGGCGTAGACGTGCTGGCCATTTGCCGGACTGACCACGATGTCGTTTACGAAGAAGAAGTCTGTATTCGAGATCGTGGCGGGTAAGCGCGTCCAGTGCGCACCGGCATCGATGGACTTGAAGAGTCCTGCGCCGCGAACGCCGTCTGCGTTGAAGAATCCTTCACCAGTGCCGGCGTAGATCGTGTTTGAATTCGATGGATCGAAGGCCATGCAGGTGACGGCGATGTTGGCGAGGAAGTCGTTGAGCGGCGCCCAGGATGTACCAGCATTGGTCGTTTTCCAGATACCGCCGGCAACTGCTGCCGCATACATCACAGCAGGATTGCTCGGATCGATAAGCAACGCGCGCGTGCGACCGCCGACGTTGCCTGGTCCTAATGATTGCCAGGTGCCGAGCGCGCCGCCTGTTGAAGTGCTACCGTCGCTGGCGCCTGCTACACCCGTGCTGTCCGGAAACTCTCCGTCTCCCGGGTCGAGTATTTCATCGGCTTCGTTGGCGTTAGCCTGGGGCGGGAGTTTCTTGGCTTTTGCGCTCGACAACCG
>Ga0105247_10001465_pt1 | contig 16996 bp, 16 predicted proteins | sample KBSS24metaG_FD_81519 | JGI IMG/M metagenome (GOLD analysis project Ga0105247, IMG submission 81519) | Switchgrass rhizosphere microbial communities from Kellogg Biological Station, Michigan, USA - KBS S2-4 metaG | ecosystem: Host-associated > Plants > Roots > Rhizosphere > Soil | place...
CCTTGTTCAGCAGGCAAGTTGTTTTTGCTCACCTGTTTTGCTTCTTCAATTTTCTTTGCCGGTAATGCATTCACAGAATGAAAAGCATTTGACAATTTTTTTCCGATAGCTCTTTCAAGAGAGTGGCGATTTTTTTTAGCTATAAAAATGAACTTAGTTGCTGAGTCAGCAATTTCAGTTACCATTTCAATTTCTTTTGAAGAAGTAAAGAAAAAATCTTCATCACAATGCTGTACCAATAACCAATAAGGAGTTTTTTGTTTTTTACAAAGTTGAATGGCGTAATACAAGTCGGGCAGGTCAGGAAGAGCAGCTACATTAAACCAAACAAGGTCGTAATTATTTTTTTTAATTTCATTATACCAGGGCAAGCTACGGAATTTTCGTTTGCCTAATTTATCTACCAACCGGTAAAAATTACGGACAGTAACGCTAACATTGAAATGCTTAAAAAAACTTGTTGTTATACCATGAGCAGATAAAATTTCTGCTTTCTTTCTTGTAACAGGACTATCGGCTAAAACAAGGTGAAATTTAAAATTTTCATTTGCTCTTTTATCTGCTACAAGGTCAAACCAGAAATTTTCCGAGCCTGCCCAAAAAGGATAAGGATTAAGGGTACTAAAAAGAAGAATTTTTTTAATGGCCATGATCAAATAAGCGGTGTTATTGCTTTTCGGCTAATAAAATATTAGAAAGATAAAAATCATAGCTGACAGGAAAGAGCCAGCTTTTGAATCTCCCCAAGATATTCATCCATATTATCATCATGCCTTTAAGAAATCCACTACGGTTCACCCATTCATCTAAGTATAAAATCCTCATTTGCGTTATTGCCTCTGTAAAATTTCCGCTTTTTTCATAATGTATCACCCGAAATCCTTTTTTTTCCAGAATGTCTTTTAAGGCAAATTGGGTATAACGTGCAAAATCATAAGGCACCTCATGTTCGCCCCATGCAAATGGGCAGGTAATCAATAGTTTTCCACCCTTTTTTAAGACCCTGTTCATTTCGGAAAGCGTTGCAGGAAGATCGAATAAATGTTCAACTACTTCGCTACAAAGTATGCTATCAAAATATTCATCAGCAAAGGGAATGGTTTTGCCATCATAAAAAACATCTATTTCTTCATTGCTGTGGTCGTGCCCTGTTTTTTCAAAATCCAGCCCAATATACTCTTCTACATTAAATAAAGAGCGGTATGGTTTACTGCCACAACCAAAGTCGAGTAATTTCCCATTCAATGAAGACGCCCATTTTTTTATCACTTTTAATAGTCCATGACGAATAAAATAAAAGGGATGGGAAATCCCGGGGCTAAAGTTTTTGTTGATCTCATTTGTATTTGCCATTAAATGAACTATTAAACCCTTTTATTAAAGCGTTTTAACATCCTGTATTTTCTGATTTTTACCCGCTGTCCAAACTGCATCGTCGAAATATTGGCATACATTATTCTGCCAACCCCATTCTGGTTCTTTTCTATTTAGCATTTCTACCTCAAATGAACAACAATCAAACACCTGAAATTTTTGTTTTGTTTTGGTTTCGGCCAAATGCACTTTCAGGAAATAATTTCCTTTGTATAATCTGAAGTTTTTGTATTCCAATTTTATCGTATGATAACCAGGTGAACGTAGAATAGGTTGTTCTATATCGAAAATCCAATTATAAAGTACAGAATAGTTCAAATGATCCATTACCTGGATGGATAAAGCCATGTTTTCGTATTTTTTTTCAGGCATTTGAATCCCAAATTCTATTGCAAGTGGATGACCAAAACTATGGATCATTCCTTTTTCTGAAGTATGCATTTCTACTTTTATCACTGTCGGAAGATCAGGTCTTACCGGAAATTCAATCAAGCTTTCGCTTTCCTGTCTCGATGTATATTGAGTTATAACTGTGTTCGTTTTATCGATACATCTTATAACGCCATTTTCAAGAAACATAGACTTTGAGGTCAACGTTGAGACAGCGCTAAGATCATGGCTTACGAATAATATAGTGCGTCCGCTCTTACTTACTTCATTCATTTTACCCAAACACTTCTTTTGAAATTCTGCATCGCCTACTGCTAATACTTCGTCGATAACGAGTATCTCAGGATCAAGATGTGCAGCAACTGCAAAAGCAAGTCGTAACTGCATCCCGCTACTATATCGTTTTAAAGGAGTATCCAAAAAACTTTCCACACCACTGAAGTCAACGATCTCATCAAAGTGTTTATTTATTTCCCATTTTCTCATTCCAAGAATACTTCCGTTCATATATATATTTTCCCTTCCTGTAAGCTCAGGATGAAAACCGGTTCCTACTTCGAGAAGTGAGGCAATACGTCCTCTGCAAATAATACGACCGCTTGTAGGTGGAGTAATGCCCGAAAGTATCTTTAGTAAAGTACTTTTCCCTGCTCCATTTCGACCGATAATGCCAAGGCTCTCACCGGGCATAACTTCGAAGCTCACATTATCGAGAGCTTTAAATAATTGTTTGGGAGGCTGTCTGAATTTTTTAAGCGGATTGCTTATTATATCCCGCAGAGACAAATAAGGTTCTTGTGAGCTGCCAATAAAAAACTCTTTAACTATATGCTGTGCTTCGAGGATTGGTTTCATGAATTATTTATGCGAGGTCGGCAAAATAAGCTTCCATCTTACGGAAGGTATATACACCTATAAAAAGGATGATGACAGCAACAAGAGTTCCGTACATAACTCCTGCCCAATCGATAGGAGTATTGGTAAATGCACTACGAGATAAATTGATGGCATTAGCCAGTGGGTTAAATTTCATGATCATGGCCAAAATTCCTTTTTCAAATATTTTGCTACTGTATAATACAGGGTTGGCAAATAAAAGAAATTGAATCAGGAATGGAATGACATATTGAAAATCTCTATACTTCACATTCAGCGCAGCCAGGAAAGCTCCCAATCCAAAAGTAGTTAGCACTGTTAGAAAGAGGCTGATCGGCAGGCAATATAGTAAGCGAAGCCAATTTGTTTCCTGGTGATAAAAGATAATGATACCGATATATATTACAAATGCGAAACAAAAATCGAATAGAGATATGAGGATAGCCGACATAGGAACGATCAAACGGGGAAAATATATTTTCTTAATTATGTTGGCATTTGTGACCATGCTATTAGCGCTATTCAGCAATCCCGTACTAAAAATATTCCAGATGATCAACCCCGAAAAAGCAAAGACTTCATAAGGTATCCCGTTTTCACTTTTCACGTTCAAACCCCGGCTGAATATCAGCGTAAATATCAACATCATGATCAAAGGTTGCAGAATAGCCCAAAGCACTCCTAATGTGGCTTGTTTGTATTTTACTTTTACATCCCTCCAGGTAAAAAAATAAAAAAGCTCCCGGTAACGAATAAGCTCTTTCAGACCTAAAGAAAATTTATGTTGACGTTCGATGATATATTCCATATATTAAATTTTCTTTGAAGAATTTTTTCCAGGAATGGAAGTAATAAGTAATACTAATCCTATCAAACAAGGATAATAAAAGGACATAGCATATCTTGGCTCCATGAAGCCAAAAATAGCTGGCAAAAAAATGGTAAGAATAACTACCGGCGCCAGTAAAATTATTACGAACGGTTTACGTCGAACGTTTATCAATAACCAGGCTGTACCCAAAATCAAGGCCAGATAATAAAGTGCAGATTGAAAAAGCTTATTTCCTAATATAATTAATTTAACTATTCCTCCTTTGTTAGTTCTTGGCAGATAATAAGAGCCGCTGTGACCCCAAAATTTAGCAATTCTTCTTATTGGGTTGAAAATATAAAAACGAATTACATGCTCTTGTTTGTATTCATTGTCTATCTCACCAATCTTTGTTGCTAGTATTTCCTCGTCCTCAGCAGTTCTTTTGGAATACCCGCTTATATACTCAGCCCTTGTTCGTTCCAATTTTTTCATGAACGCTGTATCTTTTTTCAGGTAGCCCGGGTAATTGAATTGACTTGTTGAGTAAGTCGTTGGATAAAAATAAGAGGCCATGGCTTTGGGATCCCAGAATGTAGAACCGTCATCACCCATAGATGTAGCCAGTTTTCTTAACTCAAGCTCCGAAGGATAATAAGCATATCCGGCATATATATCTTGCTGAAAAGGAATAAATCTTCCCGATAATTTATAATTACGAATTGTCCACGGCAAAACAAAAATCAAGAGAGGTAATAGACATATACCGATATATTTAGGAATGCTTGATGTTTCTTTTCTTTTTATCACATGAATAAGAAACCACAAAGCAAAGAAGGCAACAACGACAAGCAAATAAGGTCGCAAAACAACAGACCATGAAAAAAAAAGTGAAGAAAAAAATAAATATTTGCCGGTCTTTTGACTTGAAGTATATGCCTTCCAAAAAAAATAAATACCTATCATTAGCAGAGAAGCTGCCGGCCCATCAGGTACAGTATTAAAAGACCAATTACTTATATAAGTACTCAAAGCTCCTAACAGGATTGCTATAAGAAAAACAGATTGTCTAAAGTGTGCTAATGAAAATGCAATAATTGCCATACATAGTATAGCAAAGCTGTCTAACAGAACGTTTAATGCAGTTGATATATCAGCCGATGTACCAGGCGAAAAAAATTGACGGGATACCCAATAAGGAATACTAAAGTGTGGAGATCTTCCGGCTCTTACTGTATCGCCATGATAATTCACAAAATAGTAACTTCCTGTTTTGATATAGTTTTCCATAGCACCCATATAGGAATAATGGTCACCCGACGAATAAGAGATAGTGCCAAGTTTGAGTTCGGGATAATTTTTGAAAGTCATCTGGCAATAAATAAAAGCCATCATAAGTTTAAAGAGAAAAAGAAAAACCCAACTAAAAAATATATTTTTTTGCGATATAGGAGCTTTAGATGTGCCTCGCATCATCAAAAGATTTAGGTTCGGTTAATAAGGTTTTTTGAAAATATCAGCGTTGTCATTTCTTTAGAGAGTATTGTATCACTAATTGTTTTGAGTAATTAATGCATACTCATTCACTGATTTGCTAATTGTAGCACAAATAAAGCGAATATCTTCAATCTTCAGTTCATAAAAAAAAGGCAACCGGAGCAACCTGTCAGAATAAGCATCCGAATACAATAGTTCTTGCTGAATATTTTTTTTGCTATAAAATTCTGACTTATGCAGAGAGAGATAATGAAATACGGGCAATACCTGGAGTGCTTTTAATTTCGAGATCAAAAAATCTCTTAACTGTCCAGATTGACACACTATATAAAACATGTGTGCATTATTCGTGGCATAGGCCGGTATAAAAGGTCTTGAGATCATTTGAGATTGTTCAACTTCCTTCAAGGCTTCCCAATAGGTTGTCCAAATTTCATTTCTTCTTTTTTGTATCTGGTCAATACATTCAAGCTGAGCATACAAAAAGGCCGCAATTATTTCTGAAGGCAAAAAGGAAGATCCAATATCCACCCAACTGTATTTATCAACTTCGCCTCTAAAAAATTTACTTCTGTTTGTTCCTTTTTCCCTTATTATTTCGGCTCTTTCATTAAACTGCGGATCGTTAATAACTAACATTCCACCTTCACCTGAAATAATATTTTTTGTTTCATGAAAAGAAAAGGCGGCCATGTGTCCGATGCTTCCTAATGGTCTTTTTTTTCCATTCTTGTCACAATAATAGCTCTCTATCGCCTGAGCAGCGTCTTCAACAATAAAGAGATCATATTTTTGGGCAATCGCCAATATCTTATCCATATCACAAGCTACCCCAGCATAATGAACAGGAACTATTGCTTTTGTTCTTTCTGTTATAATATCTTCGATTGAATCTTCATTCATACCGGGGTGATCATACCTGCTATCGCAAAAAACAATATTAGCACCCCTTAGAACAAATGCATTTGCTGTTGAAACAAAAGTATAAGATGGCATGATTACTTCATCTCCGGGCTGAATATTCAACAGAATTGCAGCCATTTCAAGTGCATGAGTACATGATGTAGTAAGCAAACATTTTTGAAAACCGTATCTCTTCTCAAAGAATTGATGGCATTTTTTTGTAAATATTCCGTCACCAGAAATCTTTCCGGATTCTACAGCTTGTTTAATGTAGTCAGTTTCCTTTCCTGTTAAAAATGGTTTATTAAAAGGAATCATTTTTTAACAATATATGCTTGCTGAATCCCAAATCCGCCTCCCGAAAATTCTTTCTCTACTTCGTAAAAAATTTTATTAATTGGATTACTATAACCAGGATAATCGGATGGGGTAGTCACTAATTCCCTTAAAAATCTTGAACCCAAATAATAAATCGAACTGAATTCTTCTATACTCCAGGATAATCCTTTTTTATTTAAGAGGTCTTCAATTTTAGTTTTTTTAATGTACCTATTAAAATCATGTTCTATAAGAGGTGGAAGTTGTTTTAAAGCTCTTAAACTATTTAAAAGAACCAATGGTTCCCAAAAAGCCTCAGAGAAAATAATTGTACCTCCCGGTCTTGTGACTCTAATGCATTCTTCAATTCCAATGACCTGATCTTGCCAACTCGGTAAATTGATCAAAACTCTGGTTGTATAAACTACATCGAAATGGTTATCTTTAAAATTCAATTTCTTAATATCACCAACATCAAAAAAAACATTGGACGCATTTAAGCTTTTTTTGTTTTCATTAGCATAAACAATCATATTTTCTGCATAATCCACACCATGTATTTCTACAGGTTTTTTTTGCAACATAGCAAGCGTTGCGTGACCATTTGAACATCCGACATCCAATACTGTATCACCGTGTTTAATATATTTTGCTATGTTTTCGACTTCTAAAGCAATAGCAAAATTATCTCCCCATGAGGCTTCATGCGAACCTTTAAATTTTGTGGCTTGAGTTTCCCAAAAAGTTTTAATAAAATCACTCATAATTAATTGTGGTTTAAATTTTTTGTTTCGCTGATAATATAGATAGGACGATTTTTAATGCCTTCGAACATTTTTCCAATATACAAACCAACAATGCCTAAAAAAGTAATTAACATACCTCCAATAAACCAAATTGATAATATCAGACTAGTGTACCCCATTACAGTTATTGCTCCTATTAGGTACTTAATAAAAATGATAAGACTGGTAATAAAAGCAATAAATGAAACAAAAAAGCCAAAACCAACAATATAGTAAAGAGGTTTGTTCGAATACGCTAATATTGTGTCAATTGCAAGTTTCATTAACTTATTAAAATTGTAGGATGAATTTCCCTCCATTCGTTTTGAATGCTCAACATTTATTGTTATGGGGGAAAAGCCAACCCATTTCACTATTGCTGCAAAGTTTCTGAAAGGTTCCCGCATGTGGTTAATTGCCCTAACAACATCTTTGTGATAAATACCAAAATTTGCAATTGCCGGGTCTTGCTTAACTCCTGTTAACAACGAAAGGGTTTTATAAAACAATTTTGAAGACAACCTCTTTTGATAAATATCATTTCTCACTTCTCTTCGGGCTAAGACGATTTTGTAACCTTCCTGACTTTTATTATATAGTTTATGTATTTCCGAAGGCTTGTCTTGCAAATCACAATCCATTACAACAACCCATTCTCCCTCAGCAAAATCCAGTCCGGCAGTAATTGCATAATGCTGACCAAAATTCCGACTTAGCTTAACTCCTTTTACTCTTTCATCCTGGTTGCATTGATGTTGAATAGCTTGCCATGATTGATCAGGGCTGCCGTCTTCCACTAAAATTATTTCAAAATCCTGCGTTATATCTTTTACATGTTCTTTAATTTCAAATACTAATTGTGCTACAATATTTTCAGCTTTATATACAGGACTTACTATTGAAAGGTAGGGTTTCAATTATAATGATTTAACCAGTAAATATCAACATAACATTTTTTCATTCATCTAAAATTAATTAATCAATAGAGATAGGCTTTATATTCACTTTTTCTTATCCCGCTCTATGTTCGACCGACTCTTTCAATGCCTGGTTGATCCTGTCAATACATTTATTTCGTTCAAGATTCAATAAGGCTAATTTTTTTATAACCTTGTCTTTTTCTACTACCGGTATAGAAGTAAAATCATAAACCTTTTCCTGCTCGTGCCATAGATCGCAATTTACTTTTGCGAGTTCTGAAAATACTTCCCCGATCATTCCCCCAATCTCTCTTGTTTCATTTCCTTCTGCCTTATAAACTTTGTTGCTGGCAAACTCCAGCTTATGGAGAGGAATCTTTCCTGTCAGTACATTTTCCAGGTATTCATTTATTTCAGCCACCAGTTGTTCTTCCTGTCCCCGTAAACTGTTTAGCTTATCATCATTGTCTGCATGATATTGTTTTAGTTTAACTATTGTAAGCTTATCACATAAAGAGCCCAATGTTTCAGCCATAAGTACTGTTTATGATGTTAACATCATTTGCGCCAGCTCATTTATATTAACAGCGGGACGCCAGCCAATTGATTGTATTAATTGAGGATTGGAAACAAGAACATCATATTGAGCGGTAAAGTTATCCTGTTCCCTGATATAAGGTTTCCAATCCATTCCTTTAAGTTTAAAACAGATCTCCGTCCAGTCTTTTATACTGTTTGCTTTCCCGCTACCGATCACCGCTTCAAAAAAAAGATCCTGGTTCACCAACATCCATACAGCATTCATTACATCACCTGCAAAATTGAATTCTTTCCGTGTATTGATATTGCCGACCTCAATCTTTTCATTGCTGCCGCCTGCAATACGCTGAACAGCCGCAGCGATCTTTTTATTTATATGACGTTCGGAACGTAAGGGACTATCATGATTAAAAAAATAGCCCACATAGACTTTCATTCCCAGCCGACGATAATATCTTGCTGCATAAACCGATTGAATGCGGGAAACACTATAAGGATCACGGGCCTCAAAAGGATCTTTTTCAGAAATAGGCAATCCTTTATTTTCAAATTGCAAACCACTCCCCGAAAGAAAAACTTTAGTATACCCTGAGAATTTATAAACTGCTTCAAGAATATTAAGACTGCCAGTTGAAATCGTTTCATGATTTTCAAACAAGGCCTCATGCTTTGTAGTAGAGTTGGCGGCTAAATGAAAGATATAATCAGGCTGATGTGCTTTTACTAAATCTGTAACGGCCTTTTGATCTGCTACATCGGCCTTTATCCATTTGTCATTATTACGGGAAACACCAATTACCTCTATCTTTTTTGCATTTAATAAAGAATGTAAATAAAATCCGTCCTGTCCTGAGATCCCGAAAATTAAGGCCTTCATTATTTATTATAAAACCAGCTTTTGTTAACAAAGATGGTATTGATGTAAGTGTCGGCATAGATCTCATATCCTTTGGTGATCATGAATTCGGCAATGGAATGATCCTTAGGGCGAATATGATTTTCACTATACACGCATGTTTCCGCACAAATAACCGGTATGGGAAACCGGTCAAAATCCAAAGATTGTAAAACAGCAAGATCCAGGCCTTCAATGTCAATGGACAACAGGTCAGGATAACCATCAAAATTATTTTTGATGAGATCATTGATATTCACCAGTGGAACTTTGATAACTTTCACAATTTTATGATTGCCTGAGTTATTGCGCTGTTCGGCCTCTTCTTTATTAAATGTGTTAATACCGGGAATATCGAAAATGTAAAAATCTGCCTCTTTATCTTCTGTTACAGATACACCCGCATTGATTATTTTATCTTTAGGCCTGGCTTTTTTAATTTTTGGAATTAAAGACATATCTGCCTCAACGCATACACCCTGACCTCCTTTCCGGTAAAAAAGAAATGTATTGTTGTCTGCTTTTGGTTGATTGGTACCCAGGTCAAGATAGCTGATAAAAGTTTTTCCAAAATCATGAAAAAGAAACCTGAGTATTGCATCTTCTCCTGCCTGGGAATAGGAGCTTCGTGATAATAGAGGTTCTGTTGTACGATCAATTGCTTTTTCGATAAAACTTTTATGCCGGCGAATCATACTATCTCTATTTCCGGCAATGGAAAAATAAATTTTCCACCCTGCTCCATATACTCTCTTTCTCTTTCCAATATGGAAGATTTAAAATGCCAGGGCAATACAAAAAAATAATCAGGCTTCATAGCTCTTGCTTCTTTTTCAGAAATAATGGGTATGTGTGTTCCCGGAGTGAATGATCCGAATTTTTGCTCGTTCACTTCAGCGATATAAGGTATTTGTTTCGGAGTGATACCGCAAAACTGCAACAACACATTCCCTTTTGTAGAAGCTCCATAACCAATTATTTTTTTATTGTCTCTTACCAATGCATCGATCAATTCAATAAGTTTTTTGCGGTGTCTGAATACCCTTTCTTCAAAATCACGATAAGGTTTGGGTGTGTCAAGACCCATATCATCTTCCTGCCTGAGCATCCATTCAATAATGGGTGTATTGGATTTATAAGATCCGTTTTTCTTACAGGCTGTTATGGCAAAGCTTCCGCCATTAATTGCATTCATTTGTACATCTACCACCCGCATATCACAGCTTTCTAATAAATTCTTTACTACTTTAAAACTGTAAAATTCCAGGTGTTCATGGCAAATAGTATCATAAGAGTTCGTTCTGAGCATAGAAGGCATATAGCTTTGCTCAGAATGCCAGATCCCATCATCGGCTAAAACCGATTCAATATCCTTTACAAAAGCTACAGGATTTTCCAGGTCATAAAACATAGCAATGGAAGTAATGATCTTTGCTTTTTCGTTGGGAAAATTTTTTCGAAAAACTTCCGCAGAAAAAAAATCGGGGATCAGGGAAATATCATTTGTATAATATTCCCGGAATTTTTTTCCCGTCGGATCAATTCCAACTTTCCGGTGTTTGCCGGTATATGCTTTTAAAGAGGTAGCATCATTACTGCCAATATCAATAACAAGATCATTCTCTTTTGGTAATGCTAACCTTTCAAGCGTATGAATTTTATTAGTAAGATGCTTCACCATAGATGCATTAAGACCGGACCGGTAACCATAGTTCTCACCATACATTTCATCCAGGCTGTAGGATTGTTTCATTTGCAGTAAACCACTGTCCGGGCACCATACAAGGTCAAGAGGACCTTTTGTTACTTCCTGCCCTATGGTTTTTGGAAAGACCCCGGTAAGATATTGCTCTCCTAAAGAAAGAACATTTATCAGGTTTTTACTTTTTGATATTCTGCATTGACTGATCTCTGTGTACACTTTTTAAAATTATTGATTTGAATTTCTAATGCTTAATGCCAGACAACAATTAATTGATTCTATTATTCAAATTGTCTTAAAGTATGAAAACCCGATTCCTTTAAAATAACATCTTTACGAAAAAGTTCTATATCGGCATGAACCATTTCTTTTACTAATTCATTCAACGTGTATTTCGGAACCCATCCCAGCTTTTCTCTTGCCTTTGTTGCATTACCCTGCAAAATATCTACTTCGGTCGGCCGGAAATAACGTTTGTCTACTTCTACAACTACATCGTTTTTTGATAATGGAATAGCCGGATCAGTAACATGATCAACAATAGCTCTTTCTTTTTCATCATTTCCCTCAAAAACAATTTCTACTCCTGCATGAGCAAAAGCCATTTTTACAAAATCTCTTACGGATGTAGTAATGCCGGTTGCAATTACAAAATCATCAGGTTCTTTTTGCTGAAGCATCAGCCACATAGCTTCAACATAATCCCGGGCATGTCCCCAGTCACGTTTTGCAGAAAGATTTCCCAACCATAATTTCTTTTTTAACCCCAATACAATTTCTGCTATTCCTCTTGTAATCTTGCGGGTGACAAAAGTTTCACCACGCATAGGGCTTTCATGGTTAAATAAAATTCCGTTGCAAGCATACATTCCATAAGCTTCCCGGTAATTAACCGTGATCCAATAAGCATATAATTTAGCTACGCCATAAGGAGACCTGGGATAAAAAGTGGTTTTTTCATCTTGCGGAAAAGCCTGAACCTTACCATATAATTCCGAAGTTGAGGCCTGGTATATTTTTGTTTTTTTCTCTAATCGCAGTATCCGGACAGCCTCCAGGATGCGCAGTGTACCTGTGGCATCCGTATTTGCAACATATTCCGGCTCTTCAAAACTTATATGAACATGGCTCATAGCACCAAGATTATATATTTCATCTGGCTGAACCTGCTGAATGATACGTATAATATTAGTAGAATCGGTAAGATCTCCATAATGTAGGAACAGTCTTACATTTTTTTCATGCGGATCCTGGTAAAGATGATTGATCCTGTCTGTATTAAATAAAGATGAACGTCTTCTTATACCATGTACTATATATCCCTTATTTAAAAGAAACTCCGCGAGATAGGCACCATCCTGCCCGGTAATACCTGTTATTAATGCGACTTTGGACATAGCTATTTTTTATTACAAAATTATTCCCCGGCTATTCTTTTTAAATACTCACCATACCCGCTTTTGGCTAAATGGTCAGCAACCGTCATTAGCTGATCCTTATTTATAAACCCGTTTCGATAAGCTATTTCTTCAATACAACCGATTTTAGTTCCCTGTCTTTTTTCTATTACTCTTACAAATTCACTTGCATCGCTGAGTGAATCAAAAGTACCTGTATCCAACCAGGCTGTTCCCCTGTCCAATACGCAAACTTTCAATTTATCATTTTGTAAATACACCTTGTTTACATCAGTAATCTCGTATTCACCTCTTGGAGATGGTTTTAAATTTTTTGCAATAGATAATACATCGTTATCATAAAAATACAACCCCGGCACAGCAAAATTTGATTTGGGTTGCTTTGGCTTTTCTTCTATGGATATTGCTTTCATGTTTTCATCAAACTCTACCACGCCATATCGTTCAGGATCTGAAACACGATAAGCAAAAACATAACCGCCTTCTACATCATTCAACGTTTTTAATTGCATCCCCAGACCGGAGCCATAAAAAATATTATCGCCCAGGATCAATGCGGCTTTTTCTTTTCCGATAAAGGATGCTCCTATCACAAATGCCTGGGCCAATCCATTCGGTACTTCCTGTATTGCATATTCAAACCGGCAACCAACTTGTTTGCCGTCACCCAATAGTCTTTTGAATTGAGAATGATCTTCCGGTGTCGTAATAATCAGAATATCCTGTATGCCTGCCATCATCAAAGTGGAAAGCGGATAATAGATCATCGGCTTATCATACACGGGCATGATCTGTTTGGAAATAGCTTTTGTGATGGGATATAACCGGGTGCCTGAACCGCCTGCAAGTATGATGCCTTTCATTTTAGTTAAGCAGTTTTAATTTTTGGGCTATTTCTTTTCGGCAGAAAAGATAATTATAATAATCACTTCTTCCGATGACGCTTACTTGTCGTATTCCATTATTTTCATCAATGTTAAAATATAAATAATCGATCCCCTCAATTAAAGCCTTTATTCTTTCTCCTGCTTCATCTGAAAGAATCTCTATGAGAAGTGTTGGTTGAAATATTTTAAGATATTCACCAAAACCTTCCAGCACTTCTGGCTCATGTGTTTCTACATCAATTTTCATCAGGTCAATTTTTTGAATCTTATTTTCCTTTATGATATTCTTTAAGGTTACTGTTTCTATTTCACATTCTTTGACTTTGGTTGAAGAATTCTGAAGATTTTGATTAACAGTAACGGACAAAATCCCTTCCTCCATAGAATCATATATTATTGCCCTGCCGCTATAATTGGAAACAGCTTTTTGAAAACAAATAATATCATCATATTTATTCAGGAGACAATTTTTTATTAGCTTGTTAAAAGTCCTTTCAACAGGTTCAAAAGCAAAAACCCGGGCATTTGAGTTGATCGTTCTTGCTACTAATGAATAAACACCTGTATTGGCTCCAATATCAAATATAACATCAGAGATTTGAGAAAGCTGTATCCACAAACCTAACGAAACTTTCTCCCATCCGTTTTGAATCCCTCTCCAAAAAAGTTCATTTTCAATCTCAAATCCATAATGTATTATCTCGAATGATTTTCCGGGATCAATATCTATCTTAAATTTTCCCTTAAAGTGCAAATGCTTATACACATTGCCAGGGGGCTTTCCTATCTTTTTAATTCCCCTAAATATTTGTTTTTTAAAAGGAAATATTGCATAAAGTTTTTTGAATAGTTTTTTCATTTATACAAAATGAAGAATGCTCATTTCAAACCGAATATTTCAACATGCATTTAATTTTTTATTAATTAAATAATAGTTTATCTTTTATTGTATTGTTCTTCATAATAATGCTGATACGCTCCCGTCGTTACATGCTTTAACCATTCTGTATTTTCCAAATACCAATCTATTGTTTGCGAAAGCCCTTCTTCAAACGTTACAGAAGGTTTCCACCCTAATTCTTTATTGATCTTTGAAGCATCAATGGCATATCTCCTGTCATGTCCGGGTCTGTCTTTTACATAAGTAATAAGTTCTTCACTGGCACCTGTAGTATTACCTAACTTCTTATCCATTAGTTTGCATAGCAGTTTAACAAGATCAATATTTTTCCATTCATTGAAGCCGCCGATATTATATGTTTCATTATCTTTCCCTCTATGGAAAACAAGATCAATTGCAGCAGCATGATCTTTTACAAACAGCCAGTCTCTTGTATATAACCCATCCCCATATACAGGCAAAGGTTTTTTATGAATGATGTTATTGATAAAAAGAGGAATCAATTTTTCAGGAAAATGATTTGGTCCATAATTGTTAGAGCAGTTGGTAATGATAACCGGCAAATGATATGTTTCACCATAAGCTCTTACAAAATGATCAGAAGAAGCTTTAGAGGCAGAATAAGGTGAATTAGGTTCGTATCTTGTTTCTTCAGTAAAGAAACCAGTTTCTCCCAATGCGCCATATACTTCGTCTGTAGAAACATGATAAAAACGTTTATTATTGAAATTGCCAGCCCATTGTTTCTTTGCTACATTTAATAAATTAACAGTACCAATCACATTGGTATATACAAAATCAAGTGGTGAAAGAATAGAGCGGTCAACATGAGATTCGGCAGCAAGATGAACAATACCTACGGGGTCATACATTGAAAATATTTTTTCCAGCTCATCAGCATTCAGAATATTTGCCTTTTCGAAAGTATAGTTGTTTTCATTCTCTATATCCCGCAAATTTTCAAGGTTACCCGCATACGTGAGTGCATCAAGATTTATAATTTTATAGTCAGGGTATTTTTTTACAAATAACCTAACCACATGTGATCCGATAAACCCGGCGCCTCCTGTGATAATAATTGTTTTTTTCATTTAAGCTTCCCTGTTTTTATACCAGTTAAATGCCCGGCGAAGCCCTTCTTCAACCGGTACGGATACTTTATAATCCAAAAGTTTTTGCGCTTTCTGAATATCAGCAAGACTATGCTTTACATCTCCTTTTCTTTCTGGACCATGAATAGGTTGCAAAGAACTTTTTGCTTCTTTTTTTAAATAATTAAATAACTGCAATAAAGAAGTTTGATAACCACAGGCAATATTATATACCTGGTTTATCGCTTCTTTATTATTGGTAAACAAAGCGAGAACATTTGCCTGCACTGCATTATCGACATATGTAAAGTCACGGCTATGGCTACCATCCCCGTTGATAACCGGCGACACGTTTTCTAATAATCCTTTTATGAATAAAGGGATAACAGCTGCATAAGGTCCGCCGGGACTTTGTTTGGGTCCAAAAATGTTGAAATACCGCAGCCCGATCATTTCCATTTCATAAATATTGGAATAAACATTTGCATACATTTCATTTACATATTTGGTAACCGCATAAGGAGAAAGAGGTTTCCCTATTTTATCTTCTACTTTTGGCAAACCGGGATGATCACCGTATGTAGATGAACTGGCAGCATATACGATTCGTTTTATGCTTTTTTCTTTGGCAGCAGTAAAAATATTCAGTGTGCCGGTAATATTTACCTCGTTTGTTGTAAGCGGATCATTAATGGAACGGGGCACAGATCCTAATGCAGCCTGGTGTGAAATAATATCTATTTCTTCACAACATTTAAGGCAGGTTTCATAATTACGAATATCGCCTTCTATAAAAAGAAATTTAGGATTGCCTTTAAATTCTTCGAGGTTATTTGTTGACCCCGTTGCAAGATTATCCAGCACTTTAACCCTACTTACTCTTTCATCATTCAATAAGGCCGCAACAAGATTGGAGCCGATAAAACCAGCGCCGCCGGTTACTAAAATGTGCATTAATAATAGAATTATTTTTTGGCTTGCCCGCGGAAAATTTTTCTGATATCCAGCCAGCTCAATACTCTTTCAAGAAGATTTTTAGGAGGTGTTTCTTCTTCATAATAGCTGCCATAGCCATAACCGTATCCATAACCATACCGGCCATACCCATAGTAGCCGTAGCCAGGTTTCATCTTTACATCATTGATAACGATCGAAACTTTAGGCAATTTATTTTCCCGGTAAAATTCATCAATAAGAACTACCTGCTTTTTAAATGTGTGGCCTTGCCGGACAAGATATAATGTGGCGTCTGCAAATTTGCTAAGTGTCATTGCATCGCTGACCATTCCTATTGGCGCCGTATCTACTATTATTACATCAAAATTTGTACGAAGCCATGTAAACAATTCATCAACTCTTTGATCTAACAATAATTCAGCAGGATTAGGAGGAACCGGCCCGCAACCCAACACAAAAAGATTTTCCTGGTCAGGAACAGGTTTCACTAACTCATCAAGCCCGGCTTTTCCTACAAGAAAATTAGTAATACCCGGGCCTTTTGTTATACCTAAACCGGAAAGAATTTTTGGTTTCCTGATATCAAATTCAAGGATGATGGTTCTTTTCCCTGCTAACGCCATAACGGCGCCTATATTGGTGCTTACATAAGATTTTCCTTCACCGCTAAATGATGAAGTAACTAATAATATTGCTTTGTCATTTTTATGAAGAATATATTGCAGGTTAGA
>Ga0105247_10001472_pt1 | contig 16957 bp, 9 predicted proteins | sample KBSS24metaG_FD_81519 | JGI IMG/M metagenome (GOLD analysis project Ga0105247, IMG submission 81519) | Switchgrass rhizosphere microbial communities from Kellogg Biological Station, Michigan, USA - KBS S2-4 metaG | ecosystem: Host-associated > Plants > Roots > Rhizosphere > Soil | place...
ACCTTGTGCGTCAGGGGAGCATACGAGGTTTGCCGGATCTCGTCAATGTTCCACGTGGAACATAGGAAGCGTGACGCGACGAGTCAATTCAAATCGGCTGGCGCGTTCGTCACGGTCTGGGTCCCGTTCGTTTCCGAAACCAATATCAAGCCGCCGCATCGACGACGAGCCTCGGAGTGCCTGGTGCCGCTGCTGATCCGTGCAGCCCCCCGTGCAGCCGGTGATGTGGATGACATTTACGGACACGGGATTCAAGTGCGCTCTGCACGGCCTTTCTTGAAGACGATCAACTGGCTGTCGAGATAGGGCTCAGCAACAAGAGTCTTGACGAGCCCTGACAGTTGTAAGTCGCTCCGCGGACCAGACTTCGAAAATAGCAGCAACTGCCCTTCGTCTCGCAGGAGTTGTCGCGCCGCCATCACGGTTGCGGAGTCCATCCTCACTCCGCGGACCGTAATTAGATCCGCAGCCTTGACGAACTCTGGGCGCAGCGCCAACGCCTCGATCCGCTCGTTGATAACGTCGACCTCTGGAAACTCGAGCTCGCGCGCAACTTCCCGCAGAAACGCCGCCTTCCGCGAACGAGCCTCGACAAGCCTCAACTTCACCCGTGGCCGGACAATCTTGAGAGGAAAGGCAGGGGAGCCGCCACCAGAACCCAGATCAAACCAGTCGAATGGAGAATCCTCAACGAATCGGGCGGCCGCCAAAGGTTCGACAAGCAGACGCTGTATCGCCTCGTCGCTTACAGGTTCGAGTTGAAGCGCGGTGAGATTGATCCTTCGGTTCCAGTGCGACAGGAGACGGAAGTAGAGCTCGAGGCGGGAAACCTCGACGGGGGATAGCGTCAGGCCGGCAATGACGGCCTGCGACCGCACCCGTTCCTGAACCGAAACGCCGTTCACGTGGCCGGGAAGCGGCCGACGTAAGAAGCCAGCACGGCCACGGCGGCCGCCGTGACGCCGGGGATTCTCAGCGCATGCCCGAGCGTGTCCGGTCGAACCTGGGACAAACGCTGGACGGCTTCGCGAGAGAGACCAGGAACGCGATCGAAAGGGAAGTCGCGCGGAATCCGTCGTCGTTCGTCCTTCCTCGCGCGCGCCACTTCCGCCTCCTGTCGCTTCAAATAGCCTTCGTACTTCACGGTTGTCTCGATGCTTGCCACATCGATGACCGAGTCGGTCGCCGAGATGTCAACTGGCAACGCTTCGCTGGCGACGAGTGCCTCCAGTCGAATCTCTGGTTGTTTGAGGAGCTGGCTGGCGGGGACCCGGCCTCCTGACGTCGTCCGCACCAGGGTGTGATCCAGAACATCGAGATTCCGGTCCAGGCGGTTCTTCCTCGCTTCAAATCGCTCCCACCGTTCATCGTCAATCAACCCCGCATCACGCCCCACGGGGGTCAGCCGCAGATCGGCGTTGTCGATGCGGAGGAGCAGCCGGTGCTCGGCGCGCGACGTGAACATGCGGTACGGCTCGAGGCAACCCTTCGTGATGAGATCGTCGACCAGGATCCCGATATACGCTTCGTCGCGGCGAAATTCGACCGGCGACAGACGCCTTGACAGCCTCGCCGCGTTGATGCCGGCGACGATTCCCTGAGCGGCTGCCTCTTCATATCCCGAGGTGCCGTTGATCTGGCCCGCGAGAAACAGGCCGCTCACCCGCTTCGTCTCGAGACCCCTTGTGAGCTCAGTTGACTGAATGAAATCGTACTCGACGGCGTACCCCGGCCGCAGCACGGTCGCGTCCTCGAGACCATGCATCGCGTGAACGATGCGCTCCTGCACTTCCCGGGGAAGGCTCATCGAGAAGCCATTCACGTAGATCTCGCGGGCGTCGACGCCTTCGGGCTCGAGAAAAATCTGATGCCGCTCTTTCTCCGGGAACCGGACGATCTTGTCTTCGAGAGATGGACAGTATCGCGGTCCGATCCCGCGGATTTGACCGTTGAAGAGCGGAGAGTCCCCGATGTTCTGCCGCACCAGTTCGTGCACGTCTTCGTTCGTGTGCAGCAGGAAGCAATCGATCTGGGGCCGGTCGATGCGGCCGGTCAAGAACGAGAACGCGACCGGCGGGACGTCGCCGCTCTCACGCACGAAGGCGCCAGATCGAACCTGCGCATCGAAATCGATGCTCTGGCGGTCGAGACGCGGCGGGGTGCCGGTCTTCAGGCGTCCCCATTCGAAACCGAACGATTTGAGTGATTCCGCCAACCGCTGCGACGGAGGCTCGCCAAATCGCCCGGCTGCCCGCTGTTCGCGCCCGACGTGAATCAGCCCATTGAGAAACGTACCGGCAGTGATGATTAGGGCTTTACACCAATAACTGTCCCCGTCTTCGATTTCGAGGCCTACGATTCGGTGATGGACTTCGAGAATCCTCCCCGCTTTCCCGATGACCCATTCGATGTTCGGGTGTGCCTGGAGCTCGCGCTTCATCCATTCGCCGTATGCGTTCTTGTCCGCTTGAGCGCGTGGCGACCAGACCGCGGGTCCGCGGCTGCGATTGAGCAGCTTGAACTGGATGCCGGTCGCGTCGATCGCCCGGCCCATCAAACCACCGAGCGCATCGATCTCGCGAACGAGATGACCCTTCGCCGTGCCGCCGACCGCGGGGTTGCACGGCATATGGGCGATGGTATCCGTCGAGAGTGTGCAGATCGCCACGCGGGCGCCGAGCTGCGCGGCCGCATGCGCCGCTTCGCACCCGGCGTGCCCAGCGCCAATCACGATCACGTCGAAGTGATCTTTCATAAACCGATCAACGTAGAGGCCGAGGAATTCGCAGAGAAAACAGGTTGACTCTCTGCGTTCTCAGCGCATTTTGCGTTCGATGCCGTCATTTCCCGATGCAGAATTTCGAAAAGATATGCGAGAGCACATCGTCGGACACCCGGCGGCCCGAAATCTCTTCGAGCGCTGCGCGCGCCCCCTGCAGGTCCGCCAACACGAACTCCTCCGAGGAACCGGCGCCCGCGCTCGACGCCGCCACGCGCGCCCGCATCATCGCCTCGTTCGCGCGCTGCACCAGGGCGATGTGACGGACGTTGGTGATTTCCGGACAATCGCTCAGCGGTTCCACGTCGAGCGCCGTGCAAATCGCCTGACGCAACTCTGCCACCCCCTCGCCCGTCCGCGCCGAGACTCGCAGGACACCGGGCTGGCGCCACGCCGCCTCGAGATCGCACTTGTTCTGAAGAATCAGGCTCCGAACATCGGCAGCTCGATCGATGATGTCGCGATCCTGTGAATCGAGCGCCAGCGATCCGTCGAGGACCACGAGCACCAGATCGGCCACGGCCTGCGCCTGCAGCGCCCGTCGGACGCCTTCCACTTCCACAACATCCGACGTCTCGTGCACGCCGGCGGTGTCGACGATGGTCAACCGAAGACCATCGAGATCGACGACCTCCGTCAGGAGATCGCGCGTCGTGCCCGGGACGTTTGTGACGATCGCCCTTGACGAACCGACGAGCGCATTGAAGATGCTCGACTTTCCGACGTTCGGCTTGCCGACAATCACGACCTGGAGGCCCTCTCGAACGAGGCGGCCGCGCACGCCCTCGGACAGAAGCCGCTGTGTGCGTTCGATCAGCCCGTCGAGTGTCGAGGACACCGCACCAGTCTCGACGAAGTGATAGCCCTCTTCCGGAAAATCGACCGATGCCTCGAGTCGGGCGACCAGATCGAAGAGCGCTGCATCGATGTCGCTCACGATCCCGGTCAGCGTGCCTTGCAGTTGGTCGAACGCGGCGCGCGCCTGCAGCGGAGTGACGGCATCGATCAGGTCACCAATCGCTTCCGCCTGGGTCAGATCGATGCGACCGTTCAGAAACGCCCGGAGCGTGAATTCGCCTGGCTCCGCCAGTCGTCCGCCCGCCGCGATCGCGGCCGTCACAATCGCCCGAAGCACGACCGGGCTGCCATGCGCGCTGATCTCCACCACCTCGTCCCCGGTGTACGAAGCGGGAGCGGGGAAGTAGGTCGCGACGACCTGATCGATGGCGTTGGTGGCCAGGGTCGCCCTGAAGGCGGACCCTACGTGCGAGAGGTCATTCTCACGCGACGGGGCATTCCCGTGCGACGAGGCGCTCTCGTACGCCCGGGCGTTCCCCTGCGACGGCGCTTTCTCGTACGCCGTAGCATTCAGTGATGAGGCATCTTCGTGCGCTGGGCCCGCTCTTAGTAAGGCCGCAGCCTTGGAGCCGTACATGTCAGAGCGGCACGTGGGGTCCGCCTTCAGGCGGACCGTTGTGAGCGTTGCGTGCCGCGGTTCCAGCGGGCGCGGATGCGCGATCAAACTTCGCGCGACATGATGGGCATCGGGTCCGCTCAAACGAACGACGCCGATCCCGCCCCGTCCAGGCGGCGTGGCGATGGCGACGATGGTGTCGGAAGTGGAAAACACAGTAGTCGACGGTCGTCGGTCGGCGGTCCGCCGGCAGTCGTCGGTCGCGTCGCTGCTCCGACCGCGGACGATCGGCTGACTGACGACTGTGGATTGACGACTATTTCCTCGCCGAGATCAACACCGTTTTGCTGAACGCATCGCCGATACTTTCAGTGGTCGCGCCAGGAATTTCGGCGACGGCGATGTGCACAAGGCGGCGTTCGTACGGATTCAGCGGGCCGAGCTGCTGATCGAGCCCGGTCTGCTGGGCCTTTTCCGCCAGCAGCTTCGCCATGCGCCGCAGCTCGACGTCCTTGCCTTTGCGGTATTCAAGCGCGTCGATGAACAGCCGCTGCTCGCCTGGCAGCGAGCGGCCGTACGCCATGTCGACCACGTGCTGCAGCGCCTTGAGCGGCTCGCCACGATGGCGGACCAGAAGCTCGGCTTCATCGCCGCCGATGTTGATCCGGGGACCATCCGACGTGTGCTCGACGCTGGTCGTGGTCGTCACACCGAGCGCGGCGGTGAACCGTTGGAGGAACTCGAGAACTGGGGCGGTTGCGTCGTTGGTCATGAATGCACCACGGTTACGAAGATCACGGTTCGCGCGCGGCCGCTTCAGTCTTCCCGCCGCCGACCCGCTTCACGCGGCGCTCGGCAGGCGGCCGCACATTGCGAACGTTGGGAGGGCCGATGATGTAGTTGGTCGCGTACTGCTGGCCGATCGCCCACAGGTTGCTCATCAGCCAGTAGACCGCCACGCCCGCGGGCGCCCACAAAAACATGAACGTGAAGACGACCGGCATGAACATCATCATCTTCTGCTGCGCGGGATCGGCGCCGGCGGCCGGGGCGAGGCGCTGCTGCCAGACCATCGTGACGCCCATGAGCACCGGCGTGATGTACAGCGGATCGTGCAAGGCGAGGTCGTGAATCCACCCGAGGAACGGCGCGCCGCGCAATTCGATGGCCTGAGACAGCAAGGCATAGAACGCAATCAGCACCGGCATCGTCAGCAGCATCGGCACGCAGCCGCTTGCCGGGTTGACACCGCGCTCGCGATAGAGCGCCATCATCTCCGTGTTCATCTTCTGCTTCGCAGGATCGGTGGCTTTCAGCTTGGCGTAGCGATCCTGAATCGCCTTCACCTCGGGCTGAATCTCCTGCATCTTCCGCATCGACACGACGCTCTTGTGCCGCAGCGGAAACATGATCGCGTTGATCATGATGGTCAGGATGATGATCGACCATCCGTAGTTGCCGACGTAGCTGTTCACCCATTTCAACGAGGTCAGCAGCGGGCCGACGATGACCTTGAACATCCCGAAGTCGATCGCCAGGTCGATGTCAGAACCGATCGCCTTCAGGACGTCGCGGTCCTTGGGCCCGGCGAAGAACTTCGTCGTGCCGTCGTTCGATTTCGGCTCGATCGAGTACGCGACCAGCTCGCGTGCGGGATCTTTTGAATTCGCCGGCGGTGGAATCGAGATGGCCTGGTAGGTCACCTTGCTCGGGCCCGTGAACAGCGCTGCCGTGAGGAAGTAGTTGTCGTCGACGCCGGCAAACCTGAAATCTCCCTCGTAGGTGGGCTGTGCGGCGAAATCCTTCGGCGCCAGGCGACGAACTTTTCCGTCCTGGAGGAACAGTCCGCCGTTCTTCTTCACGTATCTGCTGTTCTCGCCGACGTCGCCCACCGCGGGGCCCCAGGCAATCGCAAACGGCAGCGGCTTGTTGTCGGAAGTGGAAGCCCCTTCACGCAACACGGTGGCACCGAATGTGACGACGTACCCGGTCGGTTCGAGGTGGAAGTCTTTCGTGACGTGGAGACCCGAGCTGTCCCGGTATTCGAACCGCAGGTCGACGGGCGCCGATTGGGGACCGGCCACGAACGCGTGATCGCCGCCCCTCACGGCGTACAAAGCGTCGGTCATCGCCGCCGTCGCGGCAGTATCTGCAAGGCGCAGCGTGAAGGGCAAAGGCTGCGCGGGCAGGCTCACGACGAGCTCTTGTGGTTGGCGGTCCTGATCCAGATAGTGCTTCAACCGCCAGCTCCTGAGTCGCCCGCCGCGATTCGTGAACTCCGCGATGACGTCTGCCGTTTCGATGCGAATCGTCTTTTCCGTCGAGTCGCCCGTGACCACGTCCACCGACGCCGCCGGTGTCTTAGCCGGAGGGGCCGACTCGGGATTCGCCGCGGGGGACTCCGCGGGACCCGTCGTTGCCGCACCAGGAGGCGCCGGCGCCCCAGCGATGGGAGCCGGCTTCGGGATTGGTTTCACGACGAACATCTGCCACAAGTACAGCGACAGAAAACACAAGAAGATGGCGATGAGAACGCGTTTTTCCATTAACGGCCGTACGGTCTTGCCATCTTCCAGGGCCAGAAGCGTGACAGGTGAAACAGGTTACCGGGATGCGCCTTTGAAGCTTTCGTCACCTCGCAGGCCGGCACCGGATCGTGACCGGCGGCGCACAGTGGGTGGCACCGGGCGAGACGCCTGACTGCCAGCCACGATCCCCGCATCATGCCGTGACTCGCGATGGCCTCGGCGGCGTAATCGGCGCACGACGGCAGAAAGCGACATGACCCCCAAAAATATGGGGAAATGAGAATTTTGTAGGCGCGAAGCGCCTTGAGTGCGACCCACACGGCTGGCGAGCGGCTATCGCCGTTGCCGGAGTCGACGTTCAAGGGTGGCGCAATAGTCGGCTTCAAGGGCTGTCAGGCTGGTTTGGAGGAGCTCGCGGCGCGGCACAACGACCACGTCGAACCCTGCCGCAATCTTGTTACGTCGGAAAATCTCTCGTATCAACCGCTTAGCGCGATTTCTCTGAACGGCTCCGCCAAGCTTCTTCGTGGCCGCAATGCCCAAACGACCTGCGCTCTGGCCTCTGGGCAGGACAAACACCGTGCTGAAACGGCCATGGAGCCGGGCGCCGTGCTCGTATACCTGCTGAAACTCGGGCCGGCGGCGAATCCGCTCGCCCCGCCGAAGTTTCGTGTCAGCCTGTTTCGGTCGATCTGCTTGAGTCATTCCGGGCTGACGCGCGAATCACCACACCTGAACCGCTTACTCGCTGCTCACTGTTAGACGCTTCCGGCCCTTGGCGCGACGGCGTTTCAGCACGAGTCGGCCGTTTTTTGTGCTCATTCTGACGAGAAATCCGTGGGCCTTCTTCCGGCGCCGCGTGTTGGGCTGAAACGTACGTCTTCCCTTGGCCATCGAGTCCCCCGTAGAACAAAGGCGTCCCTGCGGGGACGCTGCGCAGCGGCGCCATGAATCGAACTGTCAATGGTAGCGAACGGCTTCGGAAGGTGTCAATCGGTCGGCTTTGTGTTAGAGTTTGCGTCCTTCATAGCACCACAACAATCCCCGGCGAGCTCATGCGTTTTTGGTCTGGCCCCAGAGTTTTCCACACCTGTGGAAAAAACTGTGGAAAATCACAGGTTTTCGAGATTGGTACTGATTTTGGCCCAATCTGTCGCGGTTTCCGGACAGGCGAAACCGTAAAACACCAGCAAAAACAGGGCTTCGCGAGTCCCTGCTTCGCGGAGACCCGCTGGAAATACCTGTTTCCAGGGGGCGAAGCTCTGCCGAAGACTGTTTCATTGAACAAATGAACCTCTGGGAGGAAATCCTCGCGCGCATCGAGACCAAGGTGAACCGCCATAGTTTCTATACCTGGTTCAAACCGACCTCCTTTGTTGCCGAGGACGAGGCAGCAGTAACGATTCGCGTTCCGAATCCGCTGTTCAAAGACTGGTTGACCAAGCACTACTCCGGGGTGATTGCCGAAGCGATGAGCGAGCTGAAAAAGGGCGGGTTGCTCGTGAATTACGTCGCTGACGTGCCGGGGGATGGCGGGTTTCTTCCTTTGAGCGTCGAGGAAGCCGCGGCCTTTGAAGCCAGCGATTGGCCACTACCCGTCATACCTGGAGCCGCAGGCCTCAATCCCCGCTACACTTTCGAGACCTTCATCGTCGGGCCCTCCAATCAGTTTGCCGACGCGGCCTGTCGCGCAGTCGCTGAAGCCCCGTCGCGTTCCTATAATCCACTGTTCATCTACGGTGGAGTGGGTCTGGGCAAGACGCATCTGATGCACGCGATCGGTCACTATGTGTTGAGGCACGATCGAAAGCTCCGGCTCACCTACATTTCGGCTGAACGTTTCATGAACGAGATGATCAACGCCGTGCGCTACGATCGCATCATCGATTTTCGTGAACGCTATCGAACCGTTGACGTGCTGCTGGTGGACGACGTCCAATTCATCGCGGGGAAAGAAGGCACGCAGACCGAGTTTTTTCACACATTCAACGCTCTGTACGACTCGCAAAAGCAGATCGTCATCAGCAGCGATTGCCCACCCCACGAAATCCCGTCGCTCGAGGAGCGGCTGCGATCGCGCTTCGAGTGGGGGTTGATCGCGGACATTCAGTCTCCGGATCTCGAAACCAAGATTGCGATTCTCAAAAGGAAAGCGGAGACCGAAGGCGTCCCGCTTCCCGACAACGTCGCCATCTACATTGCGGGAAAGATCAAATCGAACATCCGGGAACTCGAGGGATCGCTGATCCGGTTGATCGCCTTTGCGTCGCTGACCGGCCAGGAGATCACCTTGCCACTCGCACAGGAGGTGCTCAAGAACATCATCGATCGCGACGATAAGGCGGTGACGATCGAGATCATCCAGAAGTCGGTGGCCGACTACTACAACCTCAAGCTGGCCGAGCTCAAGTCGCGGAATAATTCCAAATCGGTGGCGATGCCCCGGCAGGTGGCGATGTATCTGTGCAAGATGCTCACGCACGCATCGCTGCCGGAGATCGGCCGGAGTTTCGGCGGCAAGCACCACTCCACGGTGATTCACTCGATACGAAAGATCGAGGACCTGCGAAAAAAGGATGGAGATTTCAACACCCTCATCACCAACTTTCTGGAAGGATTTCGCTAGACGGGTCGCTTTTCCACAGGTGTCGACGGAGCGGCCTGTGGATCAGTCTCGATTTATGGTCGAGCGGGACGCCGGCACAGGAACCCGGTGAAAGGCGTCACAGATTATGCACAATCTAAATTACTGAGGTACAAGAATTAAGGTCGATACGTCGCTTTTCAACACACCCTCTTATCCGTTATAATTTCGTATTCTCGAATCTCTCCTCATCCTTAGGGGATCGCGGGCGCAGGCCCGCCCACTTCGAGGTCAGCACCACCATGGAAATAGTCGTCAACAAGAGCGAGCTTTTGCGAGAACTGCAATTTTTTCAGGGGATCGTCGAGCGCAAGAACACCATTCCGATCCTGGCCAACGTGTTGATGGAGGCTCAGGGAGATTTCGTGAGCTTTCTGGCCACCGATCTGGAGGTGGGACTGCGCAGCAAGTGCGAAGCGAAGGTCACCAAGAGCGGCTCGTTGACGCTGCCCGCCAAGAAGTTCTACGAGATTGTGAAGTCTCTGCCCGACACTGACATTCGCATCGCAGACGACAAGAACGGCGTGAAGATCAGCGCCGATCGCTTCGACTCGCGTATGCAAACGCTTCCGCGCGAGGATTTTCCAACCTTGCCGGAATCAGCGGTCGCGGGCGGATCGGTGCTGTCCCGCGCCTCGCTGAAAGAGATGGTCTCGAAGACGCAGTTTGCCATCACCGGGGAGGACACTCGATATTTTCTGAACGGGGCGCTGTTCGTCATAAAGCCCGACTCGATGAGTCTGGTCGCCACCGATGGCCACCGACTCGCGTTGGTGACGGTGCCCAGAAACGGCAGGGGGGGCCCTTCCGATCAGGAGGAACGACCAATCCTGCCGAAGAAGACACTCGGCGAGCTCGGCCGGTTGATGGCCGACGGTGATGGAGACATTCAGTTCGAGCGCGGCGAGAACCACCTGTTCTTCAAGGTCGGCGACCGCACGCTGATCTCGCGAATGATCGACGGGCAGTTCCCCGCCTACGAACGCGTCATTCCGAAGGGTAACGACAAGCACATCGAATTCGAGCGCGATCGGCTGACGAACGCGGTGAAGCGCGTCGCGCTGATGTCCAACGAACGCTCGCGCGCGGTAAAGTTTCAGGTTGAAAAAGGCAAGGTCGACGTCACCTCGAGCAGTCCCGATCTGGGAGAGGCCCACGAAGAGCTTCCGGTCGAGTACTCGGGAGATGCGATGCAGATCTGCTTCAATGCGCAGTATGTCCTCGATTTTCTCGCCGCCGTGTCCACCGACATCGTCTCGCTCGATCTGAAGGACGAAGTCAGCCAGGCCGTCGTGAAGCCTGTGGGCGCTGAAGGCTACGACTACACCTACGTGATCATGCCGATGCGCGTCTGAACCATCTGGAGCACGCGTAGGGATTGGCGCCGGGGGACTTGGCCGTAAGGATGGGGATAAATCAAAACAACGTGGAACACACCGACCGCACAACGAACACTCCCGAACTCGAAACCGTCGACGACATTGCGGGCACCGATCCCTCGGCCGGCAGCAACGGCCATGGAAGCGCGGCCGATGTCGCCGAGTACGGCGCGGACAAGATCAAGGTGCTCGAGGGCCTCGACGCGGTCCGGAAGCGACCCGCGATGTACATCGGTTCGACCGGGGCATCCGGGCTGCACCATCTCGTCTACGAGGTGGTCGACAATTCCATCGACGAGGCCCTCGCTGGCTTCTGCGACCAGGTGAACGTCACGCTGCACATCGACGGCTCTGTCACGGTCATCGACAACGGGCGCGGCATTCCGGTGGATCGGCACACCAGCGGCAAATCTGCGGCGGAGGTCGTGCTGACCGTCCTGCACGCGGGCGGCAAGTTCGACAACGACAGCTACAAAGTGTCCGGCGGCCTTCATGGCGTCGGCGTTTCAGTCGTCAATGCGCTCTCCGAAACGCTCGATCTCGAGATCTGGCGCAACGCCCAGGTCTACCAGCAGAGCTACGAACGTGGCCACGCGACCGGCGAACTCGAAGTCACGGGAACCACGAAGAGGCGGGGCACGAAGGTCACGTTCAAACCGGACAGCCAGATTTTCGAAACGACCGTCTTCAGCTTCGATACGCTGGCGCAGCGCCTGCGCGAGCTGGCGTTTCTGAACGGCGGCATTCTCATCACCCTCGACGACGAGCGCGACGGCAAGGCGCACAAGTTCCGCTACGACGGCGGGATCGTCTCGTTCGTACAGCATCTGAACAAGAACAAGGCGGCGGTCAACGAGAAGCCGATTTTCATGCACGGCGAGAAAGAGGGCATCGAGGCGGAGATTGCCTTGCAGTGGAACGACGGCTACGCGGAGACGATTTACTCGTTTGCCAACAACATCAACACGCACGAAGGTGGCACGCACCTGTCGGGGTTCCGCTCGGCGCTGACGCGGACGGTGAATTTCTACGCGACCAAGAACAACCTTGCCAAAGACCTCAAGGAGAGTGTCAGCGGCGACGACATCCGCGAGGGATTGACGGCGGTCATCAGCGTCAAGATCCCTCACCCGCAGTTCGAGGGACAGACCAAGACGAAGCTGGGCAACACCGAAGTGAAAGGCATCGTCGAAGCGATCCTCAACGACAAGCTTGGCGCCTACCTCGAGGAAAATCCCGGGGTCGCACGCAAGATCATCAGCAAGGCGGTCGACGCGGCACGGGCCCGCGAGGCGGCGAGGAAGGCCCGCGACCTTGTGCGCCGGAAAGGCGCCCTCGACGGCAGTTCTCTACCCGGCAAGCTCGCCGACTGTCAGGAACGCGATCCCGCCCGAAGCGAGCTCTACATCGTCGAGGGCGAGTCGGCCGGAGGCTCGGCCAAGCAGGGACGCGACCGCCGGTTTCAGGCGATCCTGCCGCTCAAGGGCAAGATTCTGAACGTCGAGAAGGCACGGTTCGACAAGATGCTCGGGAGCGATGAGATCAAAACGATGATCGCCGCCCTCGGGTGCGGCATTGGCGCGGAGGACTTCGACCTCACGAAGCTGCGTTATCACCGCATCATCATCATGACCGACGCAGACGTCGATGGCTCCCACATCCGCACCTTGCTCCTGACGTTCTTTTACCGTCAGCTTCCGTCGGTGATCGACAGCGGCTACGTCTACATCGCGCAGCCGCCGCTGTTCCGGGTGAAGCGCGGCAAATCGGAGACCTACATCAAGGACGAACGCGAACTCGAGGCCTACCTGATCAAGCGCGCGGCGCAGGCCCGTGTCGTCCGGATACCGGCGACGAACACCGAGATCTCCGGGGCGGATCTCGAAAAGCTGCTCCAGAAGATGATCGCGCACCAGAAGTTTCTGGCCACGATCGAACGCCGCGGACATCCTCGTGAGATCATCGAGGCCCTCGTGGCCGCCGGGGCGGATCGTGAATACTTCGCCGACAAGGATCGGCTCGAAGAGCTGGCGCAGACGCTGACGACCGCCACCCGATCGGTGAACGTGCAGCGCGACGAGGAACACAACCGGTATCTGTTGCAGGTCGAGGATCGCGCGAACGGGTACCCGCGACATCACACCATCGGCGTCGACTTCGTGACGGCCGGCGAATACCGCACATTGCTCGCGAACCGGCGCGACATTCCGGTCTTCGGCGGCGAGATCGTCGTTTCTGGCGTGGACGCCGCCGATGAATCCGCCGCGGACGATATCCAGGCGGGCGCAGGCGCCGCCGACGATGGCGCGCCGCCGGTGGCGGCGGAAAAGGACGACAGCGAGCGCCAGCGCCGGCCGGCGAGGGAGAAGGCGGCGGATGTGCGGTTGAAATCGCTCGACGAACTGGTCGACTACTTCATCGCCGCCGGCAAGAAGGGCGTGGCGATCAACCGCTACAAGGGTCTCGGTGAAATGAATCCCGACCAGCTCTGGGCAACCACGATGGATCCGTCGGTGCGCACGCTGCTCCAGGTCCGCGCGGAGGATCACACCGAAGCCGACCTGATGTTCACGACGCTGATGGGCGATCAGGTCGAGCCCCGCCGCAAGTTCATCGAAGACAATGCCCTCGACGTCAAGAACCTGGATGTTTGATCGCGACAGTCAACCGAGCGCGCGCGGAGCCGGCAGAGGCCTTCTAGTGTTCTCTGTCTTCTCTGCGGCCTGTCCGTTCCACAGTTATGTCTGAATTCGCCGCACATCAGCATCCCGTCAACATCGAAGACGAAATGAAGCGTTCGTACATGGATTACGCCATGAGCGTGATCATCGGACGAGCGCTGCCCGACGCCCGCGACGGGCTCAAACCGGCGCATCGTCGCGTGCTGTACGGCATGAAGACGATGGGGCTGGCGGCGACCAGGGGCTATCGGAAATGCGCGAAGATCGTCGGCGAGGTGATGGGCAACTTCCACCCTCACGGCGACGCGTCGATTTACGACACGCTGGTGCGGATGGCGCAGGATTTCAACATGCGCTATCCGCTCGTCGACGGTCAGGGAAATTACGGGTCGATCGATGGCGATCCGCCGGCGGCCATGCGCTACACCGAGGCGCGGTTGCGGGCGCCGGGCGACGACATGATGACGGATCTCGACAACGAGACCGTCGACTTCGTCCCCAACTACGACGAAACCACCGAAGAGCCGACCGTCCTGCCGGCGCCGTTCCCGAATCTTCTCGTGAACGGCTCTGCGGGAATTGCCGTCGGCATGGCCACGAACGTCCCGCCGCACAATCTTCGCGAGGTCATCGACGGCTGCCTCTGGCTGATCGAGCACACCCATTTCGCTGACGAAGGCACGGTCGTGACGACCGCGGAAAAGCTGCGGCAGCTCATTCGCCTGGTGCCCGCGCCCGACTTTCCGACCGGCGGCCTGATCGTCGGACGCCAGGGCGCCGTGCAGGCCCTCATGACCGGCCGCGGCTCGGTGCTCATGCGCGCGCGTTCCAGCCTCGAGACGAACAAGAAGGGCGACAAGCAATCGCTCGTCTTCAGCGAGATTCCCTATCAGGTCAACAAGGCGAAGTTGATCGAGCGGATCGCCGATCTGGTGCGCGAGAAAACCGTCGAAGGCATCGCCGATCTCCGTGACGAATCAGATCGCGACGGGATGCGGATCGTCGTCGAATTGAAGCGCGGCGAGATCTCGGAGGTCGTCCTCAACAACCTCTACAAACACACGCAGCTCCAGCTCAGCTTCGGCATCATCATGCTGGCCATCGTCGGCGGCCGGCCGAAGGTGATGAACCTGCTCGAGCTCGTCGAGACGTTCGTCGACTTCCGGCGCGAAGTGGTGCGGCGCCGAACGGAGTACGAGCTGCGGAAAGCGGAGGCCCGATACCACATCCTCGAAGGTCTCAGGATCGCACTCGATCACCTGGACGCAGTCATCACCCTGATCCGCGGTTCGAAGACCGTGCCGGAGGCCCGAGACGGCCTGATCACGGACTTCGGCCTTTCGCAGATTCAGGCACAGGCGATTCTCGACATGCAGCTCCAGCGTTTGACCGGCCTGGAGCGGCAGAAGATTCTGGACGAGCTTGCGGAGTTGCTGAAGACGATTGAGCGCTTACGCGCGATCCTCGCGAGCGATCGCCTCCTGATGCAGATCATCGTGGAGGAGCTGCGGGTGGTGCGGGCCAAGTACGGCGACGACCGTCGCACCGGGATCATCGATGCGACCGGAGAACTGAACGTCGAGGACCTGATCGTCGAAGAGGACATGGCGATCACCGTCAGCAACACCGGTTACATCAAGCGGACGGCGATCTCGACGTATCGCAATCAGCGGCGCGGCGGCAAGGGCCGGATCGGAATGCGGACGCGAGACGAGGATTTCGTCAACTATCTGTTCGTCGCCTCCACACACGCCTACATCATGATCTTTTCGGACCGCGGCCGCGCCTACTGGCTGAAGGTTCACGAGATTCCCGACGTCGGCCCCGGCGGCAAGGGGAAGGCGATCGTCAACCTGGTGTCGATGGAGGAGGGGGAGCGGATTGCCGCGATGGTTGCCGTGAAGGAGTTCGAGGACGACAAGTTCGTCATGATGGGGACGCAGAAGGGCGTCGTCAAGAAGACGGCGCTGTCGGCGTTCAGCAATCCGCGCGCCGGCGGCATCATCGCCATGGGCGTCGAAGAGGGTGATGCGGTGATCGCGGTCCGTGTCACCGATGGCACCGGCGAGATCTTCATCGGCACGCGCGGTGGCATGGCGATTCGATTCCCTGAGCCGGATGTCCGTCCGATGGGGCGCACCGCCTACGGTGTGCGAGGCATCAGCCTGCGAGAGGGGGATTACGTCGTGGCGATGGAAGTCGTCGCGCCGGGCGGGACGCTGATGACGGTGACCGAGCATGGGTACGGCAAGCGAACCGAGATCGACGAGTATCGCGTGCAATCGCGCGGCGGCTTCGGCGTGATCAACATCGCGACCTCCGAGCGGAACGGCGAGGTTGTCGGCGTGGCCTACGTTCAGGACGATGACGAGCTGCTGGTGATTACGCAGCAGGGCATGATCATTCGGATGCCGACCAACAGCATTCGGGCGATCGGCCGCGCCACGCAGGGCGTCCGGCTCATCGAAGTCGAGGGCGACGACAAGGTCGTCTCGGTCGCACGGCTCGTCGAGAAGGAAGACGATGCCGCCGAGCCAGCTGATTCAGGAACACAGTAACGGTCTCAATTTCGCAACGCTCCCTCGGATCAGGCCAGCACCAATCGCGCGAACTTGGCTCGCAGCGTTTTCTGGCCGATGTCCACGAATCGCACGACCAGCTTGGTGTCGTCTGTCAGCGCCTCGACGCTCAGGACCGTGCCGACGCCGAACTGCGGGTGGCGGACCTTCATGCCCTGCCGCAGCACGAGCCCGGTGGACTGATCTTCGTCCTCGTAGGCGTACGGCTGTTCTTCTTCCTTGAACCGCCCGCCGCCCCGTCGGCCGCGGCCGTAGGGGTTGGTCCTGAACTCATAGTGTGGAAAGTTGCCCTGCGCCGGCGATGACGAGTACGACGGCACGCGCTCGACGAGTTCCGCCGGCACCTCGTCAATGAAACGCGACGGCTCGCTCGCCTTGTATTCGCCAAAGACCCGTCGTCGAGCGGCGCCGGTCAGGATCAATCGCGCGCGTGCCCTCGTCATGCCGACATAGCACAGCCGTCGCTCTTCCTCGAGCTCTTCTTCGTTCTCGCTTGACCTCGAGTGGGGAAACAGTCCTTCTTCCAGTCCGGCAAGGATGACGACGGGGAACTCGAGCCCCTTGGCGCTGTGAAGGGTCATCATCCAGATCCTGGCGTCCCTGGTGCCCTGCTCTTCGTCGACGTCCGACAGGAGCGACAGACGATCGACAAAGCCGCCGAGCGACGGCTCAGGGTCGCGGCTCTCGTACTCGCGCGCGGCGGACACGAGCTCGGCCAGGTTTTCGATGCGGCCCTCGGCCTCTTCGCTTCGCTCATCGCGGAGGTCCTGCAAGTAGCCGCTCCGGTCGAGCATCTTGCCAATCGCGATCGACACCGAGTCGTGACGCGCCAGCTCGGTCAGGGTGACGATGAGGTCGCGAAACACCAGCAGCGACGCCGCCGCGCGTCCGGTGAACGCCCGATCCTCCAGGCCCCGGACGATGCGGGCCCACAGCGAGTTCGCCGACAGCGC